>ERZ773037.1543-NODE-1543-length-11916-cov-3.976899_pt1 | contig 11916 bp, 12 predicted proteins | sample MGYA00511466_ERZ773037 | MGnify/ENA primary metagenome ERZ773037 (study PRJEB29015, sample SAMEA2738146) | human oral metagenome | biome: human oral; feature: human-associated habitat; material: saliva | place: China | collected 2202 ...
ATTGAAGCGGCAAAATTGTTAAAGAAGTAAAATAAAGAAATAAATTAAAAAGCGGCAAGCAGTGTTTATCCTGTTTTGCCGCTTTTTTGTATCACTCAGGTGAGTTCAATCATTATATTTCAGACGGCCTTGATACGGAAAGATGTATAGTTATTAATAGATTAATTGAGATCTAAATTACTGAATTTCAAATTATGCAATTTTGAAATTTATGGTTTGTTTTTAATAATATCGTCTGATACTTAAGGCTTCCAATACGTTTTCAAGCAACGGCATGGTAACGAACGACAGTATTAATGAAGATATGATGCTTATCAAAATAATCTTATTTAAAAATTGAGCATATTGAGTTTTTGAAAAAGCCAGAGCCACAGCAATAATCAAATACAATAATGTCGAGAAAGGTGGGAACGTCAAGTAGTAAAAAGCAGCACCGCATATCACGCCGGATAGGACGATTTTGCTTAATTTGGACAGTTTCTCAAACTCAAGAGGCACGATAACTATTGAAAGCACAAATGGCTTAAAAAATAGATAATTCATTTGTGTAAATAGTGGATCGAAGACCCAATATTCTTTTATGAGGACGTATTTCAAAAAAATAAAGGTATGTAGGAATATGGATAGTAATACGCCATGGAAAACAACTTGTTTTTCAAGTTGCTTCTTTGCGTAGAATCGAGCAAGCCTGATAAAGGCAATGACGGCTGCAATGAAGCATAAACCCATTAGGAGGAAAAGGATAAATCCCATTTTTTCTCAATTCATTATAAATATCAGTGTGTTAAATTCTTAGTTTTCTTTAAAGTCCGACTAAGGTTCATTTTTGAAAACTAAAGAGTTTTTATATATTAAATAAAGGCCGTCTGAAAAAGCAGCCTACTGATTTTCCAGACTAAGTAGCCTAAAAGGTAATCCGGATGTCCAATGATCGGATATCTAGGGAGGAGAGGGAAAATAAAGGGGGATTTGGAACAAAAATAGCTGAAATCCTGTATTTAGTTCTCAGTTTTTGGCTAGGTCGTAATAATACTTATTGATCCAATCGGATTAACTTGCCTTTTATTTTGGTACAAATACCTCCATCTTCTCCACATCGCATCAGTTTACCGTTATCAATAGCTTTATTAATTTCCTCAACCCATTCTATACGTTTTATCTGGGTATTAGCCAGCTGAACAGAATAGACTATCGTACCTAAACATAACAGAGCAGTTAGGCCAAATAGTGTGATTGACGCTATTACCAAGCGTTTTAATTTTTTAGCTGTTTGCTGCTGTTGCTTTTCGATTTCACGCGAATTTTCGAGCAACCATCTTCCACTTGTCTCCATCCTTTCGGTAAGTTTATCTACTGATTGGTTTATACCACGATGTACTTCTTCTGCAGCTGTTTGCTTAATAGTATCTGCTGAGCGGTTCAAATCGGTAGTTGCTGTATTCAATTCTTGGAATGCTTGTGAAATTAATAGTTCAGCATTTTTTGCCCGCTTTTCCGTTTGACCAGCCAGAGCAATAATATTATCAGTCAGATGATCAATTTTTTGGTCTAGATCCATATGCTTTCCTTAGCTTCGAGATATACCTGCAGCCCTTGATTGCTCTTCAGCCAATCTCATACTTTCCTGCTCCTGAAACATTTTTTCCATATTTTGTTGTAAACCTCGATTAATGTTGGAAGCAAGTAGACTGTCTAGCGAATGTTGCATTGTTTTGTCGTCTGCTAATAATGCTGCAAAACCGTATTCACGGAATTCTTTAGAGGAAGCATTTGAAGCTAAAGGTTTGCTAAGATCAAGTTTATTTGTATCAGCATAAATAGTTTTATCGCTATGAGGATGTTTACCCTTATCTTGCATAAGATGCATTGACCGACTATCGAATATAGATTTTGGAGTAGGCGCACTATTAATAAGCTCCTTAATCTTTTCCTGATCTCTATCAAATTTTTCTGTCATGTTACGTATGATTTTCATTTTTTCGAAAAGATTGGCATTCGCAAAACTGGCTGCAGCAAATAAAGTTTTTGCGGTAGCTACATCACCTCGATAGTCTGAAATCATAAATTTATTTGCTTCCGCTAGTTGGCGAGCACGAGTGTAATTATGTTCAGAAAGGATCGAATCTTTACCCACAAAATGATCAGATGAGTGAGCTTTATATGATCTTGCTGCTGCAGTCACCGCATGGTAAGCAGACGTATTGCTGTTATTGTTATAGCCAGATTTTTTTAAAGGGGCAAGATCGTCTTGTTCGGCTAGAATGATAACTTTGCCGTAATGCGGATTAGCAGAAGAGACGGCATCTGCGGCTTTAACGTAATTGGTTACATCACCATTACCCTGTCGTACACCATGCATACGGACAGCGCCATATGCATTAAAGGTTACTCCTTCATGACCAAAGCGGTATGTTTGAATTTGAACGTGTGTTCCACCGAGTGAATGTCCGGTATGGGTAACAGAAGGTTTGGGTAAATATGGGTTTTTACTATGAAATTCTTCTGCTTTTGAAATAGCCATGCGTGTTAGTTTTTCTGCATCGGCTGATTGATTATTCATACTTCGGGTAACCATTTTTAAGTCTGTATACCCATCACTCAAATCCTTAAGACTGATCGCGGTTCCTCTATGGGCAGCGATAAAGTCATTGGTACGGACATCTTGATATACAGCACCATAATATCCAGTTTTCGGATTATTCCATACAGCAGCCACTTTATATTCATTACCTCCGATTCTAATAGTTTCATTTCCTTTGGTAACGGAGCGTGTGATATAAGCATCTACAGCCAAATCAGCATATTGTTGTCTGGTAATTTTACTCATGGTTGAATTTCCTCCAGAGAGACAGTAATACTGAACATTTCTTTGTGTTTTTCTGCATCATAAAGTTCAGGTGACACTATGCCATAATGAACAGAATCAGTATAAAGAGTACCATCTTCTTTTTTTGAAAAGGGATATGTCCATTTCCAGTAATATTGCGTTAGTGTTTTTTTGCTCAGTAGCTTTTCCAATATATCGCTAAAATTGAATCTGGTTTCTTCAGGTTTTCCCGTTGCTGATAGTGAAAAACCAAATCCTTCAGGGTTCCAATGACAAACTCCGTCGCCAAAGTAGTCTTCATTTAAAACAGCATCTGCATATACAATGGATTCATATTCAAACTCATTGATTTGATGGATATCAAACTGTACATTTTTTTCAGGATGGGCGGGAGCACCTTCAATTTTATTGATAATGTATGTGCAATCCTCAGCTTTATAGCCAACGCCCATCTTTCCCATGAGTTTTAAGGGACCTGGAGCATCATTGATTTTAATCTTGAGGCGGTATGCTTGTTTAGGCTGAGGATTTAAATGAAATTTGGCTTCTGTCTCTTGTTGAATACTCATACTGTTCTCCGAATTGCTGCAAGCACTTATGCTGGAAATTGAAAGCAAGGCTGCAGTCAATAATACGGTCATCGGTTTCATTAGGTTGTCCTATTAGAATAGAGGGATAGTCCGAAGACTGGTGCAGATAGCTTTTTATTTTACACGAATAAACTAGTGAATCAACATATTAATCATTTTGGACATTTCTTTATTATTAGGGGAAGGTATTTTTAAGAATTCTTGGATGGGAAATGATTGTTTTGTAGTTACATTTGTTTATTGTATATAGGTAATTATGGACAACTTGTACTAGGGTATAAGTAGAGAAACGTATAGCTGCTTTATAAGTTAGACGATTTGATTATTATGAACCAGTAATAAGGAAATCAATGGGGCACTCTGTAAAGGCTAAAGAATTAATTATAGTAAGCTGGATACTGATAAGGAGAGTTTTTTCATCATTTATATTCGAATATAAAACAGCCTTTTCAATCAATAGCCAAAAAACTTTGTTTGAGTCCCGACTCTTGATAGGAAAAGGCTGTATTGTAAAGGCATTAGCTATTTATATCTTAGTGATGGCTACAACCGCCGTGGGTTTCACGCAAAGCTTCGGCTGCTTGTTCGTCTGCGTGGTAGCTGGAGCGAACCATTGCGCCGATGGCGGCATTGGTAAAGCCCAATTCGTATGCTTCTTTTTCAAAAACTTTGAATTGGTCGGGCGTTACATAGCGCAAGACGGGCAGGTGGCCGTCTGAAGGTTGCAGATATTGGCCGATGGTAATCATCTCGATATTGTTGGCACGCATATCGCGCATGATTTCGCGTACGTCCTCGTCTGTTTCGCCCAAGCCGACCATGATGCCGGATTTAGTCGGGATATGAGGCATCATTTCTTTGTAGCGGCGCAGAAGCTCGAGGGAATGTTGGTAGTTGGCACCCGGACGGGCTTTTTTATACAGGCTTGGATGGGTTTCCAAGTTGTGGTTCATCACGTCGGGTGGTGTTTCTGCCAAAATTTCCAGTGCGATGTCCAGACGGCCGCGGAAATCGGGAACAAGGATTTCAATTTTGGTATTTGGGCTGGTTTCGCGGATGGCTTTAATGCAGTCGGCGAAGTGTTGGGCGCCGCCGTCACGCAGGTCGTCACGGTCGACGGAAGTAATCACGACATAGCGCAGGTTCATGGATTTGACGGATTCGGCCAAGTGTTTAGGCTCGTCAGGATCCAACATGTTGGGGCGGCCATGGCCAACGTCGCAGAACGGGCAACGGCGGGTACAAATATCGCCCATGATCATGAATGTGGCCGTACCCTTGGTAAAGCATTCGCTGATATTTGGACAAGATGCTTCTTCGCACACGGTATGCATTTTTTGTTCGCGAAGAATGTTTTTGATTTCAAAGAATTTCTTGCCCGGTAATTTGGCGCGGATCCATTCGGGCTTTTTCAATTTTTGTTCCAATGGAACCACTTTAATCGGAATGCGTGCAGTTTTGTCTGCGCCTTTTAGTTTGATGCCGCGTTTGGGGTCGTTTTTTACTTCTTCACTCATGGTGATGTGTTCTTTCTGTCGTTATAAAGGCTGTCTGAAAAGCTTATAGGAGGATTTGTACCTAAAAGTTTATGGGTAAAAGTTCAGAGGGCGGTTAAAAGATGGCAGTGTGACTGGATTTTTTCAGACGGCCTTATGCCAGCTCTTTTTGTAAATACTTGGTCAGCTTGTCTGCAACTTCTGCCAAACTGGGTGCCGGAGAGACATAGTCGGCAATTTGGGTCATTTCCATACCGGCATAACCGCAGGGGTTGATGTGGGTAAACGGACTTAAATCCATGTTCACGTTAAGCGCCAAACCGTGGTAAACGGAGCCGTCTTTGATACGCAGGCCGAGGGAAGCGATTTTACGCTCGCCGACATAAACGCCGGGGCGTTTGGGATCGGCGGCTGCCTCGATGCCGTATTCTGCCAAAGTGGCGATGATGCTGTTTTCAAGTGCGGAAACGATATGGCGGACGCTGGTCTTACGGCGTTTGAAATTGATCATCGTATAGACGACTAATTGGCCGGGACCGTGATAAGTAATTTGACCGCCTCTGTCAATTTGGATAACGGGTATATCGTCGCGGATGAGGAGGTGTTCGGGTTTGCCGGCCAAGCCTTGGGTAAATACGGGCGGATGTTCGACCACCCATAATTCGTCTTCGGTATTTTCGTCACGCGAGGCATTAAATGCCTTCATGGCTTCGAAAGTCGGCAGGTAATCGACCAAGCCTTTGTGCACGATTTTCATTACAACACCACTTTAACCAATTCGTGGGAAGTCAGGTCGCGGTAGATATTGTCCAACTGCTCTTGATTTTCAACATTTACATGAACAGTTGCGCCGGTATAGTTGCCTTTGCTGCTTGGGCGCGTAGTAATGTGGTGCGGCTCGGTATCGGGAGCGTGTTTGCGCACGGTTTCCAAGATGGCGGATTCAAATTCCGGATGAACCGCACCCATGACTTTTACAGGAAAGGTGCAAGGGAATTCAATTAATGATTTTTTTTCAGTTGAGTCTGTCATGGTTTACTACCTTGTTTGGTTTGCCAGGGCCGTCTGAAAAGTTTTCAGACGGCCCAAAATCCGATATATTTTATCGTAAACGTCCATATCGGGCTATTAAAAATGATGTTTTAGAAAATAGGTGCGGATAAGCTGTTTTCAAGTCTTGAAATGGAGCGCTTCAGCCCAATTTTGAGCTACATTCTGATTTAACAATGATTGAGATTATTAACTATGCCGACAAAAGACAAATATTTCGAGGAATACAGTGCGCTGGCTACTTTGCCTTTGCGCGATGTCGTGGTGTATCCGCATATGGTATTGCCGCTGTTCGTCGGTCGTCCTAAATCGATTGCGGCCCTTGAGGCGGCAATGGCCAATGATGATCCGGTTTTCCTGTTGGCCCAGCTTGACCCTAATACAGAAGACCCTAAAGCTGAAGACTTGCACCAGACCGGTACAGTCGCCCAAGTTTTGCAGGTTTTGAAGCTGCCTGACGGCACCGTTAAAGTATTGGTAGAAGGTATCCGTCGTGCGCGCGCGTTGACGGTTGACGAAACAGGCGGATTGTTTTTATCCCATGTTGAGGCAATTGATGAAAATAGCGATAAGGACAATCCCGAAATTGAGGCCTTGCGCCGTACTCTGCTGACTCAATTTGAGCAATATGCGAAGTTGAACAAAAAAATCCCTGCCGAAGTCATCAGCACCATCAGCAGTATTGATGACAACAGCCGCCTTGCAGATACCATTGCCGCGCATTTGCAGCTGAAATTGGAGCAGCGTCAATATGTATTGGAGACTGCCGGCATTGTTGACCGTTTGGAATTTCTGCTGGCGCAGTTGGAAGCCGAACTCGACATCATGCAGGTCGAGAAACGCATCCGTGGCCGCGTGAAACGTCAAATGGAAAAATCCCAACGTGAGTATTACTTGAATGAGCAAGTAAAAGCGATTCAGAAAGAATTGGGCGAAGAAGACGAACGCGGCGAACTGGATGCGTTGGAAGCAAAAATCAAAGAAGCAGGCATGAGCAAAGAGGCTGAAGAAAAATGTCTGTCTGAATTGAAAAAACTGAAAATGATGCCGCCGATGTCTGCGGAATCCACCGTCGTGCGCAACTATATCGATACTTTGCTTGAGTTACCGTGGAAGAAAAAATCCCGTGTCAGCAAAGATATTGCCAAAGCTGATTTGATTTTGAATGCCGACCACTATGGTTTGGAAAAAGTCAAAGAGCGCATTTTGGAATATTTGGCTGTTCAAAAACGTATGGACAAGCTCAAAGGCCCGATTTTGTGTTTGGTTGGTCCTCCAGGGGTGGGTAAAACTTCCTTGGGTGAGTCGATTGCCAAAGCCACAGGCCGACAATATGTGCGTATGGCGTTGGGCGGCGTGCGTGATGAAAGCGAAATCCGCGGCCACCGCCGTACCTATATCGGCTCTATGCCGGGCAAAATCCTGCAAAATATGACGAAAGCAGGTGTGAAAAACCCATTATTCCTGCTTGATGAAATCGACAAGATGGGTAGCGATTTCCGCGGTGATCCGGCCAGTGCATTGCTTGAAGTGCTGGATCCTGAGCAAAACAACAAGTTCGCCGACCACTATGCCGAAGTCGATTATGATTTGAGCGATGTGATGTTTATTGCCACTTCAAACAGCTTGAATATCCCGACTCCGCTGCTTGACCGTATGGAAATTATCCGTCTGTCCGGTTATACGGAAGACGAAAAAATCAATATCGCCATGCAATACCTTGTGCCGAAACAAATGAAGCGCAATGGTGTAAAAGAGGGTGAGTTGGTGGTTGATAAAAGTGCGGTGCGCGATATTATCCGTTACTACACCCGCGAGGCCGGTGTCCGCTCGTTGGATCGCGAAATTGCCAAAATCTGCCGCAAAGTGGTAATGCAGGTTACCTTGAATGAGGACAAGAAAAAAGCGTCCAAATCCAAAACAGTAAGCAAGGCCAAGCCTAAAGCGATTAAAGTTACTGAGAAAAATCTGCATGACTATCTGGGCGTGCGCCGTTTCGACTATGGTGTGGCTGAAAGCGAAAACCGTATCGGCCAGGTAACCGGTTTGGCTTGGACCGAAGTCGGTGGTGAGTTGTTGACTGTTGAGGCGGTTGCTTTGCCGGGCAAAGGTACGATTCAATGTACCGGCCAACTGGGCGATATCATGAAAGAATCGGTATCGGCCGCATGGTCGGTTGTCCGTTCCCGTGCTGAGTCAGTGGGTTTGGCTCCTGATTTTTACGAGAAAAAAGACATTCACGTCCATGTGCCTGAAGGTGCGACGCCGAAAGACGGTCCGAGCGCAGGTATCGCCATGACTTTGGCGATGGTTTCTGCCTTCACCAAAATTCCGGTGCGTGCAGACGTGGCGATGACCGGCGAAATCACTTTGCGTGGCGAAGTGTTGCCGATCGGCGGTTTGAAAGAAAAACTGCTGGCTGCTTTGCGCGGCGGCATCAAGCATGTATTGATTCCGAAAGACAACGTCAAAGATTTGGAAGAAATCCCTGAAAATGTCAAAACCGGTCTGACCATCCATCCGGTCAAATGGATTGATGAAGTGTTGGCTTTGAGTCTGGAAACTCAGCCTGAGCAATGGGTTGCCGAATTGGCAGTTGCCGAGACCGTGCAAACTCCTAAGACAAAGTCAAGAACAAAAGCAACCAAGCATTAAGTTGGCCGTCTGATGTTGCAAAAAATGTGGTTTTGCCCTGAATGCCCCAAAAATAGGGCAATTCCACATTTTTTACTTGACATGATAATTTCAGAATTGCTATAAAGTGCGTATGTGCTTTGAAAGCGCTCAAGCCCCGAGTATTCGGGCATTTCATCATCTTTATACGATAGGAAGGGACTAATTGTGAACAAGTCTGAATTGATCGAAGCAATTGCTCAAGAAGCCGGCATTTCCAAATCTGCTGCGCAAAAAGCTTTGGATGCTACTACTAATGCCGTAACCAACGCGTTGAAAAACGGCGACACTGTTACTCTGGTCGGTTTCGGTACTTTCTACGTCGGCGAACGCGCCGAACGTCAAGGCCGCAACCCTAAAACTGGCGAGCCTTTGACTATTGCTGCTGCTAAAACTCCTAAATTCCGTGCCGGTAAAGCATTGAAAGACGCTCTGTAATTTAGAGTCTTTCCCTGAATGGGAATAAAAAACCGATTTGATTCGGTTTTTTATTTTGAAGGCCGTCTGAAACCTTTCAGACGGCCTTTAGTTTGTTGAGTGCATAAAAAGGCTGAAATCCTAATGATAAAAGGATTTCAGCCTTTTTAGTTTATCTTGTTACATTTGATTTTTATATTGATATACCTTATCATTAAGGGAAACAATAACAGTATTCAAAACAAACCGCACTTATCGAAAGAAGGGGCAAATAGCCATTCATAACCAATCTTTCAAATGCGCCACGCACTCGTCATACTTCTCACATTTTTTCAATAATCTGATTTTAAAACAAATGAAAAGAGAGGCTTATGTCTACCATTCCTTTATCAAGCCTTAAAAAAGGCGCAGTCGTACATATTGATTCCATCGTTTCCAATCCTGTTTTTGGTGATTTGGATACCTTGGTAACCCGTCGCCTTGCAGATTTGGGTTTTTCCAGCGGAATGCCGTTGCAAGTGATTGCAGTGGGTGGTTTTGGGAGAGGCCCGTTTGCGGTACGTTTGGGTAACCAATCTCAATTTTCCCTGCGTTTGGAAGAGGCCGGGAAGATTATGTGTCGTATCGTTGAGGCCGTTTAAGGCCGTCTGAAAGAATAAGGAAAAATGATGGAACTAAGCTATTTTGCCTTGATTGGCGCGCCAAACTGCGGCAAAACCGTTTTGTTCAACGGTTTGACCGGCTCACATGCCAAGGTTGCCAATTATCCGGGCGTAACTGTCGATAAGCGCGAGGGCGCCTTCCTCGACGACGAGGCCGTCCGCATTATCGACCTGCCGGGCACATACAGCCTACGCACGACCAGCCCCGACGAAGCGGTGGCGAAAGATGTAATGGTAGGCAAGATGGGCATTCCGCCCGATGCCATTATTGCCGTTGCCGACGCGACCAACCTGCGTATGACCCTGCGCATGATTTTGGAACTGAAAACGCTGGGACTGCCTATGGTGGTGTCGCTGAATTTGAGCGACGTGGCCCGCAAAAGGGGCTTGAATATCGACGCGGCCAAACTGAGCGAGTTGTTGGATGCACCTGTTTTGGAAACAGTTGCAGTGAGCGCGTCGGGCGTACAGGCTGTACGCGAAGCCGTGGCGAAGCTGCCGCGCAAACGCTCTTTCCCCGCAAACCCCGCCTCTGCCGAACGCACGCTCGATGCGCTGGATAGCGACAAACTTTATCAAGAAGTCGAATCGATTTTGGCACAAGTGGTACGCACCCAGATGACGCTGCCCGCATGGCACAAAAAACTCGACGACATCGTGCTGCACCCCGTCTGGGGCATGATTATGCTGCTGGTCATCCTGTTTATGGTGTTCCAAGCGGTTTACACATGGGCGGCGCCGATTATGGACGCCATCGAAGGCGGCTTTACCGCGCTGGGCGAATGGATAGGCGCCAACATGGAGCCGGGCATCCTCAGCGACTTGCTCGTCAACGGCGTCATTGCCGGTTTGGGTAGCGTGTTGGTGTTCCTGCCGCAGATTACGATTCTGTTCGCCTTCATCCTGCTTTTAGAAGACTCCGGCTACCTGCCGCGCGCAGCGTTCCTGCTGGATAACATCATGGCGAAAAGCGGTCTGTCAGGACGCTCGTTTATCCCGCTTCTGTCGAGTTTCGCCTGTGCCGTTCCCGCCGTGATGTCGGCGCGTACGATTAATGACCCGCGCGAACGTCTTGTTACCATCGCCGTCGCCCCGCTGCTGACCTGTTCCGCGCGGCTGCCCGTGTACGCGCTGATTATCGCCGCCGTCATTCCTAATCGCACGGTAGGTGGGATTTTCAACCTGCAAGGGCTGACACTGTTTATCCTCTATCTCGCAGGCATCCTGTCTGCCGCCTTGGCAGCGTATATCATGAAACGCTTGGCGCGTATGAAAGGCAACGTGCAACAATTCCCACTTTTGATGGAATTGCCGACTTTCCGTACGCCTAACTTTAAACACATCATGACCAGCTTGTGGGATAGGGTAAAAGCCTTCCTGAAACGCGCGGGTACCATCATTTTTGCGTTGGCCGTGGTTCTGTGGGGCTTGGTAAGCTGGCCGCAACCGCCTGAAGGCGCAACCGGTGCAGCCATCGATTACAGCTTGGCAGGTACGCTTGGTCATGCTATTCAGCCGTTGTTTGCACCTTTGGGCTTTACTTGGGAAATGTGTATCGCCATGATTCCGGGTATTGCCGCGCGCGAAGTGGTCGTTGCCGCATTAGGTACTGTTTACGCCGTCAGCGCATCGTCTGAAGATGCCGTACAAAACGCATTAATTCCCATCATACACAACAACTGGGGCCTGCCTACTGCCTTTGCCTTCTTGGCTTGGTATGTGTATGCTCCGATGTGTGCCGCGACTTTGACCGTGATTAGACGCGAAACCAAATCCACGAAAAATATGCTTATGATTACAGGCTATTTGTTCCTGATGGCTTATTTTGCCGCATTCGTGGTTTACCAACTTTCTTCAAGGATACTATCGTCATGACTCAATATATTATCGTCGGCTTGATTATGCTCGCCTGCGTATTCTTCCTTTTGCGAAAATTCGTGTTCAAACCGAAAAAACGCGACTGCAGCAGCGGCTGCGGTAAATGCGGCGGTTGTGGTTAAATAAAGAGGGTTAGATAAGTAAAAGGCCGTCTGAAACTGTTTCAGACGGCCTTGGTTATTGGAGAAGGCTTATTTCAATGCTTCCAACAGCTTTCCGTGGATTCCGCCGGAACCGCCGTTGCTCATGACCAAAATATGGTCGCCGGCTTCAGCGTTTTTCACGATTTCGGCAACGAAGGCATCGAAGTCTTTGCCGACGTG
>ERZ773037.1550-NODE-1550-length-11878-cov-7.883363_pt1 | contig 11878 bp, 9 predicted proteins | sample MGYA00511466_ERZ773037 | MGnify/ENA primary metagenome ERZ773037 (study PRJEB29015, sample SAMEA2738146) | human oral metagenome | biome: human oral; feature: human-associated habitat; material: saliva | place: China | collected 2202 ...
AATTTGGTAGTCAAGCCGATAAAAAACGTAAACTCTATAACGGGACTTTAAAAGTTGATTTGTACCAATATTTTGGTCAGAGAGTCAAACGCCAAATAGATTAGAAAGGATTTGCCGTGAGTAAAGACGAAAAACATTTGCCAGAACAAGAAGAAAAAGAATCAATTCTTGATTTTGAAACAGCTAAAGAAATGACGATTGGTCAGGCTGCTCGAAAAAGTGAAGAACTTGAAGCAGGAGTGACGGAAGAGGACAATGTACTGGATAAATACATCAAACAGCATCGTCAAGAAATTGAAGCTGGAAAATTTTCGGCTCAATCTGCAGAAGAAATGCCTGAAGCAGAAGATCAAAAACAACTGAGCCAATTAGACTTGGCAGAATTTATCCAAGAGATGCACGAGGAGGTTCAAGAGGAAAAAATTCTAGAATATGCAGAGGTGGCGTCTGAGGAGTCTGCCTTTGATGAAACAGTAGCTGCACTTGCAGCCAGCGAAGCGGAACCACAAGAAACTTCGGAAGAAAACAGTACACAAACTTCAGAGGAGCTAGAGGCTGAGACAAAAATAATGGAACCAATTCAGCCTGAAATGGATGATATTCCTGTGAGTTCAACTGAGTCAACGGAAAGCTATCCGACTTTTACAGCGTTAGATGAAGAAATGGAAACGGAGAAAGTTCCATTTTATAAAAATAAAAAAGTCGTGTATTCAGCAGTAAGTGTTGTTTTACTGGCTTTAATCGGCGGAACAGCTTATCTGTCTTTGAACAAAAAGCAAGCGAAAACAACCACAACTTCAACGAGCCAAACAAGTAAATCTTCTACTACTTCTAGCTCTGAAAATAAGGATTTGAAAGCTTTCAATAGCCTTTATGATTCATTCTTTACAGATGCCAATAAATTAGCTTTGAAAAACAGCAGTTTCGGAAACTTAAACAAACTAAAAGCAGCATTGGAAAAATTAAAAAACACCAACGAGTACAATGTTGCCAAAGCAAAATACGATAGCTTGGTCAAACAAGTTGAGGCTGTTCAAAATGTGAATGCACAATTCACTTCATCAGCTATTACAGATGGTGTTTTAGATACTAAAGCAAAGATTAAGGCTGATGCTAAATTTACAGATGTTACAACTGGAAATACCGACTTGGATAAAGTGTTGAAATCTGCTATTAGCTTAGGAAAGAGTCAACAAACCTCTGCTCCTCAATCTGAGGTTGCAGCTGCACCGTCACAAAGCTCCGCTCAAGCACCTGTAGCAGAACAACCAGCTTCTGTACCAGCGCAAGCAACTGCTCCAGCAGCACCAGCGTCAGGCACGAATTTACAGCGTCAGTTGAGCCGAGTACCATACGACCAAACTAAAATTAACGACAGTAATAATCCAGCTTGGAATTTCAATCCTGGTGTGTTAGAAAAAATCTTGGCAACCTCACGGGAACGTGGCTATTTCACAGGAGATAATTATATTCTTGAACGTGTGAATATTATCAACGGAAATGGTTATTACAATCTATTTAGAACAGACGGCACGTATCTCTTTAGTATCAACTGTAAAACTGGCTATTTTGTAGGAAATGGCGCGGGTTATGCAGATGCTTTGGATTATTAGGAAACGTTTTCAAGCAAATTATTAGACTCTAAAAACCTTATACGCTATAATAAAACGTATAAGGTTTTTATTTTATAATTAAACTATTTTTGGAGGTAATCCTTATGTCACTTATTGGTAAAGAAATTGTCGAGTTTACAGCAGATGCTTATCATGCTGGGAATGGGAAGTTTATCACAGTTTCTAGCGAAGATTTAAAAGGTCATTGGAGCGTTGTTTGCTTCTATCCTGCTGATTTTTCATTTGTTTGCCCGACTGAGTTGGAAGATTTGCAAGAGCAGTATGCAGCTCTTAAAAAGTTAGGTGTAGAAGTATATTCTGTTTCAACAGATACCCATTTTACACACAAAGCTTGGCATGATCATTCAGATGCCATCGGAAAACTTGAATACATCATGATTGGCGATCCATCTCATACCATTTCACTTGGTTTTGATGTGTTAGATGAAAGTGGATTGTCTCAACGTGGTACTTTTATCATTGACCCAGATGGAGTTGTACAAGCACTTGAAATCAATGCAGACGGTGTTGGGCGTGATGCTTCTGTCTTGATTGACAAAATCCATGCTGCACAATATGTTCGGAGTCATCCAGGTGAAGTTTGCCCGGCTAAATGGAAAGAAGGAATTGAAACACTTACACCAAGTCTTGATTTAGTTGGTAAAATTTAAGGAGGCTTCTTATGGCTTTAGATGAAACAATTAAAGCGCAACTTAAGCAGTATTTGGAGCTTCTAGAATCTGATGTTGTGTTTCAGACTTCTTTAGGTCAAGATGAGCGTTCTGAGCAGGTACGAGCTTTTTTAGAGGAAATCGTAGCGATGTCTCCACGTTTATCACTGGAAAATACAGAAACTAATCGCCAACCAAGTTTTACTGTTACACAAGTTGGTCAAGCAGGGCGTGTGCAGTTTGCAGGACTTCCCTTGGGACATGAATTTACATCTTTTGTGCTTGCTTTGCTACAAGTCTCTGGTCGCGCACCCAAAGTAGAAGATGCTGTTATAAACCGAATTCAGGCTATCCAATCCCCGCTTCATTTTGAAACTTATGTCAGCTTAACCTGTCATAATTGTCCAGACGTTGTGCAAGCTCTCAATGTGATGGCTATTTTGAATCCTAATATCAGCCACACAATGGTTGAAGGAGGCATGTTTAGACAAGAAGTTGAAGATAAAAAGATCATGGCTGTTCCAACGGTTTTCCTAAATGGTGAAGAATTTGCGAATGGTCGTATGACAATTGAGCAACTGCTTGATAAGATTTCTGGACCTGCTTCAAGTGAGGAATTTGACAATAAAGAACCATTTGATGTGTTGGTTGTTGGAGGCGGACCTGCAGGGAGCAGCGCAGCGATTTATGCCGCTCGTAAAGGCATTCGTACTGGTATGGTCGTTGAAACTTTTGGTGGACAGGTGATGGAGACCGTTGGTATTGAAAATATGATTGGTACTCCTTATACAGAAGGACCTAAGCTGATGGCGCAAGTAGAAGAACATGCAAAAAAATATCCAATTGATATCATGAAGAACCAACGTGTTAAAAACATCGAGAAAAAGGATTTGATTGAAGTGGAACTTGAAAATGGAGCTGTTCTGAAAGCGAAAACGGCAGTTCTTTCTGTTGGTGCTCGTTGGCGAAATGTCAATGTTCCTGGTGAAGAAGAATTCCGAACCAAAGGTGTAACTAATTGTCCACATTGTGACGGTCCTATTTTCACAGGTAAAAAAGTGGCTGTTATCGGTGGAGGCAATTCTGGAATTGAAGCAGCAATTGACTTAGCTGGTCTGGCAGAGCATGTTTATGTATTAGAATTTCTACCAACTTTGAAAGCTGATCAAGTGTTGCAAGACCGCGTGCATCAACTTGAAAACGTGACGGTTCTAACCAATGTAGCAACAAAAGAAATTCATGGTTCCGATCAAGTTGAAGCTATTACTTATCTCGATCGTGCGAATAATGAAGAACATAAAATTGAGCTCAGTGGTGTCTTTGTTCAAATCGGTCTTTTGCCAAATACGGACTGGCTTAAGAATAGCTCAGTGGCTTTAAATGATCGTGGTGAAATCATTGTTGACAAACATGGTGCAACAAATGTGCCAGGAATTTTTGCAGCAGGTGATTGTACAGATAGCGCTTATAAACAAATCATTATTTCAATGGGTTCAGGAGCGACGGCAGCTTTGGGAGCATTTGATTATCTGATTCGTCAATAAAAAAGAAAACGAGCAGGAGAATTTGCATTTCCTGTCCGTTTTTTTATTTTATACAAGATGCCGCTCAAAAGGATCGTCAGAGATCCCTTGAGCTAAAATTAACTTGCACCATTCTTTGGCAGAAAAGAGACTGTGGTCTTTGTAATTTCCACAGGATTCAATGCTTGTTCCGGGAACATCAGTCCAGGTGGTTTCTCCAGCAATTTCCTCTAAAGAGGCTTTTATGACTTTGGCAATTTCGGTTGTACTATGTCGTCCCCACATAATCATGTGAAAGCCAGTACGACAGCCAAAAGGTGAGCAGTCAATCATACCGTCAATCCGAGTGCGGATGAGCTTTGCTAGGAGATGCTCAATTGTGTGTAGTCCAGCGGTTGGGATAGAATCCTCGTTAGGTTGAACAAGACGAATATCAAAATTCGAGATAACGTCACCTTTTGGACCGATTTCTTCGCCAATCAAACGTATATAAGGGGCTTTGACAATCGTGTGGTCTAACTCAAAACTTTCAACAATGACTTCTTTGACCATAAAATAGAACTCCTTTTGCTTTTACTAAATTATAGCATATTTTACCTTAATAAAGAAAAATTTATTTTTTTAAGAAACCTTGGCTGAGAGAAGGGCGAATAAAATAATATGTGAAAATGTTCACTTTCGATAATAATTTAGTTTGTGAAAAATGGATTTTTATGATAAAATAATTAAGAATTTTACAATTCAATATCAATAATTTGAGGTAAAAACATGGAAATGATTTTTGCAGGTGTTTTTGCCGTCATCATTGGTTTAGTCATTGGGTATGTAAGTATCTCAGCTCGCATGAAATCAGCGAAAGAAGCTGCGGAACTTACTCTTTTAAATGCTGAACAAGAAGCAACTAATTTACGTGGACAAGCTGAGCGTGAAGCGGATTTGTTATTAAAAGAAGTCAAGCGCGAAAGTAAATCCCTTAAAAAAGAAGCACTGTTAGAGGCAAAAGAAGAAGCCAGAAAATATCGAGAAGAAGTTGAGGCAGAATTTAAATCTGATCGTCAAGAATTGAAGCAACTTGAAAGTCGTTTGACAGAACGTGCGACAAGTCTTGATCGTAAAGATGACAATTTGACCAACAAAGAAAGAACACTCGATCAGAAAGAACAAAGTATTTCTGACAGAACAAAAAACCTTGAGGCGCGTGAAAACAAACTGACAGAGTTGGAGCAACACAAAGAAGCAGAATTAGAACGTGTTGCCGCACTCTCACAAACAGAAGCCCGAGATATTATTCTCACTCAGACTGAAGATAAGTTATCGAAGGAAATTGCGACACGGATTCGTGAAGCAGAGCAAGATGTCAAAGAACGTTCTGATAAAATAGCGAAGGATATTTTAGTCCAAGCCATGCAACGAATTGCAGGTGACTACGTTGCTGAGCAAACCAATTCAACTGTTCATCTACCAGATGATACGATGAAGGGGCGGATTATTGGACGTGAAGGTCGGAATATTCGGACCTTTGAAAGTTTGACGGGTATTGATGTCATTATTGATGATACACCAGAAGTGGTGACCTTATCTGGATTCGATCCAATTCGTCGTGAGATTGCTCGTATGACAATGGAAGGACTATTGAAAGATGGTCGCATCCATCCAGCTCGTATTGAAGAATTGGTAGAGAAGAATCGTCTGGAAATTGATCATAAGATTCGTGAGTATGGTGAAGCAGCGGCTTATGAAATCGGTGCACCAAATTTGCATCCCGATTTAATGAAGATTATGGGACGCTTGCAGTTCCGTACATCCTACGGTCAAAATGTACTGCGCCATTCTGTTGAAGTCGCGAAATTATCTGGTGTCATTGCAAGTGAACTTGGTGAAAATGCTGCCTTAGCTCGCCGTGCTGGTTTCCTTCACGACATTGGAAAAGCTATTGACCGTGAAGTGGAAGGTAGCCACGTGGAAATTGGAACAGAATTGGCTCGTAAGTATAAGGAGCATCCAATTGTGGTTAACACGATTGCCAGTCACCATGGTGATGTAGAGGCAGAAAGCGTCATTGCTGTTATCGTAGCTGCAGCAGACGCTCTCAGTGCCGCTCGACCAGGCGCACGCAGTGAATCTCTGGAAAGCTATATCAAACGTCTCCAAGATTTGGAAGAAATTGCCAATAGCTTTGAAGGCGTGAAAAATAGTTTTGCCTTACAAGCAGGTCGTGAAATCCGAATTATGGTTAATCCTGGTCAAATCAAGGATGATAAGGTCACGATTCTCGCTCATGATGTGCGTGAAAAGATTGAAAACAATCTGGAATATCCAGGTAATATCAAAGTTACCGTTATTCGTGAACTGCGCGCTGTGGATTACGCAAAATAGACACTGTTTAAAATGAGTTGCGCATCTATGATATATAACTCTCTGTAAGCAAATGTGCTTGTATTGATTTTCAAAAACAGGCACATATCTATGAGAAAAAGCAGTTGAAAAAATACTGCTTTTTTGTTACACTAGTTAGAAAGATAATGAAGGAGATATGATGGCGGATCGTGGCTTGTTAATCGTTTTTTCTGGTCCTTCAGGTGTGGGAAAAGGAACGGTTCGACGTGAGATTTTTGAAAGCTCGGACAATCAGTTTCGATACTCTGTATCCATGACAACTCGTGCTCAGCGTCCCGGTGAAGTGGACGGGGTGGATTATTTTTTCCGTACGCGAGAAGAATTTGAGGAGTTGATTCGACAAGGTCAGATGTTGGAATATGCAGAGTATGTCGGTAATTACTATGGAACTCCTTTGAATTATGTGAATGAAACCTTAGATAAAGGAATTGATGTTTTCCTTGAGATTGAAGTTCAAGGGGCACTTCAAGTGAAGAAAAAAGTTCCAGATGCTGTTTTTATCTTTTTGACGCCACCTGATTTGGCAGAATTACAAGATCGTTTGGTGGGGCGTGGAACAGATAGTGCTGAGGTAATTGCTAGACGCATTGCTAAGGCAAGAGAAGAGATTGCTCTCATGCGCGAATATGACTATGCGATTGTCAATGATGAAGTTCCCTTAGCAGCAGAGCGCGTCAAACGTGTGATTGAAGCTGAACATTTTCGAGTGGAGCGTGTTATCGGTCACTATCAAGATATGCTATCAGAACAACTTTCAGTTAGATAAGAATTTAGAAATTAGGTAAAGAATTATGATGTTAAAACCTTCAATTGACACCTTACTTGATAAGGTACCTTCAAAATATTCCTTGGTGATTCTTGAAGCAAAACGTGCTCATGAATTGGAAGAGGGTGCTACTCCAACTCAAGAGTTTAAGTCTGTCAAATCAACACTTCGTGCTTTGGAAGAAATCGAATCTGGCAATGTTGGGATTCACCCAGATCCTGAAGGCAAGCGAGAAGCTGTTCGTCGTCGCCTTGAAGAAGAGCGACTTCGTAAAGAAGAAGAAGAGCGTAAAATTAAAGAACAAATTGCCAAGGAAAAAGAAGAGGGTGAAAAAATTTAAGGTTGGGTCAGCTCAATCTTATTTTTTCTTTTACTGAGAAATGCGAGGTGGTGAGAAAGTGCAGATTGCAAAAGTCATTGTGGATGTTCCTCTAATGCAGACAGATAAACCTTATAGTTATGCAGTTCCGAAAGAATTTTCGACGATGCTAGAAATTGGCATGCGTGTGCATGTGCCTTTTGGGAAAGCCAATCGCTTGATTCAAGGGATTGTCGTAGCGCTAGAAGAAGAAACGACGACAGAATTGAAAGAAATCGTGGAAGTATTGGACTTTACGCCAGTTTTAAATGAGGAGCAGCTGTGGCTGGCAGAAGAATTGAGAAAATCTGTTTTTTCTTACAAAATTTCAATTTTAAAAGCTATGTTGCCGAGGTTTCTAAACTCCAGTTATGATAAAATTCTCCATGCTCAACCCTCTTTGAATGAAGAAGATCGACTGCTCATTTTTGGCAATGTAGATCAGCGGCATTTTTCATCGCTTGATAAAACACTCCAAGCTAAGGTAATGCGTCTAACACGGCAAGGGGCGATTCAACTCGAGTATCAGGCAACTGATCAAAAGCATATAAAAACAGAAAAATGGTATCAGGTTAATCACGAGATTTTAGCTCAATTGGTCATTCCCAATCGGGCGAAAAAAAAGCAAGTCTTGCGGGAAGTTTTACAGGATCAGACTGGAATACACCTTTTAGCAGATTTGAAAGAGAACTTTTCACGGGAAGTTATTCATTATTTTATAGAGCAAGCAGCCTTACAAATCGTTGAAAAAGAGGTGAGTCGTTCTAAGGCTTATTTTGAGAATGTTTCAGCGACGTCTGCATTGGTGCTAAATGAAGAGCAAAAAGTGGCTGTTCAAGCTATTACTCAGCAAATCGGGCACACGGGGAAGCCATTTCTACTAGAAGGAGTAACAGGGAGTGGCAAAACGGAAGTGTATTTGCAGGTTATTCAAGAAGCACTCAGCCGTGGTAAAACAGCTATTATGTTAGTTCCTGAAATCTCTTTGACACCGCAAGTTACTAATCGCTTTATTTCTCGGTTTGGTAAAAAAGTTGCTATTCTTCATTCGGGACTTTCTAATGGTGAGAAATATGATGAATGGCGCAAGGTTGAGCGAGGAGAAGCACAAGTTGTTGTTGGTGCGCGTTCTGCTATTTTTGCTCCATTAAAAAACATTGGCGCTATTATCATTGATGAGGAACATGAGGCGAGCTACAAACAAGACTCTAATCCGCGCTATCATGCACGAGATGTTGCCTTGCTACGTGCAAAGTACAATCAAGCCGTTCTGGTATTAGGGTCGGCGACGCCGAGTTTAGAAAGCAGAGCGCGGGCTAGCAAAGGTGTTTATCATTTTTTGCAACTGACCAAGCGAGCAAATCCGCATGCTCAGATTCCTGAAGTAGAAATTGTGGATTTTCGTGATTATATTGGGCAAAACGAAGCTAGTGATTTTACTCCGGTTCTTTTAGAAGCAATTAAAGACCGGTTAGAAAAAAAAGAGCAAGTTGTTTTGATGCTGAACCGACGGGGCTATTCTAGTTTTGTCATGTGTAGAGAATGTGGGACGGTTGACACTTGTCCAAATTGTGACATTTCACTGACCTTGCACATGGATACCAAAAGTATGAATTGTCACTATTGTGGATTTTCAAAAGGTATTCCTCATAGTTGCTCGAATTGTTCCAGTCGGAGTATTCGTTACTATGGGACAGGAACCCAAAAAGCCTATGATGAATTAGTAGAAGCCTTTCCGCAAGCTCGAATTTTGAGAATGGATGTTGATACTACTCGGAAAAAGGGCAGTCACGAACAAATTCTCAAAGAGTTTGGGGGAGGAGACGCAAATATTTTACTGGGAACCCAAATGATTGCAAAAGGACTAGATTTTCCAAATGTCACTCTCGTAGGAGTGCTCAATGCAGACACGGCTCTGAATTTACCTGATTTCCGCTCATCTGAGCGAACTTTTCAACTTTTGACTCAGGTTGCCGGGCGTGCAGGACGAGCTGAAAAAGCAGGTCAGGTGATTATTCAAAGTTACAATCCGAATCATTATGCGATTGCATTTGCGAAAAATCAGGATTATGAAGGTTTTTATGCTTATGAAATGCGTGTTAGAAGGCAGTTGGCTTATCCACCTTATTATTTTACGGTGGGCATTACCTTGTCTCATAAAATAGAAGAAGCGGTGATTAAAAAGTCGTACGAAGTGCTGAATATACTACGTTCTGGCTTGTCAGATAAGGTTCAGATATTAGGTCCAACTCCCAAGCCGATTGCTCGCACGCATAATCTCTACCATTATCAGTTGATGATTAAATACCGTTTTGAAGATCATTTGCCAGATGTTTTAAATCAGATTTTGGATTGGACGCAACAAAAGGACAATAAAGATTTACGTTTGAGCATAGATCATGAGCCACAAAGCTTTATGTAGGGATATTTTTAGCTTTTTTTGAGGAAAAGCGTGACTTCTTCTGATATAATAGTAAAAAGAATATGAGGAAACCATGACAAAAATTATTTTTATGGGAACGCCGGATTTTTCTGCAACAGTGCTCAAAGGATTATTGGAAAGCAAGCAGTACGAAATTTTGGCAGTTGTAACCCAGCCAGATCGTGCAGTAGGACGCAAAAAAGAAATCCGTATGACACCAGTCAAGCAGGTGGCTGTAGATCATCATTTAGCCGTTTATCAGCCAGAAAAGTTGTCTCGAAGTGAGGAACTGGAGAAAATAATGGCGCTTAGTGCAGACGGGATTGTCACAGCAGCTTTCGGTCAATTTTTGCCGAGTCGACTACTGGATTCGGTCAGTTTTGCTGTCAATGTGCATGCATCGTTGTTGCCTAAATATCGTGGAGGGGCACCCATTCACTACGCCATTATCAATGGTGACAAAGAAGCTGGTGTGACCATCATGGAAATGGTCAAAGAGATGGATGCGGGTGATATGATTGCGCGTCGAGCGATTCCTATCAAGGAAACAGATAATGTTGGTACGATGTTTGACAAGCTAGCACTTGTAGGGCGTGATTTACTGCTTGAGAGCTTGCCTAGTTATATAGCTGGGGATTTAAAACCAGTTCCGCAAGACAAAGATCAAGTTACTTTTTCGCCAAATATCTCACCAGAAGAAGAGCGCATTGACTGGACTAAGACAAATCACCAAATTTTTAACCAAATTCGAGGAATGAATCCTTGGCCAGTGGCACATACGCTTTTAAATGGAGAACGTTTTAAAATTTACGAAGCTACTCCAGTAGAGGGCTCAGGACAAGCTGGAGAAATTCTTGTTATTGGAAAAAAAGAATTGATTATAGCAGCTGGTGAGGGTGCAATCTTTCTTAAAGTCGTACAGCCAGCAGGAAAGCCTAAAATGGCTGTCGTTGATTTTCTGAACGGTTTGGGGCGACAATTATCGGTAGGTGATTTCTTTGGTCGATAAGAAAAAGACAGCGCGTCAAACAGCTTTTGCTGTTTTAGAAAAGGTCTTTTCAGAAGGAGCTTATTCAAATATTGCCTTGAATCAAGCCTTGCTAGAGGCATCGTTAAGTTCTGTTGATAAAGGGCTTGTAACAGAAATTGTATACGGAACAGTTGCGCGCAAAATGACCTTAGAATGGTATTTGTCTCATGTTGTTGAAGACCGTGAAAAGCTGGATTCTTGGCTTTATATTCTCTTGTTGATGAGCTTGTATCAATTACAGTATCTTGATAAAATTCCGACGCATGCAGTTGTTAATGAAGCGGTGGAACTGGCAAAGGCACGAAAAAAGGGAAGCGAAAAGTTCGTCAATGCAGTGTTGCGAAGACTATTGCGGGATGGTGTGGCAGATATAACCAGTATTAAGCGTAAAAATAAACGGTACTCTATTCAGTATTCTCTGCCGGTTTGGTTAGTGAAAGTCATTATCGAAGAGTATGGTGAAAAACGAGCTTTAGCCATTTTTGAGAGCTTATTTCTTCGGAATAAAGCTAGCGTTCGAGTGGCGGACTTAAGTCGCAAAGAAGAATTAAAACAATTGTTGCAGGCAGAAGATTCACTATTAGCTCCGAGTGCGTTGGTGAAAAATCATGATCATTTTGCAGGGCATGCCTTGTTTGAAGAAGGAGTAATAACCATTCAAGACGAGTCTAGCCAATTGGTTGCGCCAACACTTGATTTACAAGGTGACGAGAAAGTGTTAGATGCATGCAGTGCACCGGGGGGCAAAACCATGCACATTGCTTCTTACTTAACGACAGGGCAGGTTACGGCATTAGATCTCTATGATCATAAGCTGACTTTAATAGAAGAAAATGCACAACGTTTAGGTTTAGCAGATAGGGTCATTACCAAAAAATTGGATGCCAGAAGGGTTTTTGAGACTTTTGGAGTGGATGCCTTTGATAAAATTTTAGTCGATGCACCATGTTCAGGAATTGGTCTGATCCGGCGGAAGCCAGATATTAAATACAATAAAAAAAATGCAGATTTTATCTCGTTGCAAAAAATTCAGCTAGAGATATTGGATAGTGTTTGTCAAAGCTTGCGAAAAGGTGGTATAATAACTTACAGTACCTG
>ERZ773037.1551-NODE-1551-length-11874-cov-6.022929_pt1 | contig 11874 bp, 12 predicted proteins | sample MGYA00511466_ERZ773037 | MGnify/ENA primary metagenome ERZ773037 (study PRJEB29015, sample SAMEA2738146) | human oral metagenome | biome: human oral; feature: human-associated habitat; material: saliva | place: China | collected 2202 ...
CTGTCCAAAACGTTTGAACTAAGGGCTATTCTCTGACAAGTGTTCAGGATATAATAAAAAAAGCTAAAGCCCCTAAAGGTAGCGTTTATTACTATTTTCCAAAAGGAAAAGATGAAATTTATCTAGAAGCTCTAGAAAAAATCAATTGTAACGTTAAAAAAGAGTTTAAAACAATTTCTCCTAAGTTAGGGACTTTAGAGGAATATTTACTAGCTGTTTTTGATTTATTTATATCAAAAGGAAAAGCGTGTAAAAGAAGTGGTTTTTCATTAACTCTACTTGCTATGGAGACTGCCGAGCTATCTCCTTTAATAGCTGAAAAATGTAGTGATATACTTGAAAATTGGCGTTTACTATTAGCTGATGGTTTATTCGATAGAAATTTACCTGAAGATTTATGTAATCCAATTAGTGAATGGTTATTTACTAGTGTTCAAGGAGCAATTTCTGCAAATAGAATACATAAAGATGAAGCATTCCTATACAATATAAAATCAACAATAAAAATCATCTCGCTTGCTAGTCCTGAATTCCTAAGAGAAATTTTTAGCAAAGCTAACGAAGAAGAAATAGTTGCATAATAAATTAAGGAATTAAAGCATTTTGCTTTAATTCCTTTTTTCTATATTGTATTTATCATTTGTGTTGCCAATGAATTTATTTTTTGACTTAAAAATTTTTTTATTGCTGGATCAATATCTAATCTAGATAATGCTAGCTCAAAATCTTCAAACCAGTATTTCGCTTCATTAATTGATATTGGTAATTTTAGATGTTTTTTTCTTAATTCCGGAGTTGCAAAAACTGAATGCCCTGGTTCTCCTAAAAATAATCTAAAGAATTTTTTTTGTTCTACTTTTATTTTATCAAATCCCTCAGTAAATAATAAGTTTATTCTATCATCGTTAGGAATTATGTCATCATACATATAACTAACTAATAAATCAATATTTTCTTCTCCAATTTTTTCGTATAAATTCATAATACCCTCCACAAATTATACATATATTTTTCACTACTTGTACTCATTTATATTAAACAACATTTTAGGAGAATTTGCAATAAAAATAGACTATACAGCTAATTAATTATACATAAAAAAGAAATGGACTAAAATTTTTAATCCATTCCTTTAATACTTTTAATTATTTTAATAATTTTTTAAATGATTCTACTTTATCTGTTCTTTCCCAAGTAAAATCTTCATCCTCACGACCAAAATGTCCATAAGCTGCAGTTTTTTTGTAGATTGGTCTTCTTAAATCAAGAGTTTCGATAATTCCATTTGGTGTTAATCTGAACTCTTCTTTAATAGTTTTCACAATCTCACCTTCATCAACTTTTGAAGTTCCAAATGTTTCAATAAAAATTGATACTGGATGAGCTACACCAATTGCATAAGCTAGTTGAACTTCTACTTTATCACAAATACCACTTGCTACTATATTTTTAGCTATATATCTAGCCATATATGCTCCAGATCTATCCACTTTTGTAGCATCTTTACCACTGAAAGCTCCTCCTCCATGACGTGAGAATCCTCCATATGTATCTACAATAATTTTACGACCTGTTAAACCTGCATCTCCTACTGGTCCACCAATAACGAATCTTCCTGTTGGATTTATAAAGTATTTAGTATCTTCATCTAATAACTCTTTATCTAAACAAGGTTCGATTACATATTTTTTAATATCTTCATGAATTTGTTCTTGAGATATTTCTTCTGCGTGTTGAGTTGAAACAACTATTGTATCAATTCTTTTTACTTTATGATTTATATCATATTCTACTGTTACTTGAACTTTTCCATCTGGACCTAGGTATGTTAATGTACCATTTTTTCTAACTTCCGCTAGTTGTTTAGAAAGTTTGTGACTTAGATAGATTGGTAAAGGCATATATGATGGAGTTTCATTAGTTGCAAATCCAAACATTAAACCTTGGTCTCCAGCTCCTACTTCATTTTCCTCTTTTTCTTGTTTTGTTTCTAAAGAGTTATCTACACCTAATGCAATATCAGGTGATTGTTTATCTAACCCTACTAATACTGAAATATGGTCACCAGAGTATCCTTTTGTTGGATCGTTATATCCTATTTCATTTACAGTATCTCTAACTACTTGTTGAAAATCAACATTTGCTGTTGTAGACACTTCTCCAATTAATACAGCAAGTCCAGTATTAACACATGTTTCGCAAGCTACACGTCCATATGGATCTTGTTTTAAAATCTCATCTAAAATAGCATCTGAAACTTGGTCTGCTATCTTATCTGGATGTCCTTCTGTTACCGACTCTGATGTAAATAAATATGTTTTGCTCATTGTTTTCTCCTTAAATATTTTAGCGTCTGACATCAATACAAAACTATCGTCTTAATCCTTAATATCTTCATTTAAAATAAAATAAAGACCTTATCCATAGACAAGGTCTTTTTATATACCTCATCGTTCAAAGTAAACTTTGCTAAGGAAAGCACCTTAATCAATTGATTAGGTTGCTGGAGTTCATCGGGCCTTATCCCTCACTCACTCTTGATAAGTATTTATATTTCTTTTATCAGCTTATTAGATTTTAATATACTTTTAATCATTTGTCAATCATTTAGAATAACATTTAATTCTTAATATCCTATAAGATTTAAATCACGTTCACGTTTTATAGTAGTTTCATCTCCGTGCCCTGAATACACTATTTTTGCCCCATCTAATTGGAATAGAACATTTCTTAATGAATTTTTCAAAGCATCAAAATCTGATCCATATAAGTCATAACGTCCAAATCCACTTCTAAATAACGCATCTCCTACTACTATAAATTTCCCAAAATCAAAAGAAACTCCCCCAGGTGAATGTCCAGGAGTCGGAAGTACTGTAAATTCCATACCTGCTAATTCATATTTTTTATTTTCTTCAAATTCAAATTCTGCTGGTTCTGTCATAGGTGGTCTTCTTAATCTAAAAGCTGTTGCTCCATTAAAATCTGGATTACTTAACCAATCTCGTTCATGACTAGAAATATATACCGGTACATTATAATATTTTCTGCATTCATCTAATGACATAATGTGATCAAAGTGCGCATGAGTTAATAATATCGCCTCAATTTTCACATTTAATTCTTCCACTGCTTTTTGTATTCTTTCAAATCCTTCACCTGGGTCAACAATAAGTCCACGTCCATCTTTATAGATAATATAGCAATTTTCATCTACCATATCCATAACTATTCTCTTAATTTCTACTTTTGCCATTTTATCAAAACCTCTCAAAATTATTATTATCTATATTTTATCTGATAATATTGTTATTGGCAAGGATATTTAATCTCTAGTTATTTCTATAATGTTTTTAAAAATATTGATGCTATTTAATTCTCATCTCTTGACACTTTTTTATAATATTCTTTATACTTGTATAATGTGAGATTTTTACTCTTAGTAACCCTAAGAGAATATATACAAAGGAGAAGACAATGAAATTAAATTCATTAGCGAAATTTTCTTTACTTAGTATCTCTATTTTACTTATGTCACATCTTGCGATTTCACCTGCCATTCCAAATTTATACAGGTTATATAGTGCTCAAAATCCTAATATTGGATTAGCTTCTGTTGAGTCACTAGCTACTATACCAGCAATGATGATTACAGTATTTGTACTATTAAGTAATTTTATTATTAAAGGAATTGGCAAAAAAAATACAGTACTTCTTGGTCTAGCTATAATCTTCATTTTCGGCTTAGTACCAGTTTTTACAACAAATTTTAAAATTGTTTTTATTAGTAGATTACTTCTTGGTTCAGGAATTGGATTATTCAATTCTTTATCAATTAGTATGATTAGTGACTTTTTTGATGAGAATACTCGTGGGACTATGATAGGAATGCGTACTGCATTTTTAAATATTGGTAAAGCTCTAACTACATTTATTTCTGGATATTTACTTATATATGGAGTTCAATACACATTCTTAGTTTACGCTCTTGCATTACCAATATTTATTTTATTTTTAGTATTTGTTCCAAATCCTAAAAATAATGAGAGTAAACAAATAAGTATTAAGTACCATAAAGAGACAATCATCTTAACACTATTAACACTTTTCGTTGGTATTTCTTACATGGGAGCGACAATAAAAATCCCTACTCTTCTTGTTGAAAAATACCATATGCATCCAGAAGTTTCACGAAATTTACTAACTATACTTGCTATAAGTGGTATATTTTCAGGATTTTTATTTGGAGAATTAGTTAAAAAATTCAAAAATTTAACACTTTCAATCATGTTATTATTTATGACTTGTGGTAGTTTTATTTTTGCAATCTTCCACAATTCAATACTATTTACTATAGGCGCAATTTTAATAGGTATTAGCTTTGTTGGTATAATGTCATTTAACTTCTTCTATATTTCAAAAAAATTAGAAAATAAATATATAAACTTCGCTACTAGTGTTGTTTTAGTTGGTGGTAATATTGGGGTTATCTTAACACCTATAGTACTTACTAAACTTCCTGAATTATTTAGGTTAGAAAAATACATTACACCTTTTTACTTAACTACTATACTCATGTTGATATGTACTTTAGTTAGTTACTATACTCTAAAAGATGATAAAAAAAATTAACCAGTTAGAAATTTCTAACTGGTTTTCTTTTATACTCTTCTTACATTTACAAAGTCTGTTGGTGGGGTATTTTCTTTACCTAAATCTGGTTGCCCAGCAGTGATTAAAATAAGGTTTCCCTCTTTAGCTAATCCTGATTCTTTTGAATAAAGAGAAGCATTTTCTAACATTTCGTCCATCATCAATGTTTTTGGTTCAATAAATGTAGTGATTCCACGAGTTAAAGCTAATTTTCTTGCTCTTTCTTTTGTTGGAACAACTGCTAAAACTGGTACTTTTGGTCTATATTTCGCTATAAATTTTGCTGTAGAACCTGATTTAGTATAAGTAACTATATTATTAACATCTAGAGAATCAATAATATGTTTTGTAGATAGTGAAATAACGTGAGCTATACTCATTTTGTGTTCAGAATTTTTTACATCATTTTCTGCATTTGAATCCTGAGACTCAACATATTTTATAATTCTATCAATAGTTTCTAAGGCTTCTTTTGGATAGTTACCTATCGCAGTTTCCTCAATTAACATCACTGCATCTACTCCATCAATAACCGCATTAGCAACATCTGAAACCTCTGCTCTAGTTGGTCTTGGATTATATATCATAGAGTGTAACATTTGAGTTGTTAATATTACCTCTTTAGTATTATTATTAGCTTTTCTTATGATTTCTTTTTGAACATTTGGTAAGTCTTGATAAGGAACTTCTACTCCAAGTTCATCACGATTAATCATAATTGAATCTGCAAAACTTATAATCTCATCAATATTATCATAAGCTTCTTTACAGTCTACTTTTACTATTAATCCAATGTCTTTTTTGTTATTTTTTTCTAGAATATCTCTAACCTTTTTAATTTCATTCAAATTACTTACAAATGGACATGCTATAAAATCTACATCATTAGCACATGCAAAATCAACATTATTCTCATCAATTTTTATTAGTTTATATTTGCTTTGTGCATATATATGATCAATATCATAGATAATTGCTGTATTTTTATTTAATTTTTCTCTTAATTCTTTTACTCTTTTTATACGATCTATATTTTCTTCCTCAGATCCATAATATGTATCAATTAAAACTGCATCTACAGAGCTTGCAATAATATCTTCTAAAATATTATCAGTATTAAGCCCCAAGGTTGCTATTACTTTTGATTTTCTTACCATTGTTCCCCATCCTATCTCAATTTTTTCTACGATAATTATAACACATTAAACAAATAATGACTAGATTCAATCGTTATCCACTTTACAACTAAAGAATTATTTCTTTCTTTTGTGGTTTATCACTAGACTCTAAGAAATCTAAAAACTCACCAAATAAATTCTCCATCTCTTCATATGTATTTAAATAATTAAGCTCTTTTTTAACTTTTGCTCCACCTTTAATACCTTTCATGTAATAAGCCGCATGTTTTCTCATTTCATGAACAGCCACTTTTTCAGGTTTGATTTCCATAAGTCTTCTTAAGTGAAGTAAGCATACATCAATTTTTTCTCTTGGTGTTGGTTCTGGCGATAATTCACCTGTTTCCAAATACTTAACAGTACGATATAACATCCATGGGTTCCCCAATGCTGCTCTTCCAATCATTACTGCATCACAGTTTGTATCATCTAACATTTTTTTTGCTAATTCTGGAGTCGTTACATCACCATTACCAATTACAGGTATTTTAAGTTCTTTCTTAACATCACGAATAACATCCCAGTTAGCTTTTCCACTGTACATTTGAACTTTTGTTCTACCATGGATAGCTACTGCACTTGCACCTGCTCTTTCAGCATTACGCGCATTATCCATTACATAAATATGTTCATCATCCCATCCCATTCTCATTTTTACTGTTACTGGTTTAGATACTGAATCAACAATTCTCGAAATTACTTCGTAAACTTTATCTGGATCTAACAATAATTTACTACCAGCATCAACTTTTGTAATTTTTGGTACTGGGCAGCCCATATTTAAATCTATAATATCTGCTTCTGTATTCTTATCAACATATTTTGCCGCTTCTACAAGAGTATCAATTTCTCCACCGAATATTTGTAAACTTAACGGACGTTCTCTTGGATCGATATAAAGCATATTCATTGTTTTTTTATTATTAAATAAGATAGCTTTATCACTAACCATCTCAGCACATACTAATCCTGCACCAAACTCTTTTGCAGTAAGTCTAAAAGCTGCATTACAAACACCTGCCATCGGTGCTAACACTACTCTATTAGGAATTTCTATTTCTCTAATTTTAAACATTCTTTATCCTTTCATCTTATAATGTATTTTTAAAAATTCTAATCGGTTCTGTAATTTTTTCTAATGATTCTCTTATTTTCATTCCCGATATTTCAATATCACCATACATCTCTACTAATGGTGCTAATACAAAATTTCTCTCATGAATATATTTATGAGGAACAATCAATCTTTCATCATTAAAAGTTAAATCAGTAAATGTGACTATATCTATATCGATAGTTCTATTACCCCAATGTTCCTTACGAACACGACCTAGTTCTAATTCTATTTTTTGAATCGTATCAAGAAGTACATACGCATCTAAAGTACTTTCAACTTCGATACACATATTTAAAAAGTTTTGATCAGCTACTCCTCCCCATGCTGGAGTTTCATATACACTACTTTTTAGTTTAATTCTTATATTATTTTCTTCAATTTTTTTTAGAGCATCCTTTAAATATTGCTCTCTAGGTTCTATATTGGTTCCTAATGCTAAAATAATCATTATAATCTGTAGAACTCCTCACGAGATATTTTTACTTCGACACCACATTTTTCAAAATGATGTCTTACAGGAGCTGCTGGTTTATTAATTTTTAATTTTATATTTTCAATTTCAGGAAAACTATCAAAAATATTTTTCAACATCTCTCCGGCTAATTTTTCTAGTAAATTAAATGTATTTTCGGTAGCCGTTTTTACAACTACGTCTGCTATATCAGCATAACTAACACTATCTGTCATATCATCACTAAATAATGCTTTTTTATAATTTAATTCACACTCAATATCAAAAATAAACTTTTGTCCAAGTCTATTTTCTTCTTCAAATAATCCATGATTAGCAAATACTTCAAGGCCATCTATAAATAACATTGTTTTCATGATTAAAACCCCTCAATCATTATTTTGATTAACTATAAAATTTTATCATATTTCTAGTTTTTTCTCTATTAATTATACTTCTAATATCATCATTTATAAAAAAATCAACCCCAATTAATAGAGTTGATTTTTAGTTTATTTATAAATAATTACTATTAGACTAATTATTACGTTTTTTTCTTCCTAAGAAGAACGCAGCGATTGCACCAAATATTCCTAAACCAAATGAACTAGATGAATCTAATCCTGTTTTTGGTAATACCTCTTTTTTATTTGTATGTGATTTAATTTTAGCTTCCCCTTTGTGGCTAACAGCACTTAATTTAGTTATATTTTGTACTGCTGAAGATGTATTACCTTGTGTATTTTCAGGTTTATTAGGAGTTACTTCTGGATCAACCACTTCTTCTGATTTACTAAAGTCTATTTGAACCACTACTGGATCATGGTCTGATGCTCTTCCATGTTCTTCCATAAATGATGCATTAATGTGTACCGGAGAGAATAATACTCTATCCTTAATATTTTTAGAAACTAGTATATTATCTAAACTTTGGTTACTTCCACGATAGAAGTATGAGTATCTATCACCCGCTTCATGTTCCGCCATTAAGTTCACTAACTCATTACCTACGATTGTTTTTACTGTATCAGAGAATTCAAAGTCATTAAAGTCTCCTGTTAAAACAAATTTTAAATTAGGATTTTGACGTAATCCCTCTCTAACAAATGCATTTAATAATTTTGCTTGTTCTACACGTTGTGCCTTAGTATTTTCTACTGCTGGTTGATTAGATCCATATACTGCATCATCTCCTAATTTTGATTTTAGATGGTTTGCTATAACTACTATTCTTTCACCTTTAAATTCAAATTCAGCAGCTAATGATTTTCTTACTTTTTCAAAGTTTATATTAGTTGGATCGATTCTTGCTGGATTTTTTTCTAAATGTCCATCTACAAAACGTGCAGCTTCTTCACTTCCGCCTTTATCTTTTCCGATAAGAGTTACTCTATTAGGATTGTATAAGTATGCAACCCTAATATTTGAGCCTGGTTTTCCTCCATCTTTACCATCAATTGGAGCTACTTCAGTATATTTATATTCTGGTCCTCCAAAACTTTTAATTCTATCAGCTAGTTTTTCTCCACTCTTAACACCTTCTACAGTTCCGTCATTTACTCCACCATTATTATCTTGAACTTCAATTAATGTAATAATATCTGGACTATGAACTTCATTTATAAATGACTTAGCAATTTTATCTACTTTTTCTTCTGGTGTTTCGTCTCTTCCTTTGCTATTTGCAGAAAAGTTTTCAATATTATAAGAAGCTATAGTTAATTTATCTTCTGCTGGATATATTTTTGATACTTCACGTTTTAAACCACCATCTTGTACTTTCGGCACTTTGTACGGATCGATTCTATATGTTTTATATCTATATGTGAATACCCCTGTAATATCTTCATTAAAGTAATCTTTAGCTTTTGCTACCACATTTTTCCCAACTTCAATAGCTATTGTCTCGGTATTTTGAACACCAGGGCGAAGATTTACTCCACCAATATTGTTTAATTTTTGCCCTTTATAATTACCTGGTAATACATAAATATCACCTTTATATTGCGGCCCTAAAATTCTAGGTTTATTAATATTAACACGCATTCCTTCTAAGCTTTCGAAATAATCTAAAGCTTCATTTTCAGGATCATATTTTGTTGGTGTTTTATCAACCATATCTTTAGGTATTTTTTCAGAAAACTCAACTGCATCTGGTAATGCCGCTACACCTAGTTTTGTAATTGTTGCATTAATGATTTGAGTTACAGTTAGACTACCTACCGGTGCTTTAAAAGTTTGCCCTGGTCTAACAGCATACTCTTCTAAATATCCTTCTTTTACTGTCCCTTGAACTTTTAATAAATCTCCAGTTTTTACTTTATCTTTTGAAGCAACATATAAGGCATCTGATGTTTTTGGGTTATTATCTGAAACTTTATCTTGTACATAGAACCCTGATCTATCTGTTTTAGTAACAACCACATTATTAACTATTACCTCACGACCAACTAGTGGACTTTGGTGACTTTCCCCCTGAATCTCACCAATATTAGCAACCTCTTTAGGTGCAGTTGCTTGAGTATTAGTTACTCCTGTATTTGGTGTTCCATTATTTCCATTAGTATTAGCAGGTGCTACTACTTCAGTTTTTACTTCTGCTGCAGCCACTTGATTTGTTTCAGCAGCTAAATAAGTTGCTCCAACTCCTCCTAATACAGCACTAGCTAAGAATATTGATAATTTATACTTCTTCACAATTGATACTCCTTGTATTTTAGTTTATTTGTCTACACTAATTATTTTACTATCTTTTTTTAAGTTAGTAAATATAAAATTGTTAACCCTTACAAAAAAATCTTTAATGCAATTAATTACATTAAAGATTTCTACCAATCTAAATTACTTTTATCCTTATTGACCTAAAACAAATACATCCTCTATTTGTTTTTCTTCTTTTTTATTACCTTTACTTAAGAATGATATTTTAGTAGCAATAACTGACATTTGATAATGATTAACACCGTTTTTATCTTTGTAAACATTGTTACTAAGTGTACCTATGACATTTAATAAACTACCTTTATCACAATACTTAGCAGTATTTTCCGCAACTTTACCAAATGCTGTAAATTCTAAAAAGTCAGTTTCATACTCACCATCTTTTTTTCTATAATCTGATTGTACAGCTAGCGTTGCTTTTAAATAGTTCTTTCCATTTTCACTCTCTCTGAGTTCTGGTTTTTTTACTAGTCTTCCTATTAGTATAACTTGATTTAACATATATTTTCCTCCCTAAAGTAATTTAGATTGTATAAAAACATATAAAAAATTTTAGTTATACTATTTTAAATTTACTTAGTTATTAAAGTGACAAATACTTCACCATCTGTTAAAAACTCTGCGTTTATATAGTTATCTCCATCAAAGTGAAGAACTTTACCAGGTTCTACTTTATGAACTTCTGTGTCATTTAAATGAACTTCAACCTCACCTTTTACAACAGTGAATACCACTAGTGCTTCTGGGTGATTGTGTTTTTGAATTAAATCACCTTTTTTCCCTACTTTTTTAACTAGTTTAAAGCGGTCGTGTTTTTTTAATAAACCTTTATCTTGAAAAATTGTTCCTACTTCCATGTTATTTCTCCTTTAATTTTAAATACTTGTATATTTATTATAACGCTTTTTTATTTACAAAACAAATAAAATTTAAATCTTTTTCTAATTTACTAAATGTAGTCTTCATTTTAATGAACTGTGCTCTATTTTCTGATTTTAAACCATTTTTTAATATTCTTAAAGTATTAGTCAGCCCTTCATCTGTAATCATTCCTTTAGGGTCCATAAGAGTTAGCTCATCCTGTAGAAAATTAACAGTAGTAAATCCTATTTGTGAGAATAACTCTTTCCATTCATTTTGTGGTAGAGGGAAAACACTAATATTTATTGCTTCAGATAATTGTTTTCTTGTTTCTTCATAGTTATTTACTAATGCAATATCATGTGTTAAAAGTAGTCCACCTGGTTTTAGTACTCTAAGATATTCTTTAAGCGCTCTTTCCTTACTCTTATTACTAAACATTGTTAGCATTGCTTCATTAATAATATAATCAAAAGTATTATCAGGAAACTTCATTCTGAAGGCATCTGCTTTTATAAATTTAATATTTTGATATTGATATTTTGATAGTTCTTCGTTAGCTTCTTGTATAGCTTCTTTATCAACATCTATTCCTACGAAAATTGTTTTAGGATATTTTTTAGCTAATTCAATTAAATTAACTCCTTTATTACATGCAACTTCTAAAACTACATCTCCTTCTTTAAATGCTGCGTGAGCTAAAAGAAAATTTGTACCTCTAACTCCACCAGGACGCAATTTTGTTTTTCCTAATTTTTTCAAAAACTTATGACCTGCTTCTTTTTTCATTAAATTCCACTCCTATTTATATAAATCTTTACTTTCTATTTTATTACAATATACAAAATATTACTAGTATTTTATTGATAATGATTATTATTTTTGTTATTTTT
>ERZ773037.1565-NODE-1565-length-11823-cov-3.735129_pt1 | contig 11823 bp, 9 predicted proteins | sample MGYA00511466_ERZ773037 | MGnify/ENA primary metagenome ERZ773037 (study PRJEB29015, sample SAMEA2738146) | human oral metagenome | biome: human oral; feature: human-associated habitat; material: saliva | place: China | collected 2202 ...
AGTTTCGCCGTGCGCCGCTCGGCGCGCTCTCAGACTACTACCGGGAGAACGAGCCGCGCGGCGAGTTCGTGATCGTCGTCGCGGGCGCAGATGAGAATGTCGCTGCGGATGACGGGGAGGAGATGTCCCTCATAGAGCACTATGCAGCACATATCGCCGCAGGGCTCGACAAGAAGGAAGCCATGCGCCGCACCGCACAGGAACGCGGCATCTCGCGGCGGGATGTGTATCAGGCCGTGCTGGCGGAGGAAGATAAAAGATCCGCGCCGATCTGAAGGACTATTTTATCCGCGTTTCCCTTGCTGTTTTCTCAGTGCCGTTGTATAATCTTTCTAATCACGATTATAATAATCGTGATTAGAAAGATGGTGGTACTGTGTTTATCGGTCGTGAACGTGAGCTGGATTTTTTACAGGAGCGCTATGACTCGGAACGCGCCGAGCTCATCGTGCTCTATGGACGGCGACGCATTGGAAAGACAGAGCTGCTACAACAGTTCGCACGGGATAAGTCTGCCGTATTCTACGCCTGTACGGAGTGTACCGATCAGGAGCAACTTGCCCGCTTTTCAAAGCGCATCCTGCAGACGGGCATCCCTGCGGCGCATTTTCTGACCTCGTTTTCGGATTGGGAGACAGCGCTCAGGAGCATACAGGATGTCCCATCTGAGGGGAAGAAACTGCTCATCATCGACAAGTTCCCCTATATGTGCGCGAGCCATCCAGAGCTGCCGTCCATTCTGCAAAATCTCTGGGATCATGAGCTCTCGCAGGCAAACGTCATGCTCATTCTCTGCGGCAGTGCGATGAGCTTTATCGAGAACGAGCTGCTCGCCGAGCGCAATCCGCTGTATGGCAGGGCGACGGGCATCTACAAGCTGCCGCCGCTGCCCTTTGTAAACGTGCGGGAGTTTTTCCCACAGTACAGCGTGGAGGATCAGGTCGCAGTCTATGCGATTCTCGGTGGTATTCCCTACTATTTAATTCAGTTTCAACCCCAGAAATCCCTCGAAGAAAATATCTGCACGAACATCCTGCAAAAGGGCTGTGTCCTCTACAGCGAGGTGGAGTTCCTGCTGCGGCAGGAGCTGCGCGAGACGAGCGTCTACAACGCCATCATTGAGGCGGTGGCGCTCGGCAACAATACGCTCGCCCTCATCCACAGCAAGACGCAGATCGAAAAGACGAAAATCAGCGTCTACCTAAAGAACCTTATGGAGATCGGCATCGTCACGCGGGAGTTTTCTGTGCTCTCCACGGTAAAGGAACGGGCGGGCAGCGGACGTGGACTGTATCAGCTGACGGACGCATACTTCCGTTTCTGGTACGCATTTCTCTACGGCAGCCACTCGGAGCTTGAGGCGGGCGACGCGGCAGGCGTATGGCAGCATCTCATTTCACCCCAGCTGCACGAATTCACCTCTCGCGCCTACGAACAAATCTGCATCGAATATCTGCGCAGCCGCAATCGTGCAAATGACCTGCCGTTTCACTTTGTTAAGATCGGCCGTTGGTGGGAGAAGGTCACGCATACCGCCGAGGGGAAAAGGCGCACCGTGTCGGAGGAGATCGACATTGTTGCCGCAGATCGCGCGGAGCGGAACTTTCTGCTCGCGGAATGTAAATTTCGCCATACGCCCGCTGATCTTGACGTACTCCGACAGCTGCAGGGCAAATGGCCGCAAGAGAAATACCCGGGAAACTATCACTATATGATCTTTTCCTTCTATGGTTTCACCGAGCGACTGCGTGATGCCGCCGCACAGGAGAATGTGCGCCTCGTGTCCGGGGAGGACTTGTAAAGTTATGCGATACATGAATCTGTATTTAAGCGCATCAATACCGCAGTTGGAGACCTTTCTCGCCGTGAAAAAGGTCATCGACGAATGGGATCCTCTGCATTTGTTTCCGTGTGCGCCGCTGGACGAATATGAGCATGAAGTTCACTTAATCTGCAAGCGGCTGGAGGCATGTCCGCCGTGGCGAAAGCCCCCTGCTCTTGATGAGCTGGCAGGGTTTATTGGCTATGTCTGCTGTGAGTGCAATCACTATCCTCGCGGTTTGGCCGTGTATCGGGCGATTGCAGACAAGGTCATTCACGCGGTAAAAAATGCCCCCGCTTGACCATACCGATACATACAGACACCGACGTTCATCCCCGATACAGAAATGTATCAGCGATTCCCTAGCGGAGACGATTGTCCGCAGCGGCACGGATGCTGATGGAGATGTTCGTCCAGAGCACATCGCCCTTGTAAAAGCTGATATAATAAACACAGTCCTCTGTGTGATAGGTGTAACGCGTCGTAACAATGGTGCGCGGATGCGGAGGGCGCTGTGTTCTCGTTTGATGTGAGACTGTTTTCTGTGCGCCAAGCGTTTGGAAATAGTTATCATAGAATGGCGTCAGTTCGACTGGCGTGAGCAGGGACTTGCACCGATAGGACAGCCAGCGGTGCTCTGCCTTTCTCCAGATCTCGAACGGCGCCGTGATGACGGTTCCTGTCGGATATGGTATCTCCATATAGGCATCCACGATGGTCGATTCAAACTGCTTCGCTTGGGGAGATATATAGAAATAGGTATCGCGCATTGTCATTACTGTGATGAAAAGAATCACAAGGTAGATTACCCAATCCGGAATACGTATTTTCATAGGTCTCCCCCCTCTGATTATTTTATCGTATCATTTTCACCGATACGAAAGCAATATGAACACCGCCGCAGTTGTCACCCCGCACACTCTGTGCTACTATATATAGGAAATTATATCGAAACGAGGCATGATTTATGAGCGAAAAGACTCCATTTTACATCACCACCCCCATCTACTACCCGAGTGCGAAGCTGCACATCGGTCACGCCTACTGCACGACGGTCGCGGATACCATTGCGCGCTACAAGCGGCTCGCGGGCTTCGATGTGTTCTTTCTGACCGGCTCGGATGAGCACGGGCAGAAGATCCAGCAGGCGGCGGAGAAGGAGGGCATCACGCCCATCCAGTACGTCGACCGCATTGTTGCGAGCTTTCAGGAGCTGTGGCGGCTGCTCGGCATCTCCTACGATGACTTCATCCGTACGACGCAGCCGCGCCACCATGAGCTCGTGCAGGACATCTTCCAGCGCATCTACGATCAGGGCGACATCTACAAGGGTGCGTACACGGGGCTCTACTGCACGCCGTGCGAGAGCTACTGGACGAAGCTGCAGCTCGACGAGAACGGCTGCTGCCCCGACTGCCACCGCCCCGTGCAGGAGGTCTCCGAGGAGGCATACTTCTTCCGCATGAGCAAGTATGCGGATCGTCTGCTCGCCTACATCAACGAGCATCCTGACTTCATCCAGCCCATCTCGCGCCGCAACGAGATGATCGCCTTCATCGAGCAGGGGCTGGAGGATCTGTGCGTCTCGCGCACCTCGTTCGACTGGGGCATCCCCGTGCCGTTCGACCCGAAACACGTCGTCTACGTCTGGTTCGACGCGCTCACGAACTATCTCACGCCGATCGGCTACCTCCACGACAAGGAAATGTTCCATAAATATTGGCCGGCGGACGTGCATCTCGTCGGCAAGGAAATCGTGCGCTTTCACACGATCATCTGGGGCTGTATGCTCATGGCGCTCGGACTTGATCTGCCGAAGAAAGTCTACGGGCACGGCTGGCTCATCGTCAACGGTGCAAAGATGTCGAAGTCGGTCGGCAACGTCGTCGACCCCGTCGCCCTCATCGAGGAGTTCGGCGCGGACGCTATCCGCTACTTCCTCCTGCGCGAGATCGCACTCGGACAGGACGGCAACATCTCGCGCGACGCGCTCATCGGGCGCATCAACTCCGATCTCGCGAACGATCTCGGCAACCTGCTTCACCGCACGCTCTCCATGGCGAAAAAATATCGGAAGGGCGTTATCACGAAGGGCGCAGGACATACGGACTTCGACGCGCCACTCGAAACGATGGCGACGGCGACGGTGCGCGACTATACGGAGCAGATGGACGCGATGGAACTCTCCGCCGCAGTAAAGACCGTCTGGGCGCTGATCTCGCGCACGAACAAGTACATCGACGAGACCGCCCCGTGGACGCTCGCCAAAGACGAGGCGAAGGCGGCAGAGCTGGACGCTGTGCTCTATCACCTCGTCGAGACGCTGCACATCGTCAGCGTCCTCATCACGCCGTTCATGCCGACGACGGCACGCCGCATCCACGAGCAACTCGGCTTTACGTCAGACTTTGACGCCGTACAGCTGGCGGACATCGCCGCATGGGGCACGACACCTGACGGGCATACGGTCGGCACAGCAGAGCAGCTCTTCCCGCGCATCGAGGTCGAGAAGGCATGACACTCATCGACACGCACGCCCACCTCTACGATGAAAAATTCGACGATGACCGCATCGCCGTGATCGCACGCGCGCGTGAGGCAGGCGTAGCGAAGATCATCAGCATGGGCGACACGATGGCGGCATCCGCACAGGTGGTGCAGGATGCGGAGGAACATCCCGCACTCTACGCCGCCGTCGGCATCCACCCCGAGAGCGCGTGTGTGCTGACGGACGAAATGCGCCGTCAGCTCCTCACATGGGCCCAGCATCCGAAGGTCGTCGCCATCGGCGAGATCGGACTCGACTACTACTGGGAAAAGGACGCATCACGCCGCGCGCTGCAGCGTGACCTCTTTGCAGCGCAGCTTGACCTCGCACGGGAGGCGGGGCTTCCCGTCTGCATCCATGACCGCGAGGCGCACGGCGATATGCTCGCCATGCTGCGCGCCGAGGGTGCGGAGCTCACGGGCGTCCTCCACTGCTACTCGGGCAGTCTCGAGATGGCGCGCGAACTCTGGAAGATGGGCTTCTGCATTGGCATCGACGGGCCGCTCACGTACAAGAACGCGGCGAAGCTGCCCGACATCGTACGCGAGGCTCCGGCAGACAAACTCCTCGTCGAGACGGACTGCCCCTACCTCGCTCCCGTCCCCCTGCGCGGCAAGCGCAACGAGCCCGCCTACGTCACGCATATCGCCGCCAAGATCGCCGAGATCCGCGGCGAGACCATCGAGGACGTCGCACGCTATACGACAGAGAACGCAGAGCGGCTCTATCCGAAGCTGAACAATTAGTGTATTACGGATAGATTCATCATCATCTTCAACAACATCAAAAAACCGCATCGCGCTGAGATTCACCATCTCGCGTGATGCGGTTTTTCAGTTATATTACTGCTGCTCCTCTGCACCCCGCGCCGTCTCGCGCAGATCGCGCACGTGCGCACGGAGATTGGCAGCGGCGAGGACGTTACGCATCACCTCGCCCGCGAGGACATACGCCCTGCCGCTCGGCTGATCCTCATCCGCATAGGAGCGCGCATCGCGGCGGTCAATGACCTCCCCCGTTGCGCGATCATAGACGAGAAGGCGGACGGCGGCACCGCTGTGCAGAAAATTCTCCTCATAGAAGATACTCGTGTAATATATCTCCTCATAGTAGGTCGTGAGGATCGGCAGGACGACGAGGTCTGCCTCCACGGCATCTGCCGTCGCACGCAGGACGGCAGGATAGTCGCAGCCGCGCCGCATGGCGTACTGCCCACAGGCACTATCATACGCATCCATCAGCGCACGGTCATCGACGTAGGTGAGCCAGCCCATCGTATCGTTCAGCGGCATGTGGAGATCGCGCGCGACCATCTCCTCGAGCGCATCCACCGTCTCCGCATCGACATCCCCTGCACCGCCCTCCACCACGAGCGGCAGCTGTGCGATACGCGCAGCGCCAAGCGCAGGTGCCGTGGACAGGAGCAGGAAAACAAAGCTCAGCAGGGCCGTATATCTGAGAAACTGTTTCATCGCCGATCAATCTCCCCCAAGAAAGCACGGATACATTGCAGACGATGCCCCTTCCACCGCTTCGCGGTTCCCCTTCCCCCGCGTGTATGGGGGAGGCTCTGGGAAATCCTTAGTGAATCGCCTTTTTCTTGAACCGTCCGCCCACGATGTCGTGTACGGCATTGATGGTCACAAAGGCGCGCTCGTCCTTGTCGAGGACGATTTCCTTGAGCTTGTCCAGCTCGAGGCGCGTCACCACGCAGTAGAGGACTTCCTTCGCCTCGCCCGTGTAGCCGCCCGCCCCGTGGAGCAGTGTCACACCGCGTCCGAGCCGCTCGTTAAGGGCAGCGGTGACCTCCTCGTGCTCATTCGTGACGATCATGACGGCATACGACTCATCAAGTCCCTTCAGCACGACGTCAATCATCTTTGCGATGACGAAGTAGGCAAAGAGCGAGTACATCGCCTTGTCCCAGCCGTAGAGCAGTCCCGCCGAGGAGAGGATAAAGAGGTTGATGAACATAACCACCTCACCGACGGAGAACTGCGTCCGCGCATCCATGATGATCGCGACGATCTCCGTCCCATCGAAGCAGCCGCCCGTACGCATGACGATGCCGACGCCGAGACCGGTCACCACGCCGCCGAAAATCGCAGCGAGGAACGGGTCATTTGTCACCTGCGGCACATCGTGAAGCACGCCCGACCAGATCGAGAGCATGATGATGGCAAAGACGGTCGACAGGGCAAAACTCTTTCCGATCTGCTTATACCCCATAAAGACAAAGGGGATATTATAGAGCACGAGGAACACGCCGAGGCTCATGCCCGTGATCGTCTGCGACATGATCGACAGACCGACGACGCCGCCGTCGATGACGTTGTTCGGGATGAGGAAAAGCTCGAGCCCCACAGCGGTGATGAACGCGCCGAGGATGAGCCGCAGGCATTTTTTGATGTAGAAAAACGCCCCCTTTGGCGCCGCCTTCTTGGGGCGCGGCGTCGGTGCCGGCTTTTCCTGTGCCTCCACGAGCACCTGCGCGGTACTGCTGTCTACGATTTCGTTCATACGTCCTCCCGTTCCCCAAAAACCGCTGCATCTCTTTATTCTATTATAGAGGAAAGAAAATGCGCTGACAAGTCCACCTATATGAGAACGGCTTTCTTGACTTTACTGCGCCTGCATTATATGATAGCAATACTGGAAAGAGATCCATATATTATGGGACAGGAGGGATGTATATGATTTACACGGTCACCTTCAATCCGTCGATTGACTACATCGTCCGATTGGAGCAGTTCACGCCGGGCGAGATCAACCGCGTGAACTATGAGCAGATCCTGCCGGGGGGCAAGGGGATCAACGTCTCCATCGTGCTGAAAAATCTCGGACACGACTCGACGGCACTCGGCTTCCTCGCGGGATTCACAGGCACGGCGATGCAGCAGCAGCTTCGCTCGTTTGGCGTGACGGAGGACTTTGTGCGCCTCGACGAGGGATTCTCGCGCATCAACGTCAAGATCAAGGCGGAGCGCGAGACGGAGATCAACGGGCAGGGGCCGAAGATTCCACCCGAGGCGCAGCGCGCGCTGTTTGAAAAACTCGATCGGCTGAAGCGCGGCGATACACTCGTCCTCGCGGGCTCGATTCCGAACACACTGCCCGACGACATCTATGAGCGCATCATGGAGCACCTCGACGGACGCGGCATCCGCATCGCCGTCGACGCGACCAAAAATCTCCTGCGGCGCGTATTGAAGTATCACCCGTTCCTCATCAAGCCGAACAATCATGAGCTCGGCGAGATGTTCGGCGTGACGCTGAAAACAGACGATGAGATCATCGAGCACGCAAAACGCCTGCAGGACGAGGGTGCGACGAACGTCCTCATCTCCATGGCGGGCGACGGCGCGATCCTCCTCACGGAGGAAGGCGTATTCTATCGCTCTGCCGCGCCGAAGGGCACCCTCGTCAACTCCGTCGGCGCGGGCGACTCGATGGTCGCGGGCTTCCTCGCGGGCTATATGGAGTCGGGCGGCGACTACGAGCGCGCCTTCTACATGGGCGTTGCGACCGGCTCCGCCTCGGCATTCTCGCCGAACCTCGCCACACGCGAGGAGGCTCTCGCGCTGCTGAAAACCATCGAGTGAGGTAATGGTGGCGTGCGTCCTACGCAAATGAATCTACCCCCATCGTAGCTGTGCAGCCCATGTGGCGTGCGTCCTGCGTAAATGAATCCACCCCCATCGTAGCTGTGCAATACTCCGTAGCAAACTCTAGTGAAGCGAGCGGAAATAAGGGCACGTTCTGCCCCCTGCGGATTTTAACCGTTCAAGCGAAGCGCGTTTGGAATCCGCAGGTATTTAGGCAGATAAGTGCCCGACCGCTTGCGTAACGAGAGTTCTGCGAGGAGTACTGCACAGCAAATTCAACACAATAAAAAAGGAGGGTTTTCCCTTTGCATATCAACGACCTTTTGAAGCCCGAGAGCATTGCCCTCGGCGTCTCCGCCCCCGCCTCCAAGGAGGCAGCTATCCGCCTGCTCGCGGACTGCATGGAAAAGGGCGGAAACCTCAGTGACAAGGAACAGTACGTCAAGGACGTACTCGCACGTGAGGCGAGCGGTACGACAGGCCTCGGCGACGGCATTGCAACGCCGCACGCCAAGAGCGACGGTGTAAAGACAGCAGGGCTCGCCGCCATGACCATCCCCGACGGCATGGACTTTGCCGCGATGGACGGCAACCCGAGCCGCCTCTTCTTCATGATCGCCGCACCGAACGGCGCGAACGATGAGCACCTCACCATCCTCTCCAGCCTTGCGACCATGATTATGGATCCCGACTTCAAGGAGGCACTCATCGCCGCCAAGACCGTCGAGGAGTTCCGCAGCCTCATCGACGCGAAGGAAAACGGCACCTTCACCGCACCGAACGCGGCAGAGGAGAGCACGGAGAGCGCACCTGCCGCCGACCACATCCAGATCCTCGCCGTCACCGCCTGCCCCACGGGCATCGCGCACACCTTTATGGCGGCAGAGAGCCTTGAGCAGCACGCGAAGAAACGCGGCATCTCCATCAAGGTCGAGACGAACGGCTCAGCAGGCGCCAAGAACGTTCTCACGCCCGAGGAAATCGCGGCCGCCGACGGCATCATCGTCGCGGCGGACAAGAACGTCGCCATGTCGCGCTTTGACGGACACCGCGTCGTCATCACGAAGGTCGCGGACGGCATCAACAAGGCAGACGAGCTCATCGACCGTGCCCTCGCAGGCTCCGCGCCCATCTATCGCGCGAGCGGCGCGGATACGGCAGAGGGGGCGGATGCATCCGAGGAGGAGAGCCTCGGACGTCAGATCTACAAGCACCTCATGAACGGCGTCTCGCACATGCTCCCGTTCGTCGTCGGCGGCGGTATCCTCATTGCCCTCGCCTTCCTCTTTGACGACTATACGATTGACCCGTCGCATTTCGGCTCGAACACCCCGCTCGCCAAATTCTTCATGGATGTCGGCGGCGCATCGTTCGGCTTCATGCTCCCCGTCCTCGCGGGCTTCATCGCCATGTCCATCGCTGACCGCCCCGGCCTTGCCGTCGGCTTCGTCGGCGGTGCACTCGCGGGCGCACACGGCACGGGCTTCCTCGGCGCACTCCTCGCGGGCTTCATCGGCGGTTACGCCGTCAACCTGCTGAAGAAGGGCTTCGCGGGACTTCCCGCCGCACTCGACGGCATCAAACCCGTCCTGCTCTATCCGTTCTTCGGCATCCTCATCATCGGCTTTATCACCCTCTTCATCATCACGCCGCCCGTCGCCGCCATCAACACATGGATGGTCTCGACGCTTGGCAGCATGGATCCCTCGGCGCGCGTCTTCATGGGCATCGTCGTCGGCGGCATGATGGCGATCGACATGGGCGGCCCGATCAACAAGGCGGCGTATGTCACGGGCACGGGGCTCCTCGCCTCGGGTGAGTATCACGTCATGGCGGCAGTCATGGCCGGCGGCATGGTTCCGCCGCTCGCGATCGCCCTCGCCACCACCCTCTTTAAGAACCGCTTCACCGAGAGCCAGCGCAAGGCGGGCATCACGAACTACGTCATGGGGCTCTCCTTCATCACGGAGGGTGCCATCCCCTTCGCGGCGGCAGACCCTGTGCGCGTCATCCCCTCGATGGTCGTCGGCTCGGCACTCGCGGGCGCACTCACCATGGTCTTTGACTGCACCCTGCGCGCCCCGCACGGCGGCATCTTCGTCGTCCCGACCATCGGCAACCCGCTCATGTACCTCGTGAGCATCATCATCGGCGCCCTCGTCGGTGCCATCATCCTGTCGATGCTCAAAAAACCGATCAAAGAATAACCCAGCATTGACATAAAAATCCCGTCACACCGACAAACGGTATGGCGGGATTTTTGTATGGGATCAAAAACGTCCTTAAAGCAGGCTGTGCATCTGTCCGAGTTCGCGCACCTTCTCAAGAGAGAGATTCGACACCTTCGCGATCAGCTCAAGCGGCATCTTCTCACGCAGCATATTGAGAATCATGGTGCCCCGCTCCTCATCACGCCCCTGCTCACGTCCTTCCGCACGTCCTTCCGCACGTCCTTGTTCACGTCCATCTTCAAACTTCGCCGCTTCGAAAAGATCCTGATTCCACTCAAAATTCACCATGTCGATAACCTCCCTCTCGTGTTCTTTCAAAAAATTCCGCATGATGTCGCGTTCGATGCACGTTTGCATCGCCGCGCGGATGGCCTGTGGCAGCTCCATCCCCGCCGCAATATTTGCCTTGATGTCATGGATAAAGTAGCTGTAGTCATGCAGCGCATGGCTCTTCATGAGCAGTGCCTTCTGTGCGCGATAGACGACGTTGTGTACCGTTACCAGCAGTTCTAAGTGTATCCTCTCATCACCCGCGTGCCGATAGGAATCGGAAAGCCGCATGACAAGCTCCTCAGGCAGCTCCTTCACACCGGTATAAAACACGTGAAACTCCGGTACGGGCAGCGGTATTCGACGATTTCGATAGAGCTGCTTGCCGTCGATCTCCTTGCGCAGCTGCTCACAGATATAATAGAGACAGCGCAGAGGCATATTTTCGTTCGGTGTACTCTGATGCTCAATGAACACCAAATGACGCCCCGCCAGCAGGAACGAGATATCGTTTTTTACCTGCGAGAGAAATGTCCCCTCCAGTGTCACGATCTCTACGGCATCGTCCGTCGTATACGTTCGCCCGTGCAATGCGCCTGCCAGATCGCGCAGACGATCCGCATCGTTAAAGTATGCACGGAAAACACTGTCCTGATACTGTCGCCCCGCCGTTTCCTTGCTCATAGCCTCTCCCTCGTTTGCCATACTAATATTTTACGTTGTTTCCCGAGAAATCGCAAGAAAAAATACCGCCGCACCGAGATGCTCGGTACAGCGGTATGTTCCGTTTTAGAACAGTTCGCCCTCGGCGATGCGACCCATGAGTTCCTTCGACGGGATGAAGAAGAGCTGTCCCTTGAGTGCCGTCGAGTACTCGAGCAGGCGATCATCCTGCGTGAACATATTGATGACCATCTTGCGCGTCACGTCCCAGTGGCGCGCATAGCCGATGAAGTACGTGCCGCGCACGCCCTCGCCCGGGTTCGCATAGACGACGTTCATGCGCACGATCTTATGCTCCTCGTCGTCGCGGTTGTCCTGCGAGATGATGTTGTGTGCGCGCGGATCCTTCTCGTCGTCGTCGAGCTCCAGATCGCTGTACTTCCGACGGCCGATGTACTTTTCCTGTACCTCCGTCGGCAGGGCACGCCACGCATCGAGATCGTGCACATACTTCTGTGCGAAGGCATAGGAGCCATTGATGAAGTCGGGATCCTCCGCGCCGATGATCGCCCACTCCTTTGCCTCCTCACCGACGGGATTCTCCGTCCCGTCGATAAAGTCGATGATGGCACGTCCCTCGCGATAGTAGAAGCCGTGCGTCTCGTCCACAACATCCACGATGGG
>ERZ773037.1566-NODE-1566-length-11814-cov-37.955438_pt1 | contig 11814 bp, 9 predicted proteins | sample MGYA00511466_ERZ773037 | MGnify/ENA primary metagenome ERZ773037 (study PRJEB29015, sample SAMEA2738146) | human oral metagenome | biome: human oral; feature: human-associated habitat; material: saliva | place: China | collected 2202 ...
GCCCTACCGCCCGTCCGAGCGAGCGCGTGCAGATTTTCGCTCTTCCCACCCGCACCATGTACGGTTCCCTGCGTTTTAGCTGGTTGAGCTACCTGGGTCTTGCCGAGCAGCAGCATGCGGCGCAGTTGCCGACCTCCACGGCGGCGGTCAGCTACCTGAGCACTCAGGCACTCATGCGCGCCATGGCGGCGGCACGGCTGGATGTGCCGTCGAGCGCCGCTTCTGAGATTGAGGTGGATCGTTCCTGCACCCTGTGCACCAGCGGCAAGAAGCACGGTAAGCCGCGTATTGCGGGCGTGAACTTCAATATGTCGCAGGTAAACCCGCTGGTCGTGGGTGCTTTTAGCCGTAACTCCTCGGCGGTGCTCGGCGTGGATGTTGAGACCCTGGATGCGCGCCTGTTCTCCGGTTTTGCGCGTCTGGCGCTCTCCAATGAAGAACGCACGTTCTACGAGCGGGTGGCGCAGGAACGCCCCGCACCCATACTGCACCTGCTTTCGGTGGCGCTGTGGACCGCCAAGGAGGCGGTGCTCAAGGCGACCGGCCACGGCCTGAGCGTGGTGCCCTCCCTGGTTCGGGTGCAGCTCACCGAGGAGCTGTTGGACGCGCTCGAACTTGCCATGAACGAGGAGGCTCCTAGTGACCTTCTGGACGGTGGCACCCCCGAGCCTGGCGCCCTGCGTGTACTGACTCAGGACAGCTTGACCGCGCGTGCGACCTTTAGCGCACCCACACCTCAGGGCGGCGGCGACGCTATCGAGCGTAGCTTTAGTCTGCAGTGGGTGCCCGTGGCGCTACCCGACGCGGAGAACCCCGAGCACGCGCAGAAGATGCTCATCGCCCTGGCCGTTGAGAACCCCACCGAGGGCGATCCCGCGCAGCTTGAGGTCGAGCTTCTGCCCGTGGCCACTCCTCTGGAGCTCAAGCGCCTGCTCACCGATTAGCCAGGCTCAATCCCTCGTAAATCCCCCCCTAACAACCCGTACAATGACTGAACGCGCCCGCCATGGCAGCGAGCGCGTTCAGTCGTTTTATTCTGCTGTTTTATTCAGCCGTTTTATTCTGCCTCGTCTAGGCGTTCAAGACAGAGTCTTAGGGCGTATCTTCGCCCAGCGTATCCACGCCCAGTGCACGGCCAAAGCTGCCGAGCTTCGTACCGGTCTCGGTGTGCTCCAGCTCCGGATCAGACTCAGCCACAATACCCGCGCCAGCGTACAGGACCGCCTCGTCCGGGCTGACCTGGGCGCAACGCAGAACCAGCGCCCACTCGCCGTTACCCTCGGCATCCATGTAGCCGACCAGACCGCCAAAGTAGCGGCGCTCAAAAGACTCCAGCTGGCGAATCAGATCGAGTGCTTTCTCGGTGGGGGCACCGCAAATCGCGGGGGTCGGGTGAATCGCGCGGGCACCGTCCAGGCAGGTCAGGCCATCCTTCAGCACGCCGTCAATGGGGGTCGCCAGGTGCCACAGCTGCGGGGTCTGCAGCAGCGAGGGCACCTGCGGCACGTTCAGCTCCTCGGCGATGGGTGCCAGGCGCTCGGCAATGTCATTGATGACGTAGGCGTGCTCGTGGCGGTCCTTCGGCGATGCGAACAGGCGGTCGCGAATCGCCTCGTCCTCGGCACTACCGGGCTCGGCAATGCGCGGGGCGCTACCGGCAAGCGGGTGGGTCTTGAAGGCGCGGCCCTCGGTGCGGAACACCAGCTCCGGGGATGCACCCATCAGGTAGCTTCCGCTCATGCCGCGCTCGCCGTCGGGCAGGCGCACCGCAAAGTTGAAAGCGGTGCGCTGCTGGGCACGCAGGTTGTTGTACAGCGCCTGCAGGTTGAGGGCGCCGGGTGCGTAGCGGGCGGTGAGCACACGCGAAAGCACGATCTTGCTCAGTTCACCCGCCTTCATGCGCTCCACGGCGGTCGCAACGGCGGCACGGAACCGGTCATTCTGCCTGCCGGTGACCGATACCGGTTCGGCAAGTTCCACGGTCTGCTCGGGAACCGGCACCTGCTGCTCCTCCAGGCGTTCGGGCACGAAGAGGTAAGCGGGCATGTCCGGGTCAAAAGGAATCAGACCCACGACGGCGCTACCGGCACGTTTCGCCTCGTCCAGGGCATTATCGAAGGTGACAGGGGTCATCGCACCGGATGCGCGCAGGACGCGGGTGCCGGTGGCAAAGATAAAGTCGGGAAGGTTCGTCATCGTACTTCTATCAGTGGTGTGTGGGTTTGCGCCGGGCATCTAAACGCCGGACGCGGGGTGCCGTTAGAGGGTCGCGCCGCCGTCGGCGACAATCTCCTGCATGGTGATGTGGCGTGCCGCCTCAGAAATGAGGAAGGCGTTAACCGCCGCGATGTCGGCTGGGTCGGCGATGCGGCCCAGCGGAATACCCAGGCGGAAGGTCTGCGGGTTACCGGCAACCGGCAGGGCGGAGCGGTCCTCACCCTCCCAGGCGTCAGTCACCATGGGGGTTCGGGTGGTGCCGGGGCAGACCGAGTTCACGCGAATACCGTGCGCGGCAAGCTGCAGACCGAAGCTGGAACTCACGCGCGCCGCCGACGCCTTCGATGCACCGTAGGCACCAAACTCAGCGCGGGGCACACGCGCCGCGTTGGAGGCGACCGTCACCAGGGAGCGGCTGTTGGTCGGGTCGCTTTCCTGCTGGTCAATCATGATGCGCGCGAATTCGCGCAGGCACAGGAACACGCCGTCGGAGTTGACCGCGTGCAGGCGCTTCCAGGTGTCGAAGCTGGTTTCCAGTAGCGGCTGGCTGTGGGCAATACCCGCGGCGAGTACCGCGCCAGTGATGGGTTCGTCGAGCGCCGCCACGGCGTTAGCGAGAGCGGTGACGGACTCTTCGCTCGTGACGTCTACGGCGCGGTAACGGAAGATAGCGTCTCCGTAGGTACCGAAGGAGGCAATGGGCTGCTCCGCAAGGTCCGCCGCAAACACCGAATAGCCGTTCTTAATGAGCTGGTGGACGGTTGCCTCACCAATACCGCCGTTCGCGCCGGTCACAATGACCCAGCTCATGCGCGCGCCTCCTCAGCAGTCTCAGCCTTCTCAGCACCTTCTGCAGCATGCAGGTCGGCAAGTACATCCGCGGTGTTCAGCACGCGGGCGCAACGACCCGAAGCGTACTCGCAGGCCATGCGGTGCTCCTCCTCGGAGAAGTCGGCGAGCGCATCGGCAACCATGAACGGCTGAATGTCACGCATGAACGCCTCCAGGGCGGTGGTCAGGCAGCCAATGTGCGCGTACACGCCGCCGATAATGAGCTGGTCGCGACCGGACTCCTTGAGCAGGTCCTCGAAGGGGCTGCGAACGAACGCGGAGTAGCGCCACTTGGTCAGCACGGTGTCGCGGTCGGTCGGTGCCAGCTCGTCGAGCACGCGGGCGGACTCGTCGTTCTGCAGGCCGTCACCCCAGAAGTCGATGAGCAGGCGGCGATCCTCGGGATCCTGACGCGGCGGCTGCGCGGTGTAGTAGACCGGGATTCCGGCGGCGTGGGCGGCGTCAATGAGGCGGCGCAAATTCCGAATGGCGATGTTAATCTGGGCATCGGCATTGCCGTAGCCCTCCCCCAGGTCTGCCCCCTCGAAGGCCTGGACGAAGTGCACCTGCATGTCGTGCACAAGCAGTACGGCTCGGCTGGGGTCCACTGGCCAGCTCACGCGGTTGCTGTGCTCGCGGTCAACGTAGGTGTAGGGCTTGATTTTGGGCAGTGCCATGATTCTCCCGGTTCGTGCCTAGATTTTCGGTTGTATGCGTGGCGCAGGCAGCGAACGGTGGCGGAATCCTGAGTGTTCGACTTCGCGAGTCGCCCGGTGAGCTTGCGCTTATCTCATAACCATCTTAGGGCATGCTTAGCTATAGGGTATATCTGAGCCTTAACAAAAGTGCTTCCCCGCCCGCTCACCCGCTGACGGAACAACGGGCGGAACGGGCAGGGAAGCACTCGGACAAGCAGAAACGCTACGCGAAGCGTGAATTCGGGCGCGAATCTAGCTCGTTAAAACTAACTCGGTGAAACTAGTTCACGGGCACTGCCGCAGCCAGCACCTCGTTCAGACCCTCGGTAATCGAGGGGTGAGTGTAGATCTCGTCGCGCAGCTGCGAGGCGGTAATGCCGTGGCGCATCGCCAGAGCCACCAGGTTAATAACCTCCATGGACTCGATGACCAGCAGCTGGGCGCCCAGAATCTGGTCGGTCTGCGCGTCAATCACGAACTTCATGATGCCGCGCGGGTTCTCCATAGTCTTAGCACGCGGCATAGCGGCAACCGCGGCAACCGGCTTCGAGGCGACCTTCACCTTGTGACCAGCCTCGATTGCCTCACGCTCGGTCAGACCAACCGAAGACAGCGGCGGATTCATGTAAATAGTCGAAGCCACCGCCTTACGGTCCTTAGTGGAGCGGGAACCGTCACCGACCAGCTGGGAGAGCACCACACGGTAGTCATCCAGGGAGATGTAGGTGAACTGCGGGCCGCCGTTGACGTCACCGAGCGCGAAAATGTTCGGCACGGTGCTGCGCAGGTGCTCATCCACAACGATTGCGCCACGGTCGGTGGTATCGATGTTGGTGTTCTCCAGACCCAGCCCCTCGGTGGCGGGCTTGCGGCCGGTCGCAACCATCACGTAGTCCACCTCCAGTTCCCGGGTAGCGCCCTCGGAGTCGAGGTAGGTCACGGTTACAGAGTCAGCGCCGTCTTTGAAGGACTGCACGCGCACGCCCGAGTAGACGGTGATGTCCTGGTCGGCGATAATTTCGCGGGCAACCTGGGCGACGTCCTCGTCGTAGCGGCCGAAGAGGGCGGGTGCACCGTCCAGAATGGTCACCTCGGTGCCGTAGGAGGCGAAAATACCGGCGAACTCAATGCCGATGGGGCCGCCACCGATGATGCCCAGACGCTTGGGGCGCGGGGTGAGCTTCTGCAGCTCGGTGGAGGTGAGCACACGCTTGGATTCACGGATGCCCTCAATCGGCGGGATAACCGGAACGGCGCCGGTGTTGACGATGAAGTAGTCGGCGGTAACGCGCAGGGTGTCCTCACCCGCGGTGACCTCAACCTCGGTGTCGGAGATGAAGCGTGCGTGACCGTCAATGAGGGTTGCGGTCTCATTCGACAGCAGGATCTCACGGTTCTTGGCACGCATCGCACCGGTCAGCTTGTCACGGAAGACCACGGCGGATTCGTAGGCGGCGTTTGCTTCGTCAAGGCTGCGCTCACCTCGAGCGCGGAACTCGTCGGCGCGGTGTACGAGCGCTTTGGTGGGTACGCAACCGATGTTGATGCAGGTGCCGCCGTACATGCCGATGGACTGTTCGATGAGGGCGACGTTCTTGCCGGTCTTAGCGTATGCGCCGGCGAGGGTCTTGCCGCCCTTGCCGAAGCCGATGACGACCATGTCAAAGTGCAGCTGAGCGGGGGTGGTCATGGTGTTCTCCTGTGAAATTTAGATGATGATGTCTTCGCAGGGTTCAACGGGAAGAAATGAGTATTATTCCCGCGCGCCGCATTTTTTCTTACCCCTTCTTCTGTAGTCACTCCTCGGCCCGTGCGGGCCTGGGCGTAGACTGAAACTACCCGGCTCCCTACGAGAAGCCAGCCTAGGAGAAGCCAGCATTTTCAGGAGGATTTCATGAAAACTCACGATATTCTGTGTGACGCTGCCAGCCGCCCCGGCATCGAGACCGCCGTAGCCGTCAAGGGGCTATCAGCGGAGGCGTTGAACGCGCATCCGGGCGGGCACCCGAACTCTATCGCCTGGCTCCTCTGGCACGCCGGACGGCAGATGGACATGCAGCTCTCCGCCCTGAATGGTCAGCCGCAGGTCTGGGAGGCTCAGGGGTTCAGGGAGCGTTTCAATCTGGGCGAGCTGGGCGACACCATGGGCTACGGCCACACCGCCGAGCAAGCGCGCTCCATCGTGGTTGAAGATTCTGCCCTGCTGGTGGAGTACCTTGTGGCGACCGGCGAGGCGCTCGCCGACTACGCGCAGACGCTGAGCGAGGCTGATTTGAGCGAGATTATTGACCGTTCGTGGACTCCGCCGGTGACTCGCGGGGTGCGCCTGGTCAGCATGATTGACGATGCGGCGCAGCACGTGGGTCAGGCGGCGTACGTGGCGGGCATCCTCGCTGCGCAGGACTAACGGCAGAGCGCTGCCCCCCGGCAGTAGGCGCGAAAAAGGCGGTGGCGCCTCGGACACAACCATCCGAGACGCCACCGCTTTTATACGATATCAGCCTAAGTATCCACGTACAGATTTTCTAAACATCAGATACTTACAATTTTTCTAACTTGCTTACCATATCCTGTGCTTCATGAAAGATATCTGTCATATAGGTATTCATATAACCCCAGTCAGGATCCCCTAAAGTGGTCACGGGCAGGGAGATAAGAGTGTCTAGCATTACGTCACGTGTCCATTTATCAGTCCAGTTATAGTACTGACCTAGATGACGTATCACTGTACCAATAAATAGCATCGAATTTCTTGATATCTCTGTCTTAGGTTCAAGAATATTCACATCATCAGAAGCCCAAAAAGGTTCGCTTTGATAAAACGTCTCGCCAACACTTCCGTTGTAGCAAACAGTTAAGACACCACCCGGATGAACATGCTCAGTATTCCCGATAAGCGCGGTAATTCCATTATTCACAGATGACGAGCCAATAAAGTTAATATCTCCATCTATCATGTTTGCTTTAGTTAGACGTCTACCTTTAATAATATCGAACAGCTCACCAATCCTAAACTCTTGCCAACCGCATACATCAAATGCCACCTTCCCAAAATCTTCAACAATTAATTTGTTTGCTACTTCCTGCATCTCACCCATTACACGCGTCATATAGGTATTCATATAACCCCAGTCAGGATCCCCTAAAGTGGTCACGGGCAGGGAGATAAGAGTGTCTAGCATTACGTCACGTGTCCATTTATCAGTCCAGTTATAGTACTGACCTAGATGACGTATCACTGTACCAATAAATAGCATCGAATTTCTTGATATCTCTGTCTTAGGTTCAAGAATATTCACATCATCAGAAGCCCAAAAAGGTTCGCTTTGATAAAACGTCTCGCCAACACTTCCGTTGTAGCAAACAGTTAAGACACCACCCGGATGAACATGCTCAGTATTCCCGATAAGCGCGGTAATTCCATTATTCACAGATGACGAGCCAATAAAGTTAATATCTCCATCTATCATGTTTGCTTTAGTTAGACGTCTACCTTTAATAATATCGAACAGCTCACCAATCCTAAACTCTTGCCAACCAGCCACATCAATTCTATGATTCATTTTCTTGTCCATTCATTAGACGACCATATAGAACACCCTCAGAAATCCTTGACTTCAGTTCCTTAGCATCAACTCCACGTTCAAACAGCACATAATCCATAGCCGTCTTCCGGAAATCTTCCTCAAAAATCTCAAAAGGTTTCTGCGGAACCTGATACGACAAATTCTCTTCAGGTTTAAGCCACTGACACGTATCGTCACCACTCTGCTTACGGACAATAGAAACCCAATGATTCTCAATATTTGGCCAGAGTCCACGCACATCATGACGTCCCTTATTCTTGACCGTTTGCAGACCGTCTTCTTTCATCCAACAAGCAAAAATCTCATCATTATTTTGGGGAATCCCTGCATCAAATACGAAAATGCTCGTTGTTACTCCGATACCAAAGAACAAGTCTTCGGGCAGCTTCACAATCTTCCGCAGACGATGATGCTTCAGGATTCGTTTCATTTGAGCTTTACTTGCTTTTTCTAGTTTCTTATCAGGCAAGATAAATCCACACATAGTACCGGGCTTAACATTATTAAGAACATTTTCAACAATCTTCATGCATCCATATTTATTTTCATAAGGTGGATTCATAAGAACTTTGGTAATATCTTGTTTCTTAATCCATTTACCTGCTTCTTCAGACCGAGCATCCATCTGCTCAAGGTTTGTCTTTCCATCCTTATGAATTAGCATATTCGCACAGGCTAGAGCATATATTTCACGATCATATTCAATGCCGAACAACTGCTGAGATTTAATTTCTTTCGCCTTATTTGTCTTCATGCCGCCAGCTTCAGAAATCATATTTGCCATAGATTTTACGAGGAATCCGCCACTACCACATGTCGCATCGAGTACTTTATCATTTTGATTAACATCCAAAATCTTATACATAAAGTCAGTAATATGCTCTGGGGTAAAGACCTGGCCGGCTTCAGACTTCTTTTTATAACGGTTAAACTCATTAAAGAAGATACCCATAACATCTTCGCCTCTCCAAGCATCTGAATTCAGACAGTTAGAGATACCAGTAACCCAACCGATAAATTGTGATATCAGGTTCTTCACACGCTGCTGCTCTTTAGCGTCATCACTGTCAACGTTCAGGTTCATCTTGATTTCGGAGAAAACTTCAGTCAGCAAAGTTAGTTTCTGATTCTGCTGCTTGTCACGGTATAGCTCCTTATTAAGGCAGTTTAATATTGCATTATGGAACTCCGAATAATCCATACCACTCACCATAAGAGCATTATATCGTTTAGCAACTAATGCGCATGCCGTAAAAATCATCCGGTGATATAGATTCTTGATGCCAAATTCAAAATGAAGGCAGTTATTAATCTTTGCAGTCAGCTCATAGATATATTCTTTATCGATACTCTCTACTTTAAAAAGGGAAGTATAGTATTCAACATTCTGGAGGGTATTAGACCCTTCACTCTTGTACTCATCTTTCCCCATAAAAACTCTGACATCATCACCGTTATATAGGATGCCGACAACATTTTTATAACGTGCCGAAATAATGTCGATATTTTTCAAAAGTTCATTAATTGGCTTAGAATCAAGGTTAATTTTTGAAGCCTTTGTCTCAAGGACAACAGCTGTTTCCATCGGATTTTCAGGCAGGTACCATCCATCCGGCTTATCCGCTACACCAACAAACCCGAGCTGGTTAAAAGTCGTAATCTGGCCTACACCAGACCTAACACCTTTCTTGTCCACAAAGCCAAGGATGTCCCGGGCTTTATCCCGTACCTCATCCTCAGTTAAATTCTGCACCATAATTATTAAACCTCCTATATACGGCACGCGCCGTACCTATTGTTATCTTGAAAGTGACGTCAATCTTTCTTTAATCGCCTCATGTATTTCTGATGCCAGACCTACGTAAGGCGAGGAGACGTCTGATAGTCCGGCCGTAAGCTTTCATACCCACCTACCATTTAGGTAAACTACCTACCCCGTTGTATCACCTGAATAAAGATATACCACAGACGCAACTTATCTGGTCAGCGAATGGTCATCCTCTACCCTCACTTCCGGATAACCAACCCATGCGAAAGGGGCCGTAGAAGCAACAACTTCCACAGCCCCTCATCCTTATAACGCGATGCCGCTACCGCCTCTGCAGCAGCACCATCACCTCGTAGTGGTCCGTATGCGGGAACATGTCCAGCACACGGCCCTGCACCGGCGCATACGCGGGCATGCGCTCCAGGTCCTTCGCCAGGGTCACCGCATTACAGCTCGAATACACCACACGGTCAATACCCGAACCTTCAATCCACGCGCACAGGCTCTCACCAATACCGCGACGCGGCGGGTTCACCACCAGCATCTGCGGCACCGTACCCGAAGACACCGCGAACTCCGGCGCATCCTGAGCCGAAAAGTCCACGCCCTCCAAGCCGTACTCAGCCACCGTGCGCTGCGCCGAAGCGACCGCCTCCGCACTAATCTCAATGCCCGTCACCAAGCCGCCATCCATCACCGAAGCGGCATGCAGGGCAAAACCGCCCACACCGCAGTACAGGTCCCACAGCGAGCGCGGAGCCACCTCACGCACCCACTCGCGGCCCTGCGCGTACATCACCTCAGCGACCTTCGTGTTCGTCTGGAAGAAGCTCTGCGGGCGCAGGTGCAGGGTCAGGTCGTTCACCTGCATCGGCAGGGTCTGACGCTCCGAGAGGATAATCTCCTCGTCCCCCTCAACGCGCGCCACCGGTTCACGTAGCAGGTTCACCGACAGCACCGCCAGGTTCGGCAGCTGCTCCTGCAACCACCCCAGCTGCCGGCGAATCGGCACCAGAAGCTTCTTCGAACGCAACACGAAACGCACCATCAGCTCACCGGCCGCCGAAGCGGTCACCAGGATGTTCTTCAGCTCGCCACGGCGATTCGGAATGTCATAGGGGGTTAAATCTGCGCGCCGAATCAGCTCGTGTAGCACCGGAATAGCAGCCTGAATCGGCTCCATATAGAGCGGACATTCGCTAAGATCCGTGGATGCGCCCGTGCGGTAATCCACGATGCCGAGGGTCGGGTTCTTCGCCGAACCACCCACCACGAGCTTCGCCTTATTGCGGAAGCCCGCCTCCTCGCTGGTCACCGGATCCAGCCACTGCAGTTGCGGGTAGTTAGCGAGCAGGGCGCGGGCGTGCTCCTGCTTCGCCTGCACCTGCGCGGTGTAGGCGGTCTCAATGCTGGGGCAGGAGGAGCAGAGGTCATCACGAAAATAGGCACATTTCATAGGGGCACCATTTTACCGCCTCCACGAGCCGGCACGCCGCCGGCCTGCCACACACGAGCGCTTAGGAACGCGAAGGATCCGATGGCCGAGTCCCCTGGCGACGATTTACCTTCAGCACCGACCGATACGACCCCACCGAGAGCACGGAGAGCCCCGATAAGACCGACAGCACACCAAGAAAACCCAGGCACGAGGCAACGGCCCCGGCAGAAAAGACAGAGCCAATGGATCCAACCGAGAATACCGAGCCAATCGAAAACGCCGAGTTCACGGAGCCAATACTGCAGAACGAGTTCACCGACCCGATGCTCAGAATCGAGCCCCGCGAGCCGATGCTCTTCACGCTCCGATTAGCGAGGTCCGGGGCCTGCGAAAGATGAGAGGAAGACGTGGTGTTAGAGCTCATGTTCTCAGCATATCGCTTGCCCCTTCCCCACCTCGCAACGCCTCTTTGAGCTACCGCCCAAATGGCAAAAAAGCGGGGGCGGCCACCCCTCGTGGGTAGCCGCCCCCGCCTCATACGGATGCGTGGACCTGCGCCGGTTTGGGTACCAGCGTTAGGTCACCACCGAAGGCCACTTCGTGCCCTTCGGATTCCACAATTATTCGTCCCATCAGGGGCGAATAATTGTTACATCATTCCGCCCATTGCGTCCGCACCGGGAGCAGCCGCACCAGCGGGCTCCGGCTTGTTCGCAACAACAGCCTCGGTAGTCAGGAACAGACCTGCAATCGACGCAGCGTTCTGCAGAGCCGAACGGGTCACCTTCACAGGGTCAGCAATACCAGCAGCCATCAGGTCCTCGTACTCGCCGGTCGCAGCGTTCAGACCGGTACCGGCGGGCAGGGAGCGAACGCGGTCAACCACAACGCCCGGCTCCAGGCCAGCGTTAGCAGCAATCTGCTTCAGCGGTGCGTCAATAGCCACGCGCACAATGTTCGCGCCGGTAGCCTCGTCACCGGTCAGCTCCAGCTTGTCGAAGACCTTCACGCCAGCCTGAATCAGAGCAACGCCACCACCGGGGACGATACCCTCCTCAACGGCAGCCTTAGCGTTACGCACAGCATCCTCAATGCGGTGCTTACGTTCCTTCAGCTCAACCTCGGTTGCGGCACCAGCCTTCAGCACGGCCACACCACCGGCGAGCTTAGCCAGGCGCTCCTGCAGCTTCTCACGGTCGTAGTCGGAATCGGAGTTAGCAATCTCTGCGCGAATCTGAGCCACGCGACCCTCGATAGCTGCTGCGTCGCCTGCAC
>ERZ773037.1572-NODE-1572-length-11791-cov-3.780760_pt1 | contig 11791 bp, 9 predicted proteins | sample MGYA00511466_ERZ773037 | MGnify/ENA primary metagenome ERZ773037 (study PRJEB29015, sample SAMEA2738146) | human oral metagenome | biome: human oral; feature: human-associated habitat; material: saliva | place: China | collected 2202 ...
TGCGAGCTTAAGAGCTTAACCGGGTTGCAGAACACACTTTAGGATGTGGGTCGTTCGCCTTTATGCGCCGTTGATGCCTTGGCGTTGGGAGAGTCCTCAATAGCGGTGGCGTGCTTCTCAGCTTCGGGGTCAGCCTCGGTTTTTTCTTCCCCGTCCGCATCTTCAAGTTCTTCGATATCGTCGCCAATATCCTGCAGCTGTTCGGCTTGGCGTTCCTGCTCTTCTTGAATAGATTTCAGCTCTTCCAAAATATCCCGAAGCTCGCTGCGCACGAAGTCGCGGGTGGCAACCTCACGCAGGGCGATGCGCAGCGAAGCGATCTCGCGCGTCAAATACTGTGTCTCCTCAAGGTTTTGCTGATCGCGTTTGCGGTCCTCGGAGGCAACCACGCGGTCGCGGTCATCCTGCCGGTTCTGCGCCAACAGCAGCAGGGGAGCGGCGTAGGATGCCTGCAATGAGAGCATCAGAGTGAGCAGGGTGAAGTTGAGGCTTCGCGGGTCGAACTGCAGCTCTTCGGGGGCGAGCGTATTCCAGCCCAGCCACACGCCACAGAAGACGGTCATCCACAGCAAAAATTGAGGCGTACCCATGTACCGGGCGAACGCCTCGGTCATACGTCCGAAAGCGTCCGGGTTCGGGTTGTACGCAAAAAGCTTGTTCTTGCGCTCTGCCGGGGTGCTCAGTTGAGACTCAGCGCGGTTACCGCTCCTGCTGTTTTCCCGGGCGTCGCGGCTGCGTTCGGCGTATTTCTTTTCGAGACGGTCTTTGAGGATGCGCGCTTTATCGATCCTCGGATTTTCCTCGTGCTTCAGGTTTTCGTTGCGGCGGTTCTGATCAGACAAAGCGTCGCCCTACCTTTCGTACGGGGGTTCCGTCGTCGAATGTGCGCCAGTCTTCGGGCAGGAGCGCATCGAGTACGTCGTCAATCGTGACCGCACCGACCAAGCGGTGAGATTCGTTCACGATGGGGATAATGGTCAAGTCGTAGGCGGCGAGTACGCGCGCTAATTCCGCAAGACTTGCCTGGTCAGAGACCGGTTCGGTGTCTGTGTCTAGAATGTGGCCAATCGATTCGCTTGGTGGCACCCGCAAAAGCTGCTGCATATGCACCAGCCCCAAATATTTGCCGGTCGGCGTTTCGAGGGGCGGTCGGGCCACCAAAACCGCGGCGGCCATCGCGGGCGAGATTTCTTCGGCACGAATATGCGCCAGCGCCTCGGCAACTGTGGCTTCGGGGGAGAGGATAATCGGTACCGGGTTCATGAGCGAACCGGCGGTGCCCTCGTCATATTCGAGCAGGCGGCGCACATCGTCTGCCTCATCCGGTTCCATGAGTTCGAGCAGCTTTTCACGCTGCACGTCGTCGAGCTCAATCAGCAGGTCGGCGGCGTCATCCGGTTCCATCTCTTCAAGAACCTGCGCGGCGCGTTCGTCTGCTAGGTAGGAAAGAATTTGTACCTGGTCCTCTTCGGGCAGCTCTTGAAGCACGTCCGCCAGGCGCTCATCCTGCAGCTCCGCCGCGATTTCGACCATGCGTTTATCGTTCATCTCATGGATCGCATCGGCAAGGTCGGCAGGTTTAGAATTTTCGTGGTTCGCCACGAAAGCGGTTGCGGCCTGCGGCTCCAGCTCGGTGGAGAGCATCGCCTGATCCCAGTCCACCACCAGGGTTTCTTTGGAGCGGCGGCGCCACCCGCTGGAACTACTCACACGGGATACGAAGAGTTCGGTCACGCCCCAATCACCGTTGCGGCGCTGTTCAATGGCGACGTCTTCGATCACGGCATCCCCGCTGCCGTCGAGCAGGCGCACACGGCGGTCGAAAAGTTCGCCCACAACCAGAGTCTCGGAGTTGCGCTGTTCAAAGCGGCGCAGATTCACGAGCCCGGTTGAAATAATCTGGGAGGCGTCGATGCTGCGCACACGGGTCATTGGCATGAAGACACGCTTTTTGCCGAGCACCTCAATAATGATGCCTACAACCACGGGCTCGCTGCCTTTGCGCAGGTGAGCACCAGCCGCCAGCGCCGCGCCAAAACCGCGCTTGAGTACGACTACATCACGCAGGCGACCGAGGCGGTCACCGAAGGGGTCGAAGACATCAAGACCGAGCAGGCGGGCGATATAAATTTTGCTGGGGGCGCTGAATTTAGTATTGCTCACTCTATCTAGGGTACGCTGTGAACCCCGAATACGCACTTCACCAGTGCTTTAGGCACGCTACGAGTCATGGCCGGTGTGGGGTCGCAGACCCTAACCGATGCGCAAAATTTTTCTATGCGTAGGGAACTAAGCCCATCGCAAATATCCCGCCGTCTGCAGGCCCTCTGCCGGTAAAATATAGGGCATGACTCAGATGCCTCCCAATATGCCCCCGTCTTCTTATTTAGCGTCTCGCCTGGCGCAGGCTAACGGACAGCTTATGCCTCAGGGCGAACCCGTGGCAGCCTTCAGCCGCCGTGAAGAAGCCTTCGCTGCTTTTGATGTGCTTGCCGCCGCAAACTACCCCATCACCGCGCTTTACCTTGTGAACGAAGGACTCAAACAGGTCGAATATCCCACCCAGCAGGGGTACGGCCGTCCGCTTCTGGTTGCTCTTATCCAGGGTATTCTTGCGGGCTTGTTCTACTCAGCGTTGGTTTCCACCGCGGGCACGAACTTCTGGGCTGCCGCCTCGTCAGCCGTGCCGATCGCTGTTGCGGTCTTCGTGGTCTGGAAAATTTTTGAGCTTCGCCGCGGCGGTTCCGGTCGCTACCCGATGCGCGGTGAGGCAGTCCCGGAACGCACCATAGTCTACGCCCTGAGTGATTATTCTTCGGAGGCGCGGCGCATCCTCTCGGCAAACCCGCTGTTTCAGAAGGCGGTAGCTTCGGCATCCTCGGGAACGCCGAGTGCAGGTACCGGCTTGCCCCATGCCGCCAGCCCCTATGTCTCTTATACACCAACGTCTGCCGGTGAATCTTCGCAGGCTCCGAGCACCCCGTCGACTGTGACGGATCAGCAAGGTGGCTACACCGAAAACCGCGATAGCGCTGCCAAGAACCCGAATCCCGAGCAAGCGGATGCGGGCGGACAACAGGGTACAGCGGCACAGGAGATTCCGTGGCAAAGTCCAGCCGGTGGGGATTCCCAGGCGTCACAAGCCGCTGCATCACAAACTGCCGCGCCGCAAACCCAGTCCGACGATTCTTCTGAGCAGTCTTCGCCCGCCGCCGACACCCGCGAGCACAAGTCTCAGACGCAAGCGGCACAGCGGTTCGGTCTGCGCATTGACGATCCGGAAGAATATGCCAAAACTATCCGGCAGGCTCCAACTCGTGAGACTCCTAAGCCCAAGGGAGTCAAGGAAGACTAGTTTCCAACGCCACAGAGGCATCTGATACAACGAAAAGTCCCCGCAGCCAGGACAGTACTGGCTGCGGGGACTTTCGTCTGCGAAACTAAGAGACTACTGGGCGAGCTTCGCCATCCACGCCTCAATCTCTTCAACCGTGCGGGGCAGCGCCGCCGAGAGGTTCACATTGCCGTCCTCGGTGCACAGCACGTCATCCTCCAAGCGAATACCGATGCCGCGGTACTCCTTGGGAACAGATAAATCCTCATCCTTGAAGTACAGCGCGGGTTCAATCGTGAAGACCATGCCCGGCTCCAAAGTTGCGCCGGTGTACAGCTCCGCCTTCGCCTGCGCGCAGTCGTGCACATCCAAACCCAAATGGTGGCTGGTGCCGTGCGGCATCCACCGGCGATGCTGACCACCCTCAACCGTCAAAGAAACCTCAGCCGAAACGGGCAGCAGCCCCCACTCCTCCAGACGGTGAGCCAGCACCTCCATCGCGGCATCGTGAATCTCATGGAACTTACGACCCGGCACAGCGACCTTGAACGCCGCATCCGCAGCATCCAGCACCGCGTTATAGACCTTCGCCTGAACCTCGGTGAACTTGCCGTTCACCGGGAACGTGCGGGTTACATCGGCGGTGTACAGGGTATCGTCCTCAACACCGGCATCCAGCAGCAGCAGCTTGCCCTCATCCACGGTGCCGTTATTGCGAATCCAGTGCAGAATCGTCGCATTATTCCCGCAGGCTGCAATCGTGTCATAGCCCAGGTCGTTGCCGTCGGTACGTGCCACCGAGAAAAACGCTGTCTCAACCACGCGCTCACCACGATGATGCGCCACCGCCTTCGGAAGCTCACGCACGACCTCCTCGAAGCCCTTCACCGTCATATCAACCGAACGCTGCAGGTTCTCAACCTCGATTTCATCCTTAATCAGGCGGGCCTCAGAGAGCGCCACCGTCAGCTCGGAATCGAGCTTATCGGATTCCTCCAGTGCAACGCCCGTGTTGTACCGGGAAGTATCAACTAGCGCATCAATGGAAGGATCAACCTCACGCACCAGCCGGATGCGCACCCCACCCAAATCCTGGGCCCCGGCGTTCTTCGTAATCGCAACTTCAAGCTCCGAAAGGTCCTTCGTCCGCACACCGTAACGCTCCGAAAACTCCTTGAGCGTGGGGCGCGGACCAACCCAGAACTCGCCGTAGCGCGCATCCGCATAAAACTGCGTGGTGTCACGGCCAGCCAACGGGCGGAAATACAGGGTAACCTCATGGTTCGAGCCGTTATCGCCGGTGCCCTCATCTACGGGCTCAAAGACCAGCACGGCGTCAGCCTCATGATCAACACCCAACCCGGTCTGGTGCGCAAACGCCGAATGTGGGCGGAAACGGTAATCGCAATCGTTCGAGCGAACCTTCAGTGGCCCCGCGGGCAGAACCAGACGCTCACCCGGGAACTTCTGAGAAATCTTCTTACGACGTTGCGCCGCAAAATCGGCGACGCGCTCGCGGGTATAGCCGTCATCGGCAGCGGGTTCCCAGTTTGATGCGATGAACTCCTGAAAAGCTGATGCTTTGGGGGTATCGCGGTGATCTGTTGTTGGAGCTCCGGTGCTCTTCTTCGTATTTTCAGTCATAGTTGTATTCTATCCCACGCGCCGCGAGAAATCGCCGGTATACCGCCGCTATTTTCCGCGGGAAATCGCCTTGAGCAAGGCGCTATCGCGGGTGAGGCGAACGTAGGGTGCGCTAGAGTTAGAACTATGACCGAACGTTACGATCTGCATATTCACTCCGCAATTTCCGATGGTACTCAGCCGCTCACCGAATTAATTCCGCTTATTCGTAAGGCGGGACTGACAGGATTCGCGCTTACCGACCATGACACCGCGTGCGGATGGTCGCAGGCGGCCGAGCTGGCGGGGGAGTACGGGCTGGATTTTCTGCCCGGTGCCGAGTTTTCGTGCCGGTACACGTACCGCGATGAGCAGGGGCGAAAGCGTACTAAGAGCGTGCATCTGCTGGCCTACGGGTATGACCCGCAATCCTCCGAGCTGGCGCGGCGGGTTGAGGAAATTCGGCGCTCGCGTGCGGGGCGGGCACGGCGCATCGTTGAGCTGCTATCCGCAGACTACCCGCTCACCTGGGAGCACGTGCAGGAACAGACGGGTGAAGAGAATGCATCGGTGGGGCGCCCACATATTGCGGATGCGCTGATTGCCGCCGGAATCGTCGCCAGCCGTGAGGAGGCGTTCGGTCGTATTCTCTATGCGGGCTCACCCTACTATGTGCCGCAAGAGAGCATGAACCCACTGGAGGCGACTCGGCTGGTGCGCGCGGCGGGTGGCGTGCCGGTGGTGGCGCATCCGATGAGTGAAAATCGTGGTCCTGCGTTGCCGCTTGAATACCTGGGGCAGATGGCGGATGCGGGCCTCGCCGGGATCGAGGTCTACCATCGCGAAAATTCTGAGCCGAACCGTGCGCGTCTGCTGGAATTTGCGCGCGATCGCGAGCTTTTGGTGACAGGTTCCAGCGACTATCACGGCGCGGGCAAACCAAACCAGCTGGGGGAGAATACCACTGCCCGCGAAACTGTTGAGGCGATCCGCGCCCAGATTCGCAGCTAAAGCTCGCCGCCGACAACTAAAGTAATCAACATAAGTCGTACACTTTGCCGCATATCGTACGGTTAAACCCTACGAAGATGCAGCAAAGTGTACGGCATACGCCGGGTCAGTCCGCTATGAAGACGCCGCCGTCTCCTTGACCTGCTTCCGCTTCTTCGTCAGCTCGTGGCGTTTGCGGTCTTTACGCAGTTTTTCGCGGGCCTGGATGCGCAGCTCGCGTTCCAAAATATCGGTCGAAGGATGCCGCACAAACTGGCTATGGGCTCCGTCAATAGGCTTCACCCGCTCCCGAATCTTCTCGCTCTGTTCCGCCAGCGCGCGCCGTGATGCCGCCGTGAGCGCATCCCGAGAGGTACCCCCACGAACCCCTACGTAACGATGCGGAGTAAACAGCACCGCCGCACCGCGCGGCACGCCGCGGTAGTCGGCAAACGATTCGGCATCCACGTTCAGGCGTTTCGCCATAACCTCAATCGCGGGCGGGTTCTGATCCACGCACACGAACCTGCGCCCCAATGCCGCCGCAGCCGCACCTGTGGTACCGGAACCAGCGAAGAAATCCAGCACCCAGTCGCCCGGGCGTGATGAAGCAGCAATCATCCGCTTGAGCAGACCCAGCGGCTTCTGCGTGGGGTACCCGGTCTTTTCCTTACCCGTGGGCGAAACGATCGTATGCCACCACACATCGGTGGGGAGTTTACCGCGCGCCGCTTTCTCTTCGGTCACCAATCCCGGCGCCATATAGGGTTCACGGTCCACCGTGTCCGCATTGAAATAGTACTTTTGCGGATCTTTGACGTACATCAGAATATTGTCGTGCTTGGTGGGCCAGCGTTTGGTGGATTTCGCGCCGTAATCGTAGGCCCAGATCAGCTCGTTCATAAAACAGTCGCGCCCAAAAATCATGTCGCACATGACCTTGGCGTAGTGAACTTCACGCCAGTCTAGGTGCAGGTAGAGGGTGCCGTCCTGGGTGAGCAGACGGTGGGCCTGCCTAATGCGTGGCTCCAAAAACGCCCAGTAGTCCTCGAACGCATCATGGTAGCTTGCGAGGGTTTGCAGGGCGCTTGTGTAGCTTTTGCCTTGGAACCCGGTGCGGTCACCCCGGGCACCGCCCTCCTGCGCGGGGGCGGTTTTGAGGGTGCGCCGTGTCTGCGTTTTGCCGGTGTTAAACGGCGGGTCAATGTAGATGACGGTGAATGAGGCATCCGGCAGCTCGCTCAGATACGCCAGGTTATCGGCCTGAACCACCAGCGACGAACCGTTCGGGTCGAAAGCAGGTGCAGCAGCGCCCGCAGATTGAGCCGTAGCTGCGGTGGGTACTGTTTCGCTCACTCGCTGCTTACTCCCCACCTGCGGCAGGAGCACCGGAGCCCGCCCCGTTAGAGCCTTGGCGGCGCCTGCGGCGGCGGCGTTTACCGCTGCCGGTAGACTCCACTGACTTTTCCCGTTCGGCGCGTTTACCCTCACGGCCCTGTGCGCTTTCACCCTCAACACGGCGGGTACGGCGGCGCTGACGTTTCTTACCGGAATCCTGCCCGGGCTTCTCATCCCGTGCAGCACGTGAACGTGAGCCGGAACCACCCCGGCCCCGAGAACCCCGGCCCGAGCCGCGCGATGATGAGCGTGCCCCGCGCGGGGAGTCCCCGTAGTCTTCCAGACGCTCAGCGTCCAGACCCTCCAGCGTCTGCTCGGACCGCGGCAGGCGGCCCTTGGTTCCGGCCGGGATGTTCAAATCATAGAACAGGTGCTCCGAGGAGGAGTAGGTTTCTACGGGGTCAGGAACCCCCAGCTCCAGGGCGTCATTAATAAGTTTCCACCGGGAAACATCCTCCCAGTCCACGAAGGTCACAGCGGTGCCCTCATTGCCGGCGCGCCCAGTGCGCCCGGTACGGTGCAGGTAGGTTTTCTCGTCCTCAGGCACGCGGTGGTTAATCACGTGGGTCACGTCTTCCACATCAATACCGCGGGCGGCAACATCGGTCGCCACCAGAATATCGACCTTGCCGTTGCGGAAGGCCCGTAGTGCCTGCTCACGCGCACCTTGGTTGAGATCGCCGTGCAGGGGAGCGGCGGCGAACCCGCGCGCTATCAGCTCATCGGCAACCCGCGCCGCATCCCGCTTGGTCTTAGTGAAAATGACGGTGCGCCCACGCCCCTGCGCACGCAGAATACGGCCCAGCATCTCGTCTTTATCCATATGGTGCACCCGGTACACCACCTGCCGGATTGATGCCTTCGTTTTTGCTTGGTCTTCCGGGTCGGCGGCGCTCATGCGCATCGGCTTATTCATGTAGCGCCGTGCCATTGAGATCACCGGGCCGGGCATGGTCGCCGAGAACAGCATACTCTGCCGTTGCGCGGGCAGGTAGCTGAGGATTTTCTCGACCGAGGGCAAGAACCCCAAATCCAGCATCTCGTCGGCCTCATCCAGCACCACAATCTTCACCTGTTTCAGGTTCAGCGCACCCTGGTTGTACAGGTCAATGAGGCGCCCCGGGGTACCGACCACAACCTCCAGCCCTTTCTTGAGCAGCTTCACCTGCGGCTCGTACGGTACACCGCCGTACAGGGTTGCCACGCGGGCGTTACGCAGTTTCGAGGCGATGGCGAGATCCTCACCCACCTGGATGGCCAGTTCGCGGGTGGGTACCAGAATGAGCGCCTGCGGGGCGCCGGGGAACTCTAAATCCTCCCAGCCTTCGTCGTCTCGCCCGGTGACGCTCTGAATCGTGGGCAGGCCAAAGCCCAGGGTTTTGCCGGTGCCGGTTTTTGCCTGGGCGATAATATCGTGCCCGGCCAGCGCCACCGGCAGCGCCATTGTCTGAATGGGGAAGGGGGTGGTGATGCCCACCGCCGCCAGTGCGTCGCTAATGTCCTGGCGTACGCCGTAGTCGGCGAATGTCTCGGTTTTCTGTTGTGCTGCGTTATCAGCCATTGAGTGATTCTTCCTACCCGTGGGGGTGTTCGGCGGCGCCAGGCCCTCGCGTTTTTCGGTGCGCGGTTGGGGCGTATGCGGCTCACACGTTCGCGTGTGCCGGTGCGTGGCGCTCATGATGTAGAAGCCGATCGCGGGAAATTCGTAACCCCATCCTGGGGAGGAACAAGAAATTGTGTAGTCTAACGACCGGGCATTCACTTAACCCTTAAATATTAACCCGTCTGAGGACGAATCGCATCTTTATTCGCTGTGATAGCGCGGAAAAATATTCATTGCAAGCGCGTAAAAGCCCGCATCCGCACGGAACAGAAACCGGCGGGTGCGGGCGTGCTGCGGCAGAGTTTAGGCGCTGAAGCCGAAGCCGATGTGGCGCTTCTCCTCGGTGCCCAGCTCAACATAGCTGATCTGCGCACCGGGTACGAAGGTTGTGGTGCCTTTCTCATCGGTGATCTCAAGCGTGGTGCCGTTATGAATAGCGTCGGTCACCTTTGAGCGCACCTTCTCGGCGGTCTCATTAGTGTCGATGCTGATCTCGCGAGAAATGTGGCGGATACCGATTTTGATTTCCATGATGCTCCTTGTAAAACACTCGGCGGGGCGTTTTGTCTTGATGATTAGTGTAACCCGCCGGGGGCGCTCTTCGGGCGGGCGATATCGCCGATTCGCCGGGGGCTTAGCGGGTTTTACCCTCACGTTCAAGCGGGCATTTGGCCCCGTGCAAACCTCGCGTTAACGGTTGGTGCCCGGCGGCGTTGGGGCGTGCCGGTTTAGTCTTCTTCGACCTCAATACCGTAGAGCGCCTCCAGCCCGGCCACGTACTCATCGGTGCGCCCCTGGGCGGCCATCTGCTTGGCCCGGATGGTGGGGGTGTGCAGCAGGGATTTGACCATGCGGCGCATTGCCAGTTCCAGCTGCTCGGCGGCGGCACCGCACCCAAATTGGTTGCGTACCTTTTCAAGCTCGGTGTCGAGCACACTCATGGTGTGCCCGCGTAAAGCAACAATAGCCGCATCAATATTGCGGGTTTTCTGGCGGGCGGCAAACGCCTGCATCTCCGATTCGACAATACGCTGGGCGGTTGCGACGGCCTCTTCAGTTTCTTCGGGGGCGGCCATGCGCACCGACTCTAGGGTGATGAGCTCCACCTCGGGCAGATCCGCCACTGCGGGGTCGAAATCGCGGGAGAGCGCCAAATCAAGGATGGTGTGCCGGCCGGGGGGAATGTCGGAGGGCGGCAGCGGGGCGGCCCCGCCGGAACAGCCGATAATCACATCCGCCTCGGCCATTGCCTGCCATGAGTGCCCCTGCGGCACCGCGTGCACATCGCGTTTGGCGGCAAACTGCTGGGCACGGCCCGAACGGGAATTCACCCAAATATCTTCGCATCCGCGTTCCCGCAGGGCTGCAATGGTGGCACCCGCATAGGCACCCGTGCCGAAGATAAGCGCCCGCCGGTTAGCCCAGTCTTTTTCAGCCACAGTATCGGCCAAATCAAGGGCAACCGCCACAATAGAACGCCCCTGCGACCCGATGGTGGTGTGCTGGCCTACCTGGCGGGCGGTGTGTGCGGCGTGTTCAAAGAGCTGCACCAGCTCACCCGGCACGGGGCCAGCCTGCTGGGCGGTGGCGAGCGCCCGCCGCACCTGCCCGGCAATTTCTCGTTCACCAACTACCGCCGATTCCAGGCCCGAAGCCACGGTAAAAAGGTGCTCGGCGGATTCGAGGTCGCTGTACACCTCAAAGCTGCTGCTGACGATCTCTTGGGCGAGTCCGGCTTGGGCGGCGATATGAGCGAATATCAGCTCGCTCACGGGGGCCAGGTGCTCGGGGACTGCCAGTTTTATGTACACTTCGAGGCGGTTGCAGGTTGCCAGCACCACGGACCCTTCAACTCCCAGCTGACCGGCGGTGTCGCTTGTGAGTGTTTCGGGCACACTGGAGGCACCGTTGCTCAGTAATGCGACGGTGGTCAGGTCGATTATCCGGTGGGAGGCCACGAAGGCGTAAATAGTCACTAGGAACTAATCATAAACACTTTGTGGGCGAGTGTGTAAAACTCGTGAGGTGACTAGTCGCCGAATGTGAGAATGAGTGGGTTTTTATCGCCTAGTGTGGGTTTCGGCGGTGTGTATTAGGGTGTAGAAAACACGAAGCCCGCTCTTCGCTGAGGTAGCTTCTCCCTTGTAAATACTAAGGTATGCCTATGTGTCTAGTACGGGGTATAAAACATGTCGGAATGTGACAATGTGTCGTAAAAACACACGTCCAAAACCTGGCACACTGGGATATATGACTGAAACCAGCCCCGCACCCTGCCCACCGCATCCGGTGGAGCATCAGCGTGATTTGCTGACCGAGGCGCAGCTGTCGCGCCTGAGCGTATCCCACCCGCTGCGTACCGCCCAAACCGCCGATTCGCCGATGCTGCAGGCGCTCACCGGGCGTGCATCTGAGCATCGTCCGGTCTGGTTTATGCGCCAGGCGGGGCGTTCGCTGCCCGAGTACCGCAAGGCGCGCGAGGGAATTCCCATGCTGGACGCCTGTTTGACACCCGAACTTGCCGCCGAGATTACCGTGCAGCCGGTGCGCCGTCACAATGTCGATGCCGGTATTTTCTTCTCGGATATCGTCATCCCCATGAAACTTGCGGGCGTGAATGTCGATATTGTGCCCGGCCGCGGCCCTGTACTTGAGAATCCCGTGCGCACGCTTGATGAAGTGCGTGCCCTGCCCGAACTAACCGATGCGGCACTCGACCCTATTCGTGAGGCAGTCGCGGCAACCGTCGAGATGCTCGGTTCCACCCCGCTTATTGGTTTTGCGGGTGCTCCTTTCACCGTTGCCGCCTATATGGTTGAGGGCGGCCCTTCCCGCGATCACCT
>ERZ773037.1574-NODE-1574-length-11789-cov-4.133629_pt1 | contig 11789 bp, 8 predicted proteins | sample MGYA00511466_ERZ773037 | MGnify/ENA primary metagenome ERZ773037 (study PRJEB29015, sample SAMEA2738146) | human oral metagenome | biome: human oral; feature: human-associated habitat; material: saliva | place: China | collected 2202 ...
TGTTGAATTTTTTTGTCACTTCATCCACCGCTTCTTCCGCTTTTTTCTGAATATTACGGTCAATCGTCAGCACTAAATTCTTCCCATCTTTTGCCGGAATTTTCACATTTTCATTACCAATCGTCAGCGGCACATTATTCGAATCTTTCACGGTTTTTAGCAACCCATTCTCCCCTGTTAATTCCTTATTTAGGCTACCTTCTACTCCGTATTGACCTTCACCTTCTTGGTTCACGAATCCCAATACCTGCGCCGCCATTTCCCCTTCTGGATATACTCGCGTCGTGGTTTCCTGCTCATAAACTCCCGTCAAATCCGCGTTTTTCAAGTTATTCGTTTCGCGATATGGTACATTTTTTGCCACCACAAAATATTTTCGCTCCGGATCAGCAAGAACCTCATCCCAACTCGCCTTGGTGCGGTAACTCCCCACCATTTCATCAATTTTCTTGGTAATTTCCTCACGTTTTTTCACCACCAAACTTGGGTCAATCGAAATCGTATAAGTTTTCTTATTCATCACGATTGGCACCGGGGTGTCACCATCCAGAAAATAAATTTCCCCGCGCTTGGCAAAAATTGTCGATTTCATAATCTGTTGCTGATTCGCTTTTGCAGCATAAATTTTATGATTTACCACCTGTAAGCGAAATAGCTGAATCACAATCAAACCAAACACCAAAAAACAGAGACCTTGAATCAAACTCGTTCGCGATTTCAACTTCTGTTTTCTCATATGCTTAATTATAGCATAAGGGGCTTATTTTTTATTCACTTCCGACTTCTTATTTATCTCGGTTTTTGGCGGTCTCAGATTTTTTCGCCCCCTCAGGTTTCTTCACTCCCTCAGACTTTTTCGCGTCATCAATCTTCTTGCCGGCTTCCACCTTCTTCGTCTCGCCACCCATCACCATCTGAATTGTACGATTTAATTGTTGCTTAATTTTATTGCGCGCATGTGGCGTAATAATTTTATCCAACCAGCTCGGCTTCACCATTTGATTTTTCGAAGTCAAAATCTCCACAACGTCGCCATTCTTTAATTTAGTGTTCAAGTTCGAAAGCTTACCATTAATCTTCGCGCCAATCACATGTCCCCCCACTTCCGAATGCAAACGATAAGCAAAATCAAGCGGCATCGATCCCACCGGCAGATCAATAATATCCCCCTTCGGTGTATAAACGAAAAGCTTATCCGCAAACAGGTTAATCTTTAACTTTTTCATATCCACTTGCTTACCCTCTTTCAGCTGTGCTGCCGCCATTTGTAACTCCGAAATCCAGAGTAAGTTCGTTGGCAAATGCTGAATCTTCCCCATCTTATAATTTTCCGTCAACTTCTGCTCGTTATAGAAAAAGCTTGCCGCGAGACCTCGCTCCGCATATTCATGCATGTCTTTCGTGCGAATCTGAAATTCCACGATACGTTTATCTTTCGTAATCACCGTCGTATGCAAAGACTGGTAACCGTTTTGCTTTGGCATCGCCACATAATCCTTAATTCTCCCTGTCATCGGCGTATAAAGCGCGTGAATAATTCCCAGCGTCAAATAACAATCCGTCACATCTTCCACAATAATTCGAAGCGCCGTCAGATCATAAACCTCGTCGATATTCTGATTATATTTCGCCAACTTCTTGTGTAAGGAATAGACCGACTTCACCCGTCCATCAATCTCAAATTTAATTTTTTCCGCCGCTAGTTTTTCCGACACTTCCTGCTTAATTTTCGCTAGACTTTTCTCCGCGGATTTATTACGCTCTTCGATCAGTTTTTTCAAAAATTCAAAACGTTTTGGATCCACATATGAAAATGCAATATCAGAAATCTCTACACGCAGTCTCCCCATATTCAAACGGTCCGCTAGCGGTGAAAAAATCTCGAGCGACTCCTTACCAATCTTTTTCTGCTTCTCTGGTGGCAAAGCCGATAAGGTTCTCAAATTATGTAAGCGATCGGCTAATTTAATTATCAAAACTCGAATATCCGCACCCGTCGCAATCAAAAGCCTCAAGAGATTGTCTTTCGTCGCCGGCAAATAAGTATCAATGTCTCGCATCCCCTGTCTGGCCTTGCCTAATTTCGTCACGCCATCCACCAAAAAGGCCACGGTTTCACCGAATTTTTCCTTAATTTCCTCTAGTGACACCCCAGTATCTTCCACCGTATCGTGAAGCACCCCAGCAATCACTGTATCTTCATCCATCCCCCAATCTCGTAAGATATTCATCACTGCCAGCGGATGGATAATATATGGCTCACCCGACTTTCGCTTCTGCCCCTCATGTGCTTGGGTTGCAAAATCAATTGCGGCCTGTTCTCTCTCTGTTATTTTCGGTTGAACACATTTTTTACTCATTGTAATCTCGCTAATAATCTCTGTAATTCATCTTCATTTTTACAAACAAATGTCACGCTACGACCCCTCACGCGCACCTTTGCTGCGTATTTTTCGCTCAATTCATTCTCTTGGTGCAGATAAACATTAGTTTTTAGCAAATTCGCCGAACTTTTCTTCTTATGCTCCGCGATATAACGCTCGACCCTGCGCGCCGTCCACCCCTCTTCAATAATCATCGGCAAAATTTTCTTCACCATCTCTGGGTCTACCGAAATTAACGGTCTCATCACCCCCTCGGTTAGCTTATGTTCGACCATCGCATGCTTCACTTCATCCGGCAAGTTCAAAAGTCGCATCGTATTAATCACTGATGAACTACTTTTACCTACTCGCTTGGCAATTTCTTCGGGTTGCAAATTAAATTGATTCTTCAATTTAGCATAAGCCGTCGCCATTTCAATCGCATTAAGGTCTTCACGCTGAGCATTCTCAATAATCGAAAGCTCTAATTGATTTTGCGCATCCAGGGTACGAATAATTGCCGGAATTTTCTCTAATCCCGCCATCTTCGAGGCACGATAACGCCTCTCACCGGCTACAATTTTATACTTATTACCCTCAGCCACCACCACAATCGGCTGCAGTACCCCATGTTCGCGAATCGAATCTGCTAGCGCCGCCAGAGCTTCTTCTGAAAAATCTTTACGTGGCTGATCGCTTTCCGGCATAATTTTCGTAAGGTCAAGCTCCGTCAATTGACTCTTCGAGCTATCTTCCGACAAAGTAATATCAAAATCATCCTCTACAATATCCGTAGGAATTAAACTTTCAAATCCGCGACCCAAACCTTTTGCCATTTTCACACTCTCTTTTTCTTTTTACACTCTTTTTAATACTTCTTTTGCTAATTCCTTGTAAGCCTTCGCACCCTTACTAAATCGGTCATAATCCCCCACCGGCACTCCGTGGCTTGGTGCTTCCGCTAACCTCACATTACGTGGAATCGTCGTCTCGAACACCTTATCTCGAAAGTATTTCTTAATTTCCGCTAATACCTGTACCGATAAAGAAGTACGCTTATCATACATCGTCGCAAGTACCCCTAATAATTTCAAATTTGGATTCATCGCCTTACGCACTAATTTCACCGAATCCATCAGCTGTGCCACCCCTTCTAGCGCGTAAAATTCCGTTTGTACTGGCATCAAAAGGTAATCCGCCGCAATCATCCCATTCACGGTTAGAAGCGATAAACTTGGCGGCAGGTCAATAATCACAAAATCATAGCTATCTCGCACTTCATTAATTGCATTTTTCAACTGAACAAATTTTTTACTCAGCTTCGTCATCTCAACTTCGGCATTAGCCAACTGTGGCGTAGTCGGTGCTAAGTCTAGGCCCTTAAATTTAGTGTTCAAAATTATTTCTGATAATCGCCTCTCGCCCAAAATCACTTCCGACATTGTATTCGAGAGCTCATTATTCAAATAATTGCGTTCAAACTGGGCCTTATCGATACCAAACCCCGACGTCGCATTTCCCTGCGGATCAAAATCAATTACTAAGACTTTTTGTTTTTCCTTCATCAAATAGTACGCTAAATTAATCGTGGTCGTCGTCTTCCCGACCCCGCCTTTTTGATTTGTGATACAAATTACCTTCGCCATATCTATTTATATATTACCATAATATTTATAAGAATAATCATTATCGCAGAAAAAACCATCTCGCTCTCAACCAAAACCACCTTACTACCTAATCAGAACCCCCTAAACCCCCACCACGCACCTCAAAAAATCCCAAAAAAGACCCCGTAGGGCCTTTTTCTTATTTGATTGAAGTAATTTCAATCACACTGTATTTTTGGCGGTGACCAGTTTCTTTGTGGACACGCTTCTTTGAGTGGTAGCGGATTACGCGGATTTTATCACCGGCGATTTTCTCTTCTACTACTTTAGCTGAAACCTTGACACCTTTGACTTCTGGCGTACCAACGAGGGTTTTATCGCCATCAATTACAAGTAAAGCACCAGTTTCGAGCTCTTTAGTTCCTTCCGGGAGGAGGTCCACCCGTAGGGTCTCACCCTCAGCTGCGATATATTGCTTACCGCCGATGAGTACAACTGCCTTTTTCATAATATTCCTTAATGTATTATTAACTTTGACCATTCTAGCATATTTATCTCTTTTTTTCAATAACTAAACCACCAAAAACTCTCCACATCACTTTTCACTAAACTGCATTAATCTCCCTACGATATTACACAAATACTAACAGTATCAAAAAAAGAACCCCGCTCTCATAGGGGTTCTTTTTTGTACTTAATCGTCTAAGCGATTATATTAGATCGAAAGGGGCTCTTTATTCTTTATCTTCGTGTTGCTTTTCTAAAGCCTTGAGTTGCTTAGTCGAAGCAATGTAGTAAGCAGTACCAATACCAATCATGGCGGTCACCACTACGGCTAATACAGTTTCGGAAGCACCAGTGTGAGGGAGTTCCTTTGGCGTATTAGGAGTTTTTGGCTTGTCTGCACAGTCACGATGAACCGTAACCTTTACCTTACTATGAATCGTAGTGTCGAGCACCGCGATAGCTGAATTGTTGTAAGTTACCGTGTCGCCACATGGGAAGATTTTTTCGTCTTCAGAGAATTTTACTTTGTAGGTAATGAAAGCTTCTTCACCGGCATTGTAATCACCGATATTAAAACCATTTTTGAAGAGATTTTCTTTTTCAAAACCAGCAGAACGAGGAGTCTTCAAGAAAGTTGTGCCAGGAATTGCCGTCATACCAGTACCGAGCAAATCGTAAGCAGAAACACCACGTTGGATTGTCGTACCAGTGTTTTTATAGCGTAGTTTGAAATCAATCGTTTCACCTGGAGCTACCGTAATTTCTGTACGGTAATCATTCATATTTTCCTTAGAAGCCGTCTTTTCACCAGTGAAACCTGCTTTATCAACTTTGATACGGAAATTAACATGGCCAGCAAATTCGTTACAGCCAGGAATCATCCCCCAGTAACCCTTACTATAACCTAAGAAAGTTCCACCATCTTTGCCAAATAGTGCATCATCATTCAAAATCGTACCATTGAGTGAACCGCTGTTAGTAAGCTTCGCGGAATTTGGCACATAGCGCAAAGACACGGTTTCTTTCGAATTAAGATAAGCTGTATCCCAAACCATCTTAGGTGTAGCGTTTGAGGAGGTAATAGTTCCTTTAATCAAAGCCGCTTCTCCAGGGTTAAGTCGATCAGTAATCTTGTTCATGTACAAGCGTACATTTTCCGCAATACCACGGCGATCGCCTTCGTTTAATTTAGCCGAAGCGTTGTTGTGGTAATAAACTGATACCTCATACTCAGCGCCTGCCTCTACCGTAACATTATCCACAAATGGATCATGAGTACCAGCTTTGCGTACGCGTACGAAATTAGATTCATTGCCAATTTCTGGATTGTCCGTCATCGAGTTAAAGGTGACGTGGTCTGCCGGGTTTTTCCAGGTATAAGTAGGCCTGGTTGGACCCCAAGTAGCCTCTTCCGCATGGACTGGAGCTTGAATCTGACCAAGGCTGAACGCACCTGCGACCACTGCCCCAATCACTGGAAAGATACGACGCGCAGAACTGCGCATATCTTCCCAAGTTTTTGTTTTTATGTTTATGTTCATCGATCTCCTTTCGATTAAGATCCTAAACTCATTTTAGACTATTTTTGGTTTTTGTACAATATATTTGTTCAATATTTATTCTTCTCTAATGAACAATTTTATTACTCACTTACCGAAGTTTCCACCGTATGAGTTTGTCCAGATTCATGAGCCGTAGCATTATCTGCGCTAGCTGCAGACATTAAACTGTCTTTGTCTTCTGCAGTAGAAACCTTATCTGCCGCTAAAACCGATCCTTCCGGATTGGCCTGCTCTGGACGAGTTTCTTCAGGCAACACGGAGCGATTCTCTGCGTCTGCTTGTTTTTCTGTAGCTACACCTTCTTGATGTACGATACCCTGGCTATTATCTTGGAAGGTCCAAGTGGTATTAGGGTTTGAATTTTGAGCAATACTTTCTTTTATCATTGCATCAAACTGTGCCTTATCTGTAACCTCACTACCTGGAAGGTTGGTTTGAAGGTTAAGGTCATCAGTCCCCTCTCGATTTGTAAAATCCGATTCCTTCCCCGATTTTGATAATTTAAGCTCAACATCATTCGCTGATGCCGTATTGGTCTTACCTTCGCTCACATTATTCTCAGGAGTCTTTGGATTTTCCTTTGGAGTCAAAGGTGGAGTTTCATTCTTTGGAGTTGAAGGTGGGGTTTCGCTCTTCTGACCCGGCTCCTTATTTTTTATTTCAGTGTTTTTCGGAGTAATCACTGACGTTACATTCACATTGGTTTTTTTCTGGTTAAAGTAGAGTATTTCAGGGTCCTTAATGTCAAGAACATAGCCATCTTGTCCAGCACATTCTTCAAGAACAACACAACGTCCCGATTCCATCTTAGCCATTCTTACATCAGCATTATCGGTCGCCTTAATAACCCCAAGCTTTTTCATCATTTTCTCTTTAATGCCGCCTAACTCATTCTTATTGAATATATCTTGACCATCTTTTTCACCGTATAGGTAGAAGACATCATGATCATGTACTACGCCATTCATATCTCTTGCAATATTAATCTGGAAGTTACCATCACCACCAACCTGCGTAGCAAAACATGACTCATAAGGGGTCCCAGCTTCAAGCATACCAATCTTAGGAGTTGCACCATTCCAGAATTCCGCTAGCGCTTCATTTACTTCATGACGAATAGCAGCTCTTGATTCATCGTCACCATTTTGAATCATATTGGTGATCTCATTTACATCATCATATGAATCAATATCACCGAATACACCTAAGTTGGCACCTGTGTTCGCAAGAATATGAGGGTTACGCAATGCTTCGTTTAGCATATTCATAGCCTCAAAGCCCATTGCTTCCTCAGAAGCACCCTGCTCTTTCATTTCTTTCAACTTAGACATATCCATGTAACCAAAATCATTCAAATGACGGTTTGGATTAATAAAATCAGGCGCACTAGTATCAACCTCATTACTGAGTTCAACTGTTTTTTCGACGCCATCAACTATCACATTGTATGAAACAACCTCATTCATTTTTTCACTATCATCGGCATCAGTTTCACCGTTAGCATCATGCTCTGCCAGGGCCTTTTCTACATCGCCGTCAGAATTGCCATCATTGTCCATGGTTTTTTCGACAGCAGTATTCTGATTTGTGTTAAATTTATTCCCACCGAAGGCTGCAGCGGCAATAAGCGCGGCAATACCAGTACCCAGTAAGAATTTCTTAATACCGTCACCATGTTTTTTGATTTTCTCAATTACACTAGCAATAATACCTTTTTTCTTCTCTTTTTCATCAGTTGGTTCACTCTCACTCTTATTGACAGATTTACCCTGCTCGACACTTGGAATAGTTAATTGATTTCCTTTCTTCACTCCTTCTCCAGGAATGATTGCTGGAGGAAATTCCACAGTCTGCTTTGGTTCGTTTTCAGGGCTCGTCATACCGGCAGCCACTCCACCCATCTTATCTTTGACAGTTGGCTCGAATTTTTCAATCGTATCTTCGCCAGTAAGCACATTAAACTTACTTAAAAATGAACCTTCCACGCCGTTCATTTGTTCGCCTTTATGAACTTTTTCGTATTGATTCTTTGCAAAATCAAAAGCGATTTCCTTCCTGTCGGCGTTCTTAATTTCATTTACCTTCGCTTCAGCTGCAGCAGATGCACCCCAAGCCGCATCAATCTTTTGATAGTCTTCGAAAGTTAATTTTCTGCCACCAGCCTTTAATTCACGAGTCAATTTAATTGCTTCTTCATCAAGCTTATTAAATTTCTCAGTAGCAGCATTAAGTGCTTCATTGGTATTTTTCTTATCTTCCGCCGAAAAAGCTTTCGACAAAAATTCTCTCTCTGCGAGATTAGCTTGCATCTTGTAAACTTTTTCCTTAAAGCGAAAATCATTTACACCGAGATTTGCATCATTGTCCCTACGCTCTTTTATTATATCAAGACCTTTTTTCGCCAAAGCCTTCTTTTGTTCCATTTCTTGATATTCTGGAGTAGCCCGAATTTTAGCCTCAAAATCACTAATTTGATCTAGAGTTCGCCCCATCAATTTTTTCATTGGCGTCAAGCTGCTATCACCGCCATCGCGCATATAATCCAGAGCGTTCTTTTCTTGTCTATTCAAATTATCTTTATATTCACGAATCTCTTTTTCGCTCATTAAGCCAAGACCAGCTTGCATTTTCAAGAAAGTATCCACCTCAAGCTTAGCTTGATCAAATTGACGACGAAGCTCTATTTTACGATCGCTCTCGTTCATTTCAACCTGTTCACCCATTTTTTCTTTGCGTTTGTTCATTCTAAAGTGTGCTAGTTGAGCCGCACGCTCTTCATGTTTACGAGCATAATATTCCTCACGCGCCTTATCTGGCTGCGTAGTATTTTGATTTTCGGAATTCGCACGAGGCATTCCATTAAAATTGTCCATACCCATTATGCCTCCTCCTTAGCATTCTTTAAGTAATTCTCTTTAAACTCGTCCAATGCCTTCTCAGTTACAGACTGTACATCAATACCTGATTCTTGGATGATTTTCTGGACCTCATTAAAATCTGGTTCCGCTGCGTCAAAAAGCTCTGAAATCTTATCTACCAAGTAATCTGGTAAATTCATCAAGATTTCGCTTAGGATAGCTTCTTGCATTTTCATCTTTAAATCTTCACGCAAGCGATCATTCACGCGGACACCCGCTTCACTCATCATCTTTTCGATGTATTGATTCATCAATTCATCTTGCGTCTTTAAGTTATCACCATGAAAATCAGGCTGGACCTGTCCAACCTCCGGTGAAAAAGTATTAGTATCAGTCATGTGGAGACCTTTCTTTTTTATTTTGAAATATGACCTTATGCCATAAAGATAACGCTTATTTATCAGATTGTCAATAATATTTTTGTTCAATTTCGTAATTACTATAGGGGTGATATTGAACACATATTTTTCTATTTTGAATACAAATATTATAAAATCCCACTCACAACAAAAATAGCCGCCAAAAAGCGACTATTTTATTTATCAGGAAGAAGTTTCTACTAAATTAGCTAATCATCGAGGAAATTTTACCGAGCTTAGCGGTAATCCTCGCGCGTACCTCTTGGCTGACTTGTCTTTTTGATACGTAATTCGTTTCATCATCAAAGAATTCAAACGTCATTCTATCTTCCTTTGCTCTTAAATTTTTATTTTTGTTTTGATTTATGATCTTCGTTACATTAATAATATCACAAATTTTACATTTACAAGTAATTTTTTCAAATTTTATAAAAAATATCATTATGTATCGATTTTTATCTGAAGAAATTGAACAATTATTTTAATAAAATGAACAATTTTATCGTTTTTTAATCTTTTACCTGAGCGATGGATAGTTGAATAACTTTTTTATTCATCTATCCATCTCCTCCACTTTTTCTTGATCAGTCAATGCTTGTTTATTAGTGTTTCATTGACTTCTCGTCTATTCAATAATTTTTTCCTTATTTATATTGTTATATTAATGATTCTAGGTTTACTTATTTTTTTCTCGTCTTCGCATATTCGAAGACTTTTTTACATATTTGATTTCCTGTTTATTTTTCTTTTAGTTAGCTTATTTTACATTTTTTGTTTTTATTGTCTAACTTGTTTTAAGTCTAACATAAACTACTATTTTTGTCAATACTGTTTATGCTTTAACAGAGGTAATTTTATCAAAAAAGCCCCGTAAAATTACTTACGGGGCTTCTCAAATCTTTACGATTTTAGATCTTTTCTAAAGAAATCGCTACATTCTCACCCTGAACTTTGACGATTTCGTCGTAAGCGAAGTTTCCCTCATGTACTAGTTCTTCCGCCAAGACCTCATTCATCAGCATTTCACGGTAAGTCTCTGGCACTTCCATCGAAACCATCAGCCTAATTCGATCATCGACATTCAGTCCTGCCTTCTTACGTGCAGCCTGTACGAAACGAATTAGTTCACGGATTTTACCTTCTTCCAGAAGCTCCGGCGTCAAAGTCTTATCGAGCGCCAAAGCTTCCGCATGTTCGACCGACTTCACATTCACTTCTTCCATAATAATCTGCTCATAGAAGTCATCCAGCCTTTCACCCGCATAAACTAGCTTCGCTAGTGGCTGACGTACCTTGATTTGCGCCTCAGTTTCCGTCTTCTTCATTCTTTCCGCTAGGCCAGCCGTAATAACCTCACGGGTCTTCGCCATTTGAGTAAGCACCACCTCATCAATCAAGCCAGCTTCTGGCCAATCCAAAAGATGCACTGACTCTGGAATTTCCGAATTCACTACACCTGCACCGGTCATCTTCTGATAAAGCTCCTCAGCGAGGAATGGCGTAAATGGTGCCATAATCTTCGCAAGATAGATCAATACATAATACAGTGTCGAATAGGCCTCTAGCTTATCACGGTCGTCTTCCGACTTCCAGAAACGCCTACGTGACCTACGCACAAACCAGTTCGACATATCATCGATGAATTCCAATACTGAAGAAAGTGCTGCTGGAATATTATAAGCTTCCATACCTTCTGTGATTTGATTACGCACCTGATGTACTCTTGAAACCAACCAAATATCTAGTGGATTCACGAATTCACTCACCGCCATTGCTTGCTCGGAATCAAAGCCATCGACTTCTGCATACATCGTAAAGAAATCAAACACATTCCAAATCATCGATAGCTTCCTCGCCACATCCGACACATCTTTATCAATCAATGCAAAATCCTCCCCCGCAAGCACCGGCGAAGAAAGCATCAAGAAACGCAAAGAATCTGCCGAATATTGATCCATTAGGAGATTCGGATCGGTGTAATTACCTAGTGATTTCGACATCTTGCGACCATCATTACCCGCCAAGGTACCAGTAGTAATCACATTTTTATAAGCAATATCCGAGAAGAGTGCGGTATTCACCACGTGTACATAATAGAACCACGCACGTACTTGACCCACATATTCCACAATGAAATCTGCCGGGTAATTCTTTTCAAATTTTTCCCGATTTTCGAATGGATAATGCAACTGCGCAAATGGCATCGAACCTGATTCGAACCAACAGTCTAACACCTTATCAATACGCTTAAAATGCTCACCGTCAATCTCAAATTCAATTTCATCCACCCAAGGACGGTGATAATCTTCCAGCCTCACACCCGAAAGTTCATAGAGCTCATCATAAGAACCCACCACCTTCACGCTTCCCTTGTCGCCCTTCCAAACTGGCATCGCCGTAGCAAAGAAACGGTCGCGTGACAAATTCCAATCCGGCGCCGCTTCGATATTTTTCTCGAAACGACCATGCTTCA
>ERZ773037.1575-NODE-1575-length-11782-cov-13.732071_pt1 | contig 11782 bp, 7 predicted proteins | sample MGYA00511466_ERZ773037 | MGnify/ENA primary metagenome ERZ773037 (study PRJEB29015, sample SAMEA2738146) | human oral metagenome | biome: human oral; feature: human-associated habitat; material: saliva | place: China | collected 2202 ...
TGAGCGCATCCGACGGCTCCGAAATGATAATCGCACCCGACTTCGGGCCCGAACCAGTGCTGGAACGAATCAGACCCAGCGCATTCAAAACCCTCAAACCCTCACGGACCGAGGGGCGGGAAATGCCGTGTCGTGCGGCAAGCTCACGTTCGGAAGGGAGCTTATCGCCCACACGCAACTCACCCAGGCGTAGGCGCCGCTCAAAGGTCTCCAGGATGATGCTGTAGCTGCGGTCCGCCAGAATCGGCTGGCGCTCAACCGCAGGGGGCGCCTCAGCAGGCTGGGTGTCGTCAAAAGAACGAGGCATACTCTCTCCTGATAACGAGGCGGATAACGAAAAGAAGTCTCGACTCAGCATGTTCTCCCAAACTATTGGGGCAACCTATCGAGTCATAAGGGGCATAAAAAGCGGGGCGGCGATACCGGAAAGGTACGCCGCCCCGCTGTGGCCTCCGGTCAAACCGGGGCGAATGTCCTACTGTTCGTGAAGCGGATGCTTCAGGAACTCTCTAAAACCTGAGCTTCAGATTAGGGAATCATGAAGGACAGCACGTTGGTCTGCAGGAAGACCAGGACGCAGACGAACAGGAGCATAGCGAAGGACCAGGGGAGGACAGCCTTGAGGATGTCGGATTCCTTGCCTTCCATGTCCACGGAGGTGGCGGCAATGGCCAGCGACTGCGGGGAGATCATCTTACCGACCACACCACCGGTGGTGTTAGCAGCCAGCATGAGCTCGGGGGTTGCTCCGTGGATACCTGCGTGCTGCAGGTTCTCAGCGGCAGACACCTGCAGCTTGGCGAACAGTGCGTTGGCGCTGGTGTCCGAACCGGTCACAGCGGTACCGATCCAGCCCAGAGCCGGTGCGAGGAACGCGTAGACGGTGCCCAGGCCTGCCAGGAAGGTACCCATAGCGATGGTCTGACCGGAGAAGTTCATGACGTATGCCAGTGCCAGAACCGAAGCAATGGTCAGGATGGACCAGCGCATACGGTAGACGACGGAACCGAACTCGGTGAAGATCGCCGGGAACTTGAAACCGTAGCGGCCCTTCTCGTTGAAGAAGAAGTAGACGACAGCAACAACCAGACCGGAGATGATCAGCAGGGTGCCGGGGTTGGACATCCAAGCGAAGTTGTAGACAGCGTCCTTGACGGGCTTGCCGTCAGCGGTGACGAGGCGGGAGCTCAGAGCCTGGATATCAATCTTGATGACGAAGCTCTTCAGCCATGCCTTCAGGCCAGCGTGCAGGTTAGCAACACCGAAGATTGCAACGACGATGACGTAGGGCAGCAGTGCCATCCAGACGCGAACGGCGGGCAGAGCTTCCTTCTCTTCAGCCTGTGCGGGCAGACCGTAGCGTTCACGAACGCCTGCGACGCCGCGCGGCTTCCAGAACTGCAGGAAGACAACAGCAACACCCATGGAGACGATGCAAGCAACAACGTCGGTCAGGTTGTATGCGGGGGTAGCAGCGGTGACCCACTGTGCAATTGCGAAGGAGACACCGATGACCAGTGCGGGCAGCCATGCGTCCTTCAGACCCTTCATACCGTCAAGGATGACGAGCAGGATGAGCGGAACGAGCATTGCCAGGAACGGAGCCTGGTGACCAACGATGGTTGCGATAACGTGTGCGTCCTTGCCGCCAACGTCAGCTGCGGTGGTAATCGGGACAGCAACCGCGCCGAATGCCACGGGTGCGGTGTTAGCGATCAGAACGGTGACAGCAGCCTTAAGGGGCTTAACGCCCAGGGAGAGAATCATGGTTGCGGTAATTGCAACGGGAGCGCCGAAGCCAGCCAGTGCCTCGAGCAGACCGCCGAAGCAGAATGCGATGAGGATAGCCTGGATGCGCAGGTCGCCGCCGCCGAGGCGGTCGAAGACGCGGCGCAGATCTTCAAAGCGGCCGGAAAGGACGGTGATCTGGTAGAACCAGATGGCTCCCAGAATCACCCAGCAGATGACCAGGCCGTAGATGCCACCGCGGATGGCGCTCAGACCGGCGAGGTCAGCGGGCATGTGGAAGCCCAGGACTGCTACGAGGATAGATGCTGCCAGTGCCACGAGTGCGGACCAGTGAGCGCGTGCCTTGACGCCCAGTAGCATCACGAAGAAGGTGAGGAGGGGAATGGTTGCCACGAGTGCGCTGAGGCCGAGGCTACCTCCCACTGCATTGGTTACAGCGGTATAAGTTTCCACTGGAACTCCTTTGGTTCAGGGTGTGTCTTGTATGTGGTCAGACCATAGATAATTCCGCCGGGGAACGAGTCATTGTTTCCCATACGGGGATGTGGTCAGACCATTGATCGCATGTTTAGAAGAGTACCGGATAGTGCGGCGTTTCACCAAAAGTGACCTGACTCATTTTTGTGGAAGGCGACCGGAACCTGGGCTCGCTTCCAGTAAAACTGCCGAAATATTGCGGTTCTGATAGTTAATTCCAGGTTCTGAAACTCGAATATTTTCAGATACATCACGAGTTGGGTGTATGGGTCATTGGTTTACCCAGGGGAGAGTCTTCATTTGGACGTATATACCCGAAAAGAATGTTGTTTTAAAAAGGAAAAGCCCCATAAAACAACCATAAAATCTTCAGAACGGCGGATTTCTAGGGGGTTTATGGTCCACTTCTGTGTGTTTGATAAATGTTCAATCTGCGAAAAGAATATAGGGGTCTTACGGGGGGTGCATGGGAGATGAGGTCACATGTACCGGAAGGTAGGGAAATATACCTTAAGGTCAGGTCGACCTAACCGGTTATTTAACAAGGAAAGTATGTGCTATTCCAACTAGAGAAAAGCCGCCCAACGGTGTTAAATGGCTAGAAAGATAAAAGACATCACCACGGTTTCTGATCCCACCGCATCCCACCTCCACTTGGGGCGCGCACATTCAGCCGGAGCTCTCCGGCCCAGCTTCCCCGACTCAATACAGCTGAGTCGCCTCTTTGGAAGACCGAACTTATTCGGACTGTGCCCCGCCTGCCCCAGACGCAGGCGGTGAGACCGAGAAACTCTGAACACAGAGGAAAGGACGGACAAGTCATGCGCATTGCACTCTTCTCTACGTGCATCGTTGACGGCATGTACCCCCGCGTAGCACGCGCCACCGTCGAAATTCTTGAGCGCCTGGGCCACGAGGTTGTCTTCCCCCCGAACCAGACCTGCTGCTCCCAGATGCACGTCAACTCCGGTTACTTCGATGACGGCTACGAAGTCATCAAGAACCACGTCGAGGCATTCGACTCCTGGGACTGGGACGTTGCTGTTGCACCCTCCGGCTCCTGCGTCGGCTCCCTGCGTCACCAGCAGGCAATGGTCGCACGTAGCCGCGGCGACGAGGCACTGGCTCTGAAGGCAGAGCAGATCGCTTCCCGCACCTTCGAGCTCTCCCAGCTGCTAATCGACATCCTGGGCATCACCAACGCTGCCGAGCAGCTCGGCTCCTACTTCCCCGAGCACGTCACCTACCACAGCTCCTGCCACGGTATGCGCATGCTCGGCCTGGGCACCCGCCAGCAGGACCTGGTCCGCACCGTTGAGGGCATCAAGTACACCCAGATTGAGGGTATGGACCAGTGCTGCGGCTTCGGTGGTACCTTCTCCTTCAAGAACGCTGACGTCTCCGGCGCAATGGTCAACGACAAGGCAGACAACGTTGAAGCAACCGGTGCTTCCGTCTGCACCGGCGGCGACTGCTCCTGCCTGATGAACATCGGTGGCGCACTCTCCCGTCGCGGCTCCGACGTGAAGACCATCCACTTCGCTGAGATCCTCGCATCCACCAAGGAAAACCCGCTCAAGATTGATGCCGAGCACCTCGAGCTCTCAATCGCCTAAGGAAAGATAAGACCTCATGACCGCTATTCAGCTTGGTATGCCCAAGGTCGTTCACTACGGCGAGGGCAACATTTTCGAAGAAACCCCCTTCCCCAAGTACGCGAAGGAAGAGCTCAAGAACGAGCAGCTGCGCTCCAACCTGCGCTTCGTGACCCACGCGATTCGTAACAAGCGCGCCAAGGTCACCGCTGAGGTGCCCGACTGGCAGGACCTGCGTGACACCGGTGAGTCCGTCAAGAACTACGTTCTGGCGAACCTGCCCGAGCTGCTCGAGCAGTTCGAGCGTAACTTCACCGCCGCAGGCGGCCACGTGCACTGGGCACGTAACGCCACCGAGGCAAACCAGATCGCCCTGGAACTGATCCGCGAGCAGGGCGTGGACGAAATCATCAAGATTAAGTCCATGGCAACCGCAGAGACCGGCCTGAACGAATTCCTCGAGGAAAACGGCATCAACGCTATTGAGACCGACCTCGCGGAAGAAATCGTCCAGCTCGGCCACGACCGCCCCTCCCACATTCTGGTGCCCGCAATTCACCGCAACCGCCGCGAAATCCGCGACATCTTCCTGCGCGAAATCGAGGGTATCAACCCGGACATCACCGATGAGCCGGCAGAACTGGCAGAGGCATCGCGTAACCGCCTGCGCAACAAGTTCCTGAACACCACCGTGGCAGTTTCCGGTACCAACTTCGGTATTGCTGAGACCGGTACCCTGACCATCGTGGAGTCCGAGGGTAACGGCCGTATGTGCCTGACCCTGCCCGACACCCTCATTACCTTCATGGGTATTGAGAAGATTCTGCCCACCTTCCAGGACTACGAGGCGTTCCTGCAGCTGCTGCCCCGTTCCTCCACCGGTGAGCGCATGAACCCCTACACCTCCATGTGGACCGGTGTGACCCCCGGTGACGGCCCGCAGAACATGCACGTCATCCTCATCGACAACGGCCGTACCGCCGTTCTGGCTGACGAGCTCGGCCGCCAGGCACTGCGTTGCATCCGTTGCTCCGCTTGCATGAACGTGTGCCCCGTGTACGAGCGCGCAGGCGGTCACGCCTACGGCTCCACCTACCCGGGCCCCATCGGTGCGATCCTGTCCCCGCAGCTCTCCGGTATCGAGGCAGCGCACAACAACTCGCTGCCGTACGCATCCTCCCTCTGTGGCGCATGCTACGAGGTCTGCCCCGTGAAGATTAACTTCCCCGAGGTGCTCGTGCACCTGCGCGCTAAGGACGTCGAGTCCAAGCACGCTGTCCGCGAGTTCGAGGGCAACAAGAAGGCTCCCTTCTCGCAGATGGACGGCATGATGCTCGGTGCGAAGAAGCTCTTCACCTCCGGCAAGATGATGTCCATTGCAGAGCGTGGTCTGCCCATGTCCCGCCTCATTACCGGCCGCAAGCACAAGATCACCGCTGTTCCCGGTATCGTCGGCGGCTGGACCGCTTACCGCGACATCCCCGAGCCCCCCAAGGAATCCTTCCGCAACTGGTGGAAGAAGGAGAAGGGCCAGGCTCCGGCACGCGATAACGCACAGCGCGTTGACATTCAGGCCCTCATCGAGGCCAACAAGGGTAAGGCAGCTGAAGCGGCTGCAAACGCTAAGGCTGCTCAGGAAGCCCGCGAAGCTAAGGAGAACAACTAATGTCCTCTGCTAAGGAAGATATCCTCGCACGTATCCGCTCGTCCCTGGCTGACGCACCCGTCGCCCCCGAGCCCGTACGTAACTACCGCCGCGTCAGCGAGCTGAACGAAGAGCAGACCATTGAGATGCTCGTCGACCGCCTCATTGACTACAAGGCAAATGTGTTCCACGCGAACAAGGAGAACATCTCCGAGGTCATCGCAGAACGCCTGGGTGAAAAGTCCACCTACGTGGTTCCCGAGGGCCTGAACATGGAGTGGCTGCCGGCTGACACCGCTGACCGCAAGCGCGTCACCGACTCCGGTAGCACCCTCAAGCCCGGCTGCCTGACCCTGAAGGAACTGGACGCAGTTGACGCTGTGGTGACCGGTTCGACCGTCTCCTGCGCAGAGACCGGCACGATCTTCTTGAACACCAACCCCGATGAGGGTCGCCGCGCCATCAGCCTGGTGCCCGACCACCACATCTGCGTGGTGCCCCGTTCCACCGTCGTGGAGCTGGTCCCCGAGTCGATCGAGCGTATCACCTACACCCGCCCCGTGACCATGATTTCCGGTCCGTCGGCAACCAGTGATATCGAGCTGATCCGCGTGGAGGGCGTGCACGGCCCCCGTACCCTGGACGTCATCATCTACGACGCCTAAGGTACAGCGCCAGAAGGCAAACCTCTAAAGAAACCGCCCGAGAGCTAAGGCTCCCGGGCGGTTTCTTTATGCCCTCGCGACGTCTAGCCGCAGAAGCGAGGCGCCAGTTGTGAGCGCACAAAAACGGTGGCGGGCCCATGTTTCCCGCCACCGTTCTGTGCTTTATATGTTCAGCGCTTTATAGGGTGGTGTATCGACGGTTAGCGTCGTAGCGCCCCGCGGGGGTGCTTAGGCGCGTGCGTCGAAGTGCTGCAGACCGGAGTCCTCGCGGCTACCGCCCTGGCCATCGCCAACATCGTGGTAGTCCTTGATCCACTCGATCTTCTGAACCCACTTGACCATCTTGTAGCCGTGCATGGAGTCCGCACGCAGACGCAGCGGGCCACCGTACACATCCGGCAGGGGCTTGTCGTTCATGCCCCACGCCAGGATGGTCTCATCTTCCATTGCCATGGAGATGTCCAGGCACTCGTAGTAGGGTTCGGTCGGTCGGCCGTCGTAGGTGTGGCCCACGTGGCCGAAGGAGGTCACCATGACGTAGCGTGCCTCGTCGGTCTTCTCGACCAGTGCGAGAACGTCGCGCAGGCGCACGCCCTCCCACTTGGCGATGCCGGTCCAACCCTGCATGCAGGTGTGCATGGTGATGTTGACTTCCTTGCCCAGCTGCTTGAGCTCGTCAATGCTCAGGGACTTGGATTCCTTCACCAGGCCGCCCAGTTCGAGGCGGTAGTCAACGAAATCGTGCTCCTTCAGGCGGTTCCACTCGGTGCTCTCACGCTCGCTCGGCGGGCGAGTGTTAACCCAGTGGAAGGGCGAAATGTCGGCATCGGTGAAGGTCTTCTTCTGCACCTGACGGGAGGTGATGCGGTCCAGCAGGACGTTACGAATCGGCTGGGTCAGACCCCAAATGAAGGTCTGAGTGAATCGCAGGTCGCGCAGGGACCAGTAGGATGCGAAAATCCACAGAGCCACGGCGAAGACAATGCCGCCAATGAGCATGGTGACTGCCTGAGCGAACTGTGCTGCGTCGACCTCGTTGTAGGGCTTGTTCAGCATCATGTGGGCGATGTTGTACTGGGGGTGAACCACGAACACCAGCGCCACGTGAATGACGGTGAAGACGCAGTAGAACGCCATGCCCAGGAAGTGGATGGAACGTGCGGTCTGGCGGTTACGGAAGAGGCGCACGTAGCCGGGGAAGCGGCCGCAGAATGCCGGGCTCATAATCGGGCCGGTTGCAATCATCAGCGGTGCCACGATGAACACCACAGTGAAGTACATAATCTGCTGCAGAGCGTCGTACGGCTGGAAATGCTCAATCGAGGGAATCTGGAAGCCAGCGTAAATCTGGATGGATTCCCACGCCTGCGGGATGATGTCCCAGCTGGTCGGGACGATGCGGCGCCACTGACCGGTCAGGAACAGCAAGGAGACATATACCAGACCGTTAACAATCCAGATGACGGTCACCAGCGCGTGCCATGCGCGGCCCAGACCAATCTGAGCCTTACCGGGCAGAGAAATCAGGGGAGACAGGGTGCGCTGGTCATCGCGCGCAGTAAATGCGCCGGGGGTGGTAGGGACCTTGTCCTTGGTGAACTTAATCCACTCAGAACCCGGGGTGCAGTGGTTGTTCCAGTACAGGCGGGGGTGAGAGGCGAGAACTTCCCAACCTGAACGAATCAGGAAGCCCATCATAATGAAGTTGATGAAGTGCGTAATTCGGAGCCAGGCCGGGAAGTCCAGCTCTACGCCACCAGTGCTCGCGGTGAGGAGTAGTTGGTGCATGATATTTCCTTCGGAAATGACTGTGTGTGCAGACAATCGTTAGGATTCAGTGCGAGGCCTTGAGATGCGAAGTTAGAAATAGTTACCTTTCTGAACCATATGATCCTCCTCCATGGTTGGGAGCCGCCGGGGGTATCGTCGCGGATACTCCCGAAAGGGGCGCCTCCCGTGTGTGAGATGGGAGGCGCGCCAGCTCCCGCTGGGGCGGAAGCGACTCTGTGTATGTATGTTGGTTTATGTGTGTTTTAGGGAAATTCCCTGTCCGCTTTCAATTTTATAGGACAAAGTGTCAGTCGTGAAAGCTAAGACACGTCATGTTCTGTAATATTTGCATAAAAAATCCGAATTTAAGGAAGATTCTCATCTTTCCGCGGTTTATAGGGTCTTTCGGGTGCAAAAAACCCACCGCAGCCTCAAGAGGGGATGCGGTGGGTTTTGATTCTATATGTGGGATGCATGTTGGTTTGCAGGGCTTTAACTACCTGGTATTGTGTGGTTTTATAAATTCAATCCCACATAAGGTTGGGGTGACCGTAAGCGGGATACCCGCTCAAACCGGTTCGTACCCGATCTTGAAATGTCGAACCGCAACCGTACCGTAGCCGCTGCTAGATCTCTGCAGAACCCGTATTCTCCGCAGAACCCTTACGCTTCTTTGCCCCAGCCCGAGAGTCAGCTCGAGATGCATCACTAGAACCAGCGGAAGCACCCGCAGCCTCAGAAGCAGGTTCAGAACTAGGCTCAGCATCAGCCTGCGACTTCAAACGAACCACCGGAACCATGCCCGTGGCAAGCTTCGCCTGCGCATTACGCTGAGCCTTCAACGCATTCATCTGCTCCTTACGGCTTGGCTCCTGCTGAATCGGCTGACCAGAACCAAACGCCTGACGAATACCCAAGGCCCACAGCGGGAACAGCAAAACCGTCAGCGCGCCGCCAGCAACCAGCAGCGACGCCGTGGACTCCTCCAGAAGACCCGAACTGGTCGCAACCTCCGTCACCGCCACAATAATCGGCAGACCCGCAGCCGAATACAATGCCAACTGCGCCTTCTGCGCGCGAGTAGTCAACCCCGAACGGGTATCAAAGAAATGCTCCACCAAAAGAACCGGAACGCCGCGGCACAGCAGAATACCCACCACCACGGCAAGCAGACCCAAAGGCTTAGCCACCACAGCAGAAACATCAATGCCCATACCGCTGACCACAAAGAACAGCGGAATCATGAACGTAAAACCAACCACCTCAAGGCGGCGAGTCATCATATGCAAAGCCGCCGGAGGGGTCAGAGTACGCAGAATCAAGCCCGCCGCAAAGGCACCGAGCACCGCATCCAAATCAAAGAGGGCAGTGCACATGATCAGAGTCGCCAGCAGGAACATCGCAAGACGCAGAACCGTCTGACCGGTCGTATTGGCCTCCGCAGCCATAATCTGACGCAGACCCGGCACATGCGCAAACAGACGATGCGGAATCAACGCCACAATCACCGCAACCACCATAAACGCCAGCAACACCACAATCGCCATGCCCGGCGAACGCGAAGACAGCAGCAACGAGATAGCGAAAATCGGCAGAAGCTCACCCACAGCACCGTGCACCAGCACCGCATTACCCACCGGCGTACCGGCAGCACCGTGAGACTTCAACATCGGCAATAGCGTGCCCAAAGCCGTGGAACTCAACGCCACGCCCACCGCAATATACGTATTCAGCTCATGCGAGAACGACGTAATAACCGCCGCACCCGTCATACCCAGAGCAAAGCACACCACCCACGTGGCAATAGCGCTATAACCCTGACGGCTACGCAACGACGACACGTTAATCTCAAAGCCCGCAATCAAAAAGAGCATGCCCAGACCAAGCTCCTTCAGCAGCGGGATACCGCCCTCACTGCTGGCAAGGTTGAGCATATTCGGGCCGATGAGCAGACCAAAAATAAGCAGGAAGACCACATCAGGGATCTTCTTACCCGTCAGACGCGAAAGAATCGGGGACAGCAACGCAACCAACGTAATCCAGAAAATGGACACAAACTGGCCGCTATCGTGGCTCGACCCTTCCGACAGAGTCGTACCCGAAGCAAGAAGAGCACCAGAAGCCCCCAAATCCGTCAAGAAAAGCGGGGAAAAAGTCGAAAACATAAAACCTCAACGTGGTGTGTGCAGGCGGGGCGCGTTTGAGACAGTGAACGGGGCGAAAATATACGCCCGCCGGATTGCCCCACCTTTAAGAACATACCAATGGTACACACCTAACCTCGTGCAACAACACTTGAACAGCACGTATCGAGCGCCTGAACACCGAAAATAACCGCACGAGGAAACCACATGAGAGCAAAACCTCCGCGACACCGCCGGACCAGACACAGCTTCCACCGTTACACTTAACACCTATGCCAGCGCATCCGGCTCACACCACCGGACGCGGCAGATACCCCGGCAGGGCACACCCCCTGGCGTAGCCCTAGCAGGGCGCACAGACTCTCAAACACGGCACTACAAGGAGCGAGGACATGGCAGCAGGGCGCACACAACCCATCCCCACCGTCAGCAGCGGGGCACGCGCCGCCTCCCTCGGAGGCACCCGACGCGACCTCGGACTCGACCTCGCCCGTGCCTTCGCCGTGCTCAGCCTGCTCATCCCCTTCGGATACTGGCTGCAGCTGATCCCGGTCTCCTGGAAGTTCTGGGTTCCGCAGACCCTCGTACCCGCCGAACCGCTCTTCGCCGCGATCCTGGGCGCAGCCGCCTGGCGGTACGCACGCACCGCGAACTTCCCGCAACTCTTCGCCGGAACCATCGTGCGATTCCTGGCGCTACTGCTACTGGGCGTGGCGCTCATGCAGGGCATCACCTACCTGCCGCAAGTCGGAGTAACCGTACCGGCACAGGGCTTCAGCTACACGCTGCCCTTCGACATGCTCGTGCACCTGGCGCTACTCACCCTGCTCACCCTATTCGTCGTGCACCTGCCCCTGTGGGCGGTCGCCGCGCTGGCGGTGGTCACCAGCCCCTTCATCACCTGGACCTACACCCTCCTCATGGACGTAGCCGCTCGGGCCGACCAGTGGACCGCCGTGCAGCTGCCCTTCCTCGCAACCCACGGCGTCAACCACGCGCAGAGCGCACAGCTCATCTGGGTCATGTGCCTGGGCATCGTGCTCGTGCGCCTCTACGACAGTCTGCAGGCGAAGCTCGCAATCCCCGTGGTACTCGCCGTGCTGGCGCTCGCCGTCTACCGCACCTTCAACCCCTACACCGAGCTGGGATTCCTCAACAGCCCGCAGGTGCTGCTCACCCTGAACCTGGCGGCAACCCTGTACTTCTGGGCAGAATGCGCGCGCCTGCTCTCCGCACAGGTGGGAATGCTCACCCCGATTGCTCGCCTGGGCCAGATGTCGCTGAGCGCATCCATTGTGCTGAGCGGAATCATCATCTACGCAGGTCCCACCGTTAAGGCTCTCACCGCGGGCGAGCACTACGTCGCCACCGGAGGCTGGGGCACCGCCGTGTACTGGAGCGCCTTCCTGCTGCTTGGCGCCGCAATCACCCTGGGCTTCTGCACCCTCTGGTCGCGCGTGGCGCGCTCCATTGCCGGACGCGGCCCCCTGGAGGCAATTCTCGCCCTCATTTCCGGGCGCGGCTAAGCGGGCCGAAAACCAACAACCTAGAATCACAACCTAGAAAGCGACCCCTCTACCTGCGTATCTGCGCGGGTAGGGGGTCGCTTCTATGTACTCAGCATCTGTAAGCAGAAATACTGCGGGTACGACAAAGCCCCGGTCCAGTGGACCGGGGCTAGTTGTCGGGATGACAGGATTTGAACCTGCGACCTCGTCGTCCCGAACGACGCGCGCT
>ERZ773037.1576-NODE-1576-length-11780-cov-10.662942_pt1 | contig 11780 bp, 19 predicted proteins | sample MGYA00511466_ERZ773037 | MGnify/ENA primary metagenome ERZ773037 (study PRJEB29015, sample SAMEA2738146) | human oral metagenome | biome: human oral; feature: human-associated habitat; material: saliva | place: China | collected 2202 ...
ATATTTAACTCTTATCACATATTATATATAAATATTATAAGAAAGTCAAATAAAAATATATAGAATAATATATATCATTCTACATATTTCATTACTATTAGTTTGTCCTTTATGAACTGTTTTTGAAATATATTTTGCTAAATTTAAAGTAAATTCATCTTTTGAATATTCTATATAGATTTAAAGTATTTTTTCATTTCTAGCTTCCTTAAATTCTTTTACAAATTTGTAATATAATTTTTCATCATCTTCATTAGGTTTTAAAAGATTACAAAAAACTAAATCATGAACAGTATCTAAAGATTCATAAAATATACCGTCTTCTGTTTCATCTTTAGGCCATACAGGAGATTTAATTTTGATTTTTCTTGAGTATTCTCTAAAATCTTCTTTATTAATTTTATTTTCTTTCCATAATTTTGCTAATGCTAATAGTTCCATTTATTCATAAGCCTTTCTTGAAATAATTGTTGTTTTAATTTTTATTTTTTGTTGTTTATAAAACTTAAATATAAGTTAGTAAAACTATATAAAAATAGAATTATAGTAAAGAATATATTCATTAAAATTAGAATAAATAATTTCTCTTGTTCATTGAGACTAAATAAGTGAAATATTGATGATGGATATTTAACAATATCCATATAAGATAAAATATAAAAAATTGACATTGTTGTTAAACTAAAAATTATTGACAATATTACAATTATAAATAATTTCTTTTTCTTATTCATTCAATTTCCCACAGATTAAATTTTAATATAGTAATTAAATGAATTACAAATTATCAATAAGATTTTTAAAATCATTATTTTGAACTGAAATATCTAGAAGATACATTTTTTTAATATATTTATTTTCAATAATTTTATCTTTACTAAATTCTGTTTTATTGTAAATAATAAATGAGATTAATAATTTATAATTATGATTTGGTTTCCAGTTGTTAATTAAGGAAACAATTTTATTACGAAGATTCTCTTCTTTTAATTCTTTTTCAATCAATAAATGTAAATCATTTGTTTCCATGTCATTCTTGACTGAAATTCCTTTATTTAATTTAATAATATAATTTTCTAATCTATCTTTAAATTCTAAGTCAATAGTTGTGATATATGTATTCATTTTTTGTCTCCTAAAATTAAATGAGTTAGACCACCTTCAATAGTTCCATCATTATGTTTAAGTAAAATGTGAAAACCATCTTCAAGATATTCTTTATATTTTTCTTTTACAATTGGAATTAATTTAGTATACAATGATGATTGTTCAACAATTTCATCATCTAAACTCATGTACCATTTTCCGGAATGTTTAAATAATTCAATTTTCCATAATTCTTTATTCATTTTTCTTTACCTCTTCTATCAATCTCTTTTATTCAAAATAGTTAAATGCTTGTAATGCTTTCTCTTGATATGAACCTTTTGTATGATATGCAATTTGCAAAGCTTCATCAGCTCTATATCTCATAAAAGTAGAGGAGAAAGGAGTTAAAGAAAAATATAAATCAGAATAAAAATTTGCAAGACGAATCTGTTTAAATTTCTTATAAGAGATATTTTTAGCTCTCCATAAATCTTCAGTTATTCCTACTTCTTCTTTATTTTGAAATAGTGCATTTGAGAAATAAAAGAAGCTGTCAATAGTATTTTCTTTTATTTTCTCAAGAAATAGTTGATAATCTTCTTTTTTGATGTTATAAGTACCGTTATTAATCTTTTTTAAAAGCTTGTCATAGCTTTTTTGATATTGAGCTTTCATTTAGTATTCATCCTTTTTCTTAATTTACAATCATTATATCAAAAACAATGTCAATAGTCAATGTAAATAGAGTTAGGAATATTTAAATTAACTTAATGAAAAAGTTTAAGAAAGGGGTTTTATATATGTTTGATAAAAAAATGCTAATTACTTATTTGTTATTATTTATGCCTATAATACTATTTTCAATTTTATTTATAAATGAAACTTATTTATTTTTAATTTTATTTATTAATGGATTGACTTGTGTTACAAGTGCTATTTTAGCATTAATAAAGATTATATTTCCTAAAAGTAAATTATCATTAACATGGATTAGTATAGTCTTGATATTTACTGTGAATTTATCTTCATTTATTTTGTTTTTAGCACCAATACTATTGTGAAAATCATTAAAGATATTGTAATTAATTTATTAGATTTTAGAAAGGTTTAAAAAATGAAAGATTATAAATACATTAGAGCCTTTAAAGCTGTGAGTTTATTAGAACAAATAATATTATTAATGGGATTCTTCTTTATTTTTTCAATATTATTTACTTTTGGATTAACAATTCTTAAGTTTTTCTTAGTTTTAGTAGTAGGATTTCTTTTAAGTTTATTAATTACAACAGGTGTTATGTTGATTCCATTATCTATTAGTTTTGTGATTTACTGGCTAATAAAAAATAAATAAAAAGACCTGTTATTTCAGGTCTTTTATTTTTAATTATATAAAACAATTTCTCCAGCTTTTGCTAACAATGAATCTTTTTCTAATTGAAGTTTTTTAATTTCAGAATCAATTCTTAAAATCTCATTTTTAATAAAGTTTAATGATTGTTGCTTATCACCTTTTTTATCCAAACTTTCTTGATAAAGTTTTTTAATATCAGCTCTTTGCCATGTTTTAAATTTACCTTTAATATATTGAGTATAAGTTTTTCCAATTGAATTAGTAAGTTGAATTTCTTGAATAATTTCAGGAAATTTTTCTTTATCAATTTCATAGTAATAAAAACTAGAATTTTTTAGAAAATAAATCTTTAAAAAATGATGTTCTTCAATTTGAAAAACTTTGATTTTTTTAATAACTGAACTATTAAATTTAATTGTTTCTGATTGTCTAGTTTTCATATTTTTATTACCTCTTAATTCTCTATATAATAATTATATCATATCTAGATATTATTGTCAATAGTAAAATTAGATTTATATAATTTTCCAGGTCGACCTCTTTCTTGTTTATATAGATTGCCCGTTTCAATTAAAAATTTATTAAATACTTTAAAAAAGTTTCGTAGTGAATAGTTTAAATATTTTTCATCAAATTGACTATATAGAGACATCATAGAACTAATTAAAAATTCTTTAGGAAGAACCTGTAAAATTAAAGGCTTATAATCTAGTTGGCCTTTAATTCTATTAAATGCTGTAAATATAATTTCTTTATGGTCAAAAGCTAAATCTTCTTTCATTGTAGATTTTACATAATCTATTTCAAACCATTTTGCTTCAGAAGAATCATCTCCAGCCTTAACTTCAGAATTTTCATTATAAGGCAGACACACTATATGAGCAACTGAAATAACTCTTCCTCTAGGATCTCTATATGGTTCAGAATATGTTTCTAATTGTTGAACATATTTTTCATTAATTGATAAATTAGTTTCTTCTTCAGTCTCTCTAATAACAGCTTTTAATGCTGATTCATTACTATTTACAAATCCTCCAGGTAAAGCCCATTTATCTTTAAAAGGATGTTGTTTTCTCTTGATTAAAAGAATTTCTACTTTTTTTGTTTTTTCATTCCATTTAAAAATAACATTATCAACTGTGAAAGAATATCCAGGATATTGTTTTTTATCAATAGTATGATACCATTCTAACCACTCTTCATAAGGAGCAACTGTTTCATAATATTTTTTATCTTTTACTATATTCATTTTTCTCTCCTAAAATTTAGAAATAATATTTTTCTGTTCATTACTTAAAGATGTTGGTAATAAAGCTTTAATCTGAATTAATAAATCTTTTCCATTAAGACCTTGATTTCTTAATAGAATTTTAGTATCATTTTGTGTTAGTTCAGGAACTTTTACATTAAATGTTCTACCATAAAAAGGAACTTCAATTATTCCCCCTAATATCATTGTTTTGAAATCAACATGTATTGTCTGAATAATGTTTCCCGTAGATTCATCATAACTTATGATTTCTTTTTTATTATTAATCCAAATAGAGCTTTCTTTAATATATTTAATAACAATATATAAATTTTCATTTAATTTAATTTTTTGATTTTCTTGAATTTCTTTAGGTATAATAACTTCATAAGACTTGTTATCATAAGTTATTGTTGCTTTTCCTCCATTAATTACATAGTCAAGAGGAATTAAATATTCGATATTAACATCTTCTCTAACAGTATTTGAATAATTATTAGTATTATTAAATATTTTTTCATAATTATTTAAGATGTCTGCATAATCTTTATTCCCAAAGATACTAGAATAATAATCATTTGTTTGATTAAATATGTTATCAAAAGAACTATTATTCAAAGAATCATAATTTTTTCTTTTTTCTTTATTACTTAAAGTTTCATAAGCTTCTTGAACATCTTTATATTTTTGAATAGCTTCTTCTGACTTGTTGATGTCAGGATGATACTTTTTTGATAGATTTCTATAAGCTTTTTTTATATCATCTTGTGAAGCATTTTTATCTAATCCTAGTGTTTTATAAAAATCTTTATTATTCATTTAATATATTCTTTCTTTATTGTAAATTAATCTCTTCTTAAAGATATATTAGGAAGAGATTAATTTTTTATATTTATGCTTTTTTAACTTGTTTTTGCCATTGAATCCATCCCACAATACTATTTAAAAGATAAACCCAATACATACCTTGAATTTGAATATTACTTTCCCACCAGAGATAAATACTAAATACATTTGTTGCAATCCAGAAGAACCATTGTTCAGCATAAAGTTCAGTCATTAATAATTGTCCCACACCATTTGTTCCATCTGTGACACTATCTCTAAATGGACGTTGACTTCCAATACCTTGATAAATAAAACCAAAACTTAACCACCAGATAGCTGTAATTATTAGATATTTAAGCCACCCTTTTAAATCTAGATTTTTGACTGGAAGAACTTGTTCTTTAGTTTTAAATCTACTTTTGTTTAACCATACAAACAATCCAATTGGTTGCATTAAAGTGAAATATAAAGTTGTAAATAATTCTCCATAAAACATATTTTGGAAAGATAAAATTAGATAAATAACAGAATTAATTAATCCAAAGAAATAATTACTAGCTCTTCCTTCTCCAACTAAAATTACACAAATGATTCCTGTTAGACTTGCAATCATACCAGTCCAATCAGAAACTCCATTATTGAAATATAATTCAATAAATAAGGGAGTGAATCCTAAAGCTAAAAGATAAATCCATTGAACAAAGCTTCTTCCTGAGAACATATCTTTAAGAATAACTTTAATTGTCCCATTGAAACCTAATTCTTTTATCTTTTTCAACATGTATTTAAAACCATCAACAGTATTTTGCCATGTGATTTTGATACTATTTCGTTTATAAATTGCATAAACAGTAAAAATTGTTACTAAAATAATTGCACTAAAAATTTTAATCATGATATTTTCTCCTATTGTTTTTATAGAGGCATATAGTTTTCACTATTTACGGAAGCAATCCTCTTTAAAAATCTTTCTATATTTATTTTTATTTATTTAAAAGTTTGTTAATAATTTTTTTTGAATCTTCATAATTTTTAAGATAATCACCACCAATTGTATAGATTGGAACTTTGGGAAAATCTTTTGCTATCAATAGTTTAAGATGTGTAGAAAACTTTTCTCTATCTTTATCTTTAGCCATTGTCATATCTCTAAATCCATCATCAATATATTTACCTGTTGGTTCTACAAAAATAATGGCATCCCATTTTTCTTTTCTTGCAAGTGAAAAGTAAAGTTTGTCAAATGTAGTGTCTTCAAAATCATCAATTCCTCTAATATAAGAATCATAATAAGCCGCTGTAACAGTTGAATTTGTATCTGCAATAATTAATCCATTATTAGAAGTTCCTTCAATAATATCTGAAGTTTGTTTATTTTGTCCTAACAAGAAATGGAAAAAATCTTTTGGCTCTAATTCATCATCTTTTACATTAGATTCAATTTCATATTGACGAGCATATTCATAACTAACTGGAGCTAAATAAAATCTTCCTAAGTCCGTAGCTAAAGTAGTTTTTCCATTTGAAGCTGAACCTACAATAAGAACTTTTGTTGTAAAATGTCTTCTAAATGGCATTGAAATGTAGTTCCAATATTTTCGAGGATTATTTCTAATTTTTGTAGCTGAAATTCCAAAGTTTCTTTCATTGTAAGATACATTAAATCCTCTTCGTAAAAGTTCTTCTTCATATTCTTTTTCTGCGACATAGAAGATAATGTCTTCATTTTCAGATTCTTTAATATATTTTCCATTTTCAATTTGTTCTAAATTAGCAACTTCTTTTATTTTATTTAACCATTGTGTCCAACCGTCAGGATAACGAGGAATGTTTGTTTCATCTAATTTAACTACTGTAACAAGTTTATCTTGGCTAAATGCTTCTCTGACATATCTAAAACGTTTTTGAACTGGAAGACCAATTTTATCTCCCCTATCATCATTATATCCTGAAACAATAACAATTACTCTTTCATTTTCTCTTTTTGCTTTTGTTATCAAGTCTATATGTCCAGTATGTAAGGGAGCAAATGTTCCAAAAATAATTCCTACTGTATTTTCTCTCATAATCAACAATTCTCCTTTTAGTATTTTATATTTAATATCTTTTACTATAATTATAATATCAGAAAGTTTTTAGAATGTCAACTATTTTCATTAAAAAATTTTAATTTTTTATGTTAGTTGAAATACGGAGGGTGGGACTTGAACCCACACTGGCAGGATTTTAAGTCCTGTGTCTCTGCCAATTGGACTACCCCCGCTAAAAATAGTTTTTTACATTTCTTTTAAGTTGAAATGTAGAGAAAACTTTAACTCTTGTTCATCCCACTACAGATTATTCTAAGGCTGAACAAACCCCGAGAGTTATTTGTTCGTTGGCATAACCCTGCCCTACCGTTTAGGCTTAGGAACGGAAAACCCTACCCAGTTCTCTGGAATATCTACTGTGCGCCTCTCATGACTTACTTATCAGGTTTTGTTACCCCCCTATTTTTTAGGTTTGTTGGCTTTTTGTATCTGATTATCACACTACATGACAGCATGAGACAGTTGTAAGAAAATATAAAAAATACAAATCTTACTTTAATATTTTAATTAAAACTAGGTGTTAAAATTAAAATATTTGGCTCACTGCTAGCCTCTACTAAGTCTGACACTATATAATGTCATTCTAAGCTACATTTTAAATTTTCTTTCTATATAAAATATCTGAAAGAATTTATTTATATTATTTCAAATCTGTTGAAGGCACATTGTTCTCGGATAGTAGCTCCGTGACAGTTTAATTGTGGTACAAGAAATGTAGAATAGTGTCTATTCTATAAATCAAGATTGTTTTTCGTCCGTGACCACAATGACTATTTCATCTTAAATCAGATGAACATTTTAATTTCATTTTCTCTTCAGTTTCACCACGTGGGAATCACAACTTCAAAGAAAATAAAAAGTTATTTTAATTTGAATTTCCACACAGAGCCAGACATCAATCACTTGGTCTTATTCTGGGTAAGTGAAAATTATAGTTATATTATAACATAATTTAAAGTAGAAATCAAGAATAAAATATATTTTATTCATCATTCTTCTACAAAATAAATTACTATTTATTTGTCTTATCAAGGACAAATGGGGCTTAAAGGACTCGAACCAATATCTTTCTCTTTAAATAAAGCACTTGAACTCCGGATTTTTCAAATGGGAATCTTCAATTAAAGAAAATATTTTTTTTCCATTTAAACTAAGGCCCCTAATTATTAATGCGGAGAGAGGGGGTCGAACCCTCAAGAGCCTAATGCTCGCAGGATTTTAAGTCCTGTGCGTTTACCAATTTCACCATCCCCGCAAAATTTAATACATTTAATATTATAATAAACATTTTTAAATAAGTCAACAACTTTTTTAAAAATTTTATTATAATTAATGGAGAAAATGGGATTTGAACCCATGCACGTTTGACCGCCTATTACATTTCCAATGTAACCTCTTAACCAGACTTGAGTATCTCTCCATAAACTTCTTTAATTTAAAGAAGTTATATTTATTTAACTTACTTTAATAGTATATAATAAAAACAATTAATTGTCAATACTTTTTTAAAGAAAAATTTATTTTTTTGTTCTTTTTACTGAAATTATTTTAACTTGATATATTCCATCAGGTGAATTTACTTCAACAATAGTTCCTTCTTCTTGTGAATTAATAGCATTTCCAAAAGGAGCTTCAATACTAATTTTATTTTTAAAAATATCAACAGTTGTATTAGATACAATATAATAAGTTTCTTCTTTTTTTGTATCTAAAAATTTAACCTTTACAGTTTTCCCAATAGAAACAATATTTTCTTTAACTAAACTTAAATCAATAACTTCTGATTCATTTAATAGTTTTGTTAATTCTTTAATCTCTCTATCAAGGTGAGCTTGTTCATCTTTAGCGGCATCATATTCACTATTTTCTGATAAGTCACCGTATGAACGAGCAATTTGTAATCTTTCAATATTTTCTGGTTTTTTAACTTGAATGAGATAATCTAGTTTTGCTTCTAATTCTTGTTTTTCTTCTAAAGTAATTTGATTTTTTTTATTTAACATATTAATCTCCGTTAATTAAATTTTCTAATTCTTTTCTTTTATTAAAAGGAATGGGAGAATAACTAATAGATTCTTCTATTCCATTAATATAAGTATGTTTAAAAGGGTCAATAATTCCAGTTGTTGAAAAAGCTTCATTTTTTCTTGCTGAAATTAAAAAATAAAACATATTAATAAATCCAGTTAAGTTATCTGTGTGAAATTGAAATTTATTAAAAGTAAAATTAATTTTTTCATTATTAATAATTTCTTTTACTACATCAAACCCATCCATAACATTTTGACCTAAATCATGGTCAAAACTAATTAATTCATAATGTTCGTTTGGATTTTCTTCTAAATATTTAATAAGTTCTTCTCCTGTTCTAAAAACAAGATTGAATCCTTTAGGAACATATCTAATATCATCTAAAAAAATTTTTTTCATTTATTATTTACCTATTTATTTTTTGCAATTCTTTTAAATATTTCAGGATAATATTCTAATAAAGTAGAATTAATTTTTAATTTTGCTTTTTCATATTGTTGAAATCTTTCTATATCTTTACTTGTAATCCGAGCTAAAGTGCTAGTATCTGAATTATCTTCTAAATCTGATAATTTTACCAACATAGCAGGAACCGATTTACAAATATTATCAATATAAATTTCATAAGAAATATTATCAGTTCTAGTTAAAATTTTAACAACATCTATAATTTCTTTTTCAATCCCAAACTTTAAAAGAGATTCTTCAGTGAAATCAGAATCCTCAATGACATCATGTAATATTGCAATTGCTTTATTTCTTTTATCCCAAATATATCTATAATTGTTTGCAACTCTTAAAGGATGAAAGATGTAAGGATCCCCATTTCTTCTAGTTGCTCCTTTATGTGCTATCATTGCAACTTCTAAAGATTTTTCTAGCTGTTTATTATCTATCATTTGTTTTCCTTTAAAATTTTAGAAAAGAGAACTTTATAAAGTTCTCTTTGTTATTTTTTTATTTCAATGTCTCTAAAATATCTATGAAGTTCTCTTGCAATAGATTCAATAATTGTTTTTGCTTGCCAATAGAAACTACTATCTTCCCAATAGAGTTCTCTAAAATCTTCTATTATAGGAAGGAAACTTTCTTCTGTTTCTTTTAATTGTTTTAATCTGTGTTTTGTAGAAGATTCAGATAAGGTACTAAAATTATTTAATCTATCTAAAATTTTAATTAGAGCTGATAGTGAGTTAGAACTTACTTTTTTAAGATAGTCTTCATGAGAAAGTTTATCTTCTTTTGTAACTTTAAAAACAATATTATAAAGTTGTTCGCCTAAACCATCTTCAAAGCGATTAATGAAATCATATTTATCAGGATTAACATCTTCTAGATAATCATGAAGGAGACATCCTGCTAACAATAAGTCAGCTTCTTTTTGTTTCCCTTGTCTAACTCTATTTGCGACTAATTGAAAATCAAGAGCTGTCTGAGCAACTGCAATGGGATGAACGTAATAATGACTTCCATCATGACGAGAATATCCATTTTCTTTATTCATTGTATTTAACAATAAAGAAAGAGCTTTATTAGTTAGCCTCAAATCTACAATTTGAGAGAGATTAGCAATCTCTTTAATAAAATGTTTTGTTTGTCTATCAATCATATATCAGCCCTCAAACTTTCATTTAAATTAAACTTATTATATCTTATTTGAATGAAATAGTCAACTTTTTAATTAATCTTTATCAATATAAATCTTTTTTATATCTTTAAAAGCATTTTTTAAAACAGGAGAAACTTCATCAGTAAATTTATCTTTAAATTCTTTTACTCTATTTACAACTGGTTCAGAAGCTTCATGAACTTTTTCAATTGAATTTGAAATCTGAAGATTTCTATATTTATTTTTTTCTACAATTTCTCTCTCAATTGATAAAAATGAATAATTAACACCTTGTTTTTTATGGATTTGATATGGTTTCATAATGAATACCTTCCTTTTATTTTAATTATATTTATTATAATAAAAAGAATATCAAAAAGTCAACTTTATTAATAAAATTAAGATTGACAATTTCAATATTTTATGATATAATAAATCTATTCTATAAGAAAAGGATACAAATTATGTTTGAAGAAGAAAGAGAACAAAAATTTATTACAGATGAACCAGTTGTATATATTCCAACTAATATTAAATTTGAACATGTAAACTTAAATGATTTAAAAATTACAAATTGTTCCCCATTCTATTCAATGAGTAGATTTTTAGGCCCTACACAACAAATTACTATTAGTGGAAATTATAAAAAACGTTCTAAATATGCAAATTATATAGAAGAATTTCCAGTTGAAATCACATTGAATTTTTCTAATAATTTTTGGAATCCTCAAATCTTAGATAAAGATTCTATTGATTTGGAACTTATGAATAAGTCTAATGAATATAGTTCATCTATTTATATTTATAAAAATAAAGGATTTTTACGAGATGATGATAGAACTGAAATTATGAATATCATTAAGGATTCATATATTAAAATGAAAATTGATTCGGAATATAAAATTAAAAAGAAAAATAAATTCTTTTCTAATATTTTAAATAAATTTAAAAAAGCTTAGTTATTTAAAACTAAGCTTTTAATATTTGTATTCAAAAATTCTATAATCTTTATCTTTCTTGTTCCCTAAAATATTATTTTCAGTTCTATTGAAATTATGGTAGAAAAATCTATCCAGCTCCCAATCAACTAAAGGAGCATTTTTATATTCAAATAATTCATTAGGAGATAAAAAATCAATACTTTCACAACAACCATAAGGACAATTAATTACACCATTTGGAATATAACCATTTCTTTTATTGAAAGCATAATCAAAAGGATATTTATCTAAATATTTATTATATTCATCTTTAATTTTTTTAAGTTCTGACTTAACATAATTTCTTCCATTAGAACGTTTAATCATCCCAGAATAAAAATGTTTTTCATTTAGCCAGCTCTCTTCTTTTTCTTTCCAATATTTAATTCTTTTTGAAGGCTTAAAACTTCTAACTGAATTATATTTATTTAAATAAGATACTCTCCTATTAATAAAATTAATTAAATATCTTGATGCTATTATATCTTCTGACTTAAATAATTCTATTAAGTCATTCAATGAATAGTAATCTTTAATATTATTTAATTTATAA
>ERZ773037.1577-NODE-1577-length-11780-cov-10.626695_pt1 | contig 11780 bp, 12 predicted proteins | sample MGYA00511466_ERZ773037 | MGnify/ENA primary metagenome ERZ773037 (study PRJEB29015, sample SAMEA2738146) | human oral metagenome | biome: human oral; feature: human-associated habitat; material: saliva | place: China | collected 2202 ...
TTTACGCAGAAAAAACCGATACCAAGCATCAATAGTATCTGCATTTGTAGTTGTAGCATCTGCGTAAATAGTTCCATAGTCCTACCTCATCAATCATAAAATACCCTACTATTCTAATATAAAGCGTATTAAATAGTAAGGTATTTCATTTTTTATATAATCTTAGTTCTTTCCACCGATGAGTTCTATGAAGGATTCACCGTTTTGTGGTGCCTCTACATTAAAGTAATCACAGCAACTAGCACCCATGTCAGACATTGTCTTACGTATACCAATTTGTACTCCTTCTAATCCTTTACGGTAGATTAGAAGTGGAACACATTCTCTTGTATGTTTAGAATGTCCAATATTTGGATCATTACCATGGTCTGCTTGAACAATCAGAATATCATTCTCAGTTAGATGTGGAAGAATCTTTGCTAAACCTGTATCCGCTTGTTTTAGAACTTCAACATATCGAGCTGCGTTTTGTGCATGGCCTGCTAAATCTGTCTCTTGTACATTTGTACAGATAAATCCTTGTTCCATTTCAAGAATAGAGTTCAAAGTGATTTCCATAACTTCTGGTGTAGGAACACATGAGATGGACTTTCCTAAGTCATTTGCAACAATATCCGCAACCTTACCAATCAGCGTACATGGAATACCACTCTTAGTTAGAATTGTAGGTGCTTGTACTTCTTTATCTACACCATAACCCAGGTGAAGACATTGATACCCTTGATCATATGATTTTGATTTAGCCGAAGCGATACCAATATACTTTCCTTCACGAATCTCTTCAGCGTTATATAAATCCAGCATTGTATTTCCAGTTCCACCAAACACAATAACACGACCGACGGTTGAAACTTCACGAACTAACTTTGCAATTGCGTACTCTTTCTCAAATGGCATGTAATCGAGTGGTGCTGTTACGTTATAGCACATTCCTAAATCTGCTTCTAAGTTATCTGCAACCGTAACATAATCGTCTACGACGACGTAACGTAGCCCATTTCGGTTAATGATTTCAACTTTGTGCCCTGCATCTTTTAGATGCCTTGCAACTTCATCTACTTTCTCTTGGAAAGGTACAAACTGCGGTTTCTTCGGTTTGGTTCCCATGATTTCTTGATGACCCATGAATGTATCTGCACCTTGATGCATTAGCTCACTTCTACCAAAGTTTGCTTTAGGTTGAAACTTCATACAATTGCTTTCTCTACCAAAAGCATTCATCAATCCTAACTTTTCTAGTGTAGGTAGTTTTAAGTCTGGGAATTCATCAAGTATAGAAGCTAATGTATTCGCCTTTTCATCACCTACTCTAGCTTGTGCAGCATCGTGCATCGCCCCAATTCCAAAACCATCCAAGACAATTATAATGAATCTTTTCTTCATTTCTTGCCTCCTAAACTATCGTATATGCCAACAATCTCAGGCTTACCTGAATGAATCCCTTTTATCAGACATACATCGCTACGTGTTACAAATATCTGATAACGGAAACATAGTACTGCACTATCACCAATATGATGCGGATTCTCTAATCCAAAATGATAATCAATCGAATCCATATCTGGAAGAATAACACTATCTTTTACTAATCCTTCGTAAGAAGATCCAATTAATGCATTTTGAATATGCCCACGTCTATAGTATCCACCACCATAGATGTATGCATGATTATCTAATACATGACTTACTTCCGAAAGATATAAAACACTCGGAATCTCTTCTGCATCATGATCAACGTGATATGGTGTCGTACCTGAAAGGCCATGTCCCGGTTCAGCTGATGTAATTTCCGGATATTGCTTCATCAATTCTAATGTATGCACGCATGTAGCAGATGGTGCATTTACATTTTGGATAAAACAGCCTAAATCTTCTAATATCTTCTTTGCCTTCAAGACAGTATGCAAATTTTCTTGTGCTTGAATCTCTTTTGTTACTTCATCGTATAAGAAACATGGAAAATTATCGACACCCGTAATTTCAATATACTTTAAGTCCTTTGACTTTTGTACAAGTTCTTCTAATTGGTTTAAATAAAAACCTGCTGTTTGTCCACTATAAATCCGGTCATTTTCGCCAATGACGCGTACACATACCTTCTGCACAAGACCTATCTTTTTAGCAGCTTCATTCACCTCAACTAATTTTTCATACGAATATACCGTGATATAGTCACATCCATACGCTACCAGTTGATTTATCATCATCGATGGAATCTGCACCAAATGTCCAGCATGTGCAATATGAAGACGATTTTTCATCATCACTTCTGCTTCTTTAAAATCAACTACAACTGCCCCTTTATAACCAATCTTCTCTAATTCCTTTGCTAAATATGGATTACGCCCAATTTGTTTTAGCATATAATAGAGCTCAATATTTTGTTCATTTGCCTTTTGCAAAATCGCTTTCGCATTCTCTAAAAATCGATCAACATCTACGACATATGTATCAGGCAGAATTTGTTTCTGTTGATGCATATGCACAGCTATTTGAATAAGATCTGGATTTGTCTTACATAACTTATCTAGAAACATCTTTCGCCTTTCTAATACTCTCTTTTAGAATACGTATAATCGTATCTGCACCACTTCGATTAGGATTGATACGAATCATTCTTTCTTCCAATGTTGGATCTGCTTTTCTAAATGTTCCAGATACACGATAGAACATAGGAACTGCTTCATATTTGGATTCAGCACCAACTGGATTTGGTAATCCACCTAGTTTCTCCGCTTCTTCTAATACCGCTTTTGCGATATTATCTTCAAATTCAACCAATAATACTTTGGATTGTGCATTTGCAAGGAATGCATCTTTTACACCTTCGACTTCATGATTATTCAAACGTCTTACAAGTTCCTCGTTAACTTCTGCTTGAATTGCTAGTGCTACAGGAGCATAGGTAAAACCGCGTAATACTTCCATAGCTTGCCAACCCTGAACTTTTGAACCACCAGAGTAATTCATCTTTTCAATTGCATCTACTAGAGATGCTTTACCAACAACAACACCTACTCCCTCTGGCCCCAATAGTTTAAAACAAGAGAAAGCAGATAAGTCAGCACCTAATTCAACACCAATTTTATGTACCTTCATCACTGCGTAATTATCATCTGTAATGATTTGAATATCTCTTACAGATTTGATTGTTCGAAGTACTTCTTCCATATCATAAGAGTCATCAATTGCTTGACGTGTATATTGAACAAGCGCGGTACGAATATTCTGATGTTTCTCTAAAACCCGCTTGATGTCTTCCAAATCGTTAAAATTGGCTCTGACAGGAATTAATCCCATCGATAAAATACTAACTTCAGTAGTTGGATATATCGGAGAAGTATGCACCAAGATTTCTTGATTTGCAGAAGTCATAACTTGAAGTCCACTACGAATAGCACCAGTACCTGATCCAACTAATAACAGTGCCTTCTCAGCATGAAAGAAATTTGCAATGACTCGTTCAACCTTTTCAGCATATACCGGTTTATTTAAACCGGGTACTACACCAAAATCTCCAGCAGAGAGAAATTCTTTTCCTTGAAATTCTTTTGTTATCTCATCAATCAGTTGAAACTGTTTTTGCTTGGCTTCTTCTAATGAGATTGATTCTAATGGATATGTTTTCATTATTATGCCTCCAAAATCTCAGTAAAATTCTTTGATGTAATTGTAGTAATCGCATCCTCAGATATTCCAGCTTGTTCAAGCATAGGAATGAATGTATCTAGTAAGTATGCATAGCCTACCCCACCATTTTTCTTTAAATGACTTTGTCTTGTAATGTCCATAGACATTAGCAACTGGTGCATATACCCCTCTTGAATTAGTGTTTTCATAAACTGAACACGCGTTTCATCCGGTAGATACTTTGTCTTACCAATCGTATCAAATGCAACATTAAATCCCTTCTTTAGTGCGTAACGAATCGCATCTAAATCATTTGACAATGCAACGTGAGAAATTATAACCTTCTTCGGATTAATTCCCTTTTCTAAAAAGAAATCTACTTGTTCCTTAATAAGTGTTCCTAAAGTAGTATGTGTAATAATGACTGTATTTGTTTTCTTTTGTGCAATTGTAGCCGCCTCAAATACTTTATGTTCATCCTTTGTCCACTCATTCTTACTTGTGCCTATTTCACCAATTACCTTTGCACCTTTTGCAATATCTTCTAACATAATCTGTGCTAGTTCTTCCACACTTGAAGTACTTACGTAATCAGGCATAAATGGCGTCTTATAGAAACCTGTAGAGTTGATGATTTCAATCCCAACTTCATCAAATATTTTTTTATTATTCTGCCAGTCTACGCCGATACCATGATTAGAACAATCAACCCAACGTATTACACCTTTTTCATGGATATCTTTTAGTTCATCTATACAATCTAAATACCCATTCAATAGGCAATCAGGATCATTTTTACCTGTTGATAAATCAATCCGAGGATGCTCATGTGAATATGTAATATTCTGATATTTCATGTTTATTCACCATAACCTTTCCGAAACCATGTTTCTGGGTTTCTAAAATAACGTTCAATCAGTTCATCTTGAGGAATTACTAATTTTTCCATCTTCTCTAACATTACTGCAATTTTTGAAGGAATTGACTCACATATGCCAAGGTAACTAACACCAAGTTCATTTGTTGGAATACTAATTGCTGTTGCACCAACCATATTCGCTACACGCAATAACCCTTTCTTAGCTTTTCTTTGAATTTGTTTTGTCCTTTCATCAAAGTGTCCAAAGACACTATCTCCAAATCCTTCCACATCCACTTGGCCTTCTTTAGAAATAAGAAAATCTATTGTAGGTAATACTTTCTCCAAAAACTGTATGTTTTCTTTTCTATCACCGTATATATCTGGAAAATCGATTCTTTCTACTCCAAATGGATAGTTACTATTATCTATAGATGAAATAACAATTTTATGAACCGAACTATCATTTTCTAATGGAAGTGTTACCTTAACTATTTCTTTTAACACCTCGAAATCTTTTGCAATATAACCAAGAGAAGGTCTAAATCTAATATCATCAGTAGAAACCTTTGAATATAGATTCATATTTTCTTTATCGATAAGATAGGAAATAAATCCGAATAGATTTAAACACATAGCAGGTGCCAATACAGACCCACCACCATCGGATCCAATTCCTATATCATTCATACCCAAAAATACATTAATTGCCGTACCAGAAGAAGAACCACTCATATAGTTTCCAGTAATTGGATTTATGAGTTTTAAATCAATTGCTCTTCCACCTTGTGCCATTGCATCAATTGTATGAAGTTGATAATTTTTTGTATCTATCAAATTTTGAATAAAAGAAGGACTAATATGAAAATCATTTTTCACACCCAACAATAATCCGTTCCCTTCAGAAACAGGAAATGAACGTATAACAGAAGAAAAAGGATTCAAGTTAGCTAAATATTTCATTTCTTCAACTTTCATAAACATTCCTTTCTTTACATAAAGTGAAAAGTGCGGTACGCGGCAAATCAACCCGTACCGCACTATGCATACTAATTTATGCAACTGGTGCTAATGCAATCAATTGAAGTACTAATAAGATATTTAGTAAGATACCGAATACAATGCACGCTACAGGTCCAACTGCTAATTCAACAATTGGCTTTTTAGAAATTCGGTTTAATAGCAAGCAACCTACAACAAATAATGCACCAAATCCTGTAATACCTACAAATTTAGCTGCCATTGCTTCTGCTGCTACTACACCGCCAACTGTTAATGCAACCTCAAGAACCTTATTCATAGATGTACGGATGTGTTCCCCCATATCCTTCATGCCTGGGAACTTATCCATACCTTTTGCAAATACATTGATTAATGCAAGTTCAACTACCATAACAACTGCACCAGCAACAACCGCTACAAATGGATTGCCATGCAATAATAATCCTACAACAAATACAAATGTAGAACCTGCAGGTCCATATACACCAGTAACGATAGCTGTTGTAAATACTAGAGGAATAAATCCAATCGCACGTGCCAATGCAACCATTGCTGCTTCAGCCCATGACCCTTCAGAAACAAGTCCCAAAGAAATTGGATCACCTGCAACGATTCCTAAAGAAGTAGCCATAGCAACTAAACCACCCATGATAGCTAACAACCACCAATTAGAACGAATTCTCTTAACCTTATCACCAAATGTAGTTACTAATGAACTATTTGCATCACCTGTACCTTTAACTCTTGTAGCAAATGCAAGTAAACATAACATACCTGCAAGCATAGCCATACCAAAGCCGTTTAATGCAACCTTTGCATCACCAAGAGCAAACTTACCAAACTTAACTGTTAATAAGTAAACAACTAATGTAATCAATCCAGCAATTGCGCCCTTTTTGAAGCCATGTTGATAGCCAACCGCAACTGATGGGAAAATAGCAAATGCTGCAGTAACAAATGAAGAGACTGATCCAAGGTTTGCTAAAAAATTAAATGGTAAAGAGCCAAATAAGTTAACGATAGATTCTAGACCTAATAGAATAGCAACGCCATATGCAGCACCAACCACACCAGCGATTACCGTACCAACAAGAGAGTCAGGACAGAATGTACCAATAATATCTGTTGTTAGTAAGATGCAGTGAATTAAGATAATGGATGCTGCAATTGATGTTGGAATAGCAAATCCAATTACTAATCCAAAACTAATTGCGAAACTCATTGTCGCTAATTCTTTTCTTGAAATTTGTCCATCATAGAACTGTGGAACGATTGGGCGGAATCCATCATTGAATACCGCAATACCTTTGTTCGCTAAAATAGATGCTAAAGCACCAATAGCGGCTAAAACTAAATACCTCATTATAATTATCCCCCTTCGTGTAATTAGGTATATCTTAGCTATTCTTAGTTTGAATAGCTTTCAACCAAACTGGTAATACTTGTTCCATATGTTGGGATGTAAATCCAAAGGCAACCTTGCCTTCATTAACTGCTTGTACAATTTCTTCATCTGGCAAAATCTTTCCAGGCATAGAGATAGTTTTACAAGCATTCGCTCCAAGTAGAGCCATAGCCATAGCTAATGCACCTCCACCGCCAGTATTACATGCTCCTATATAGTAATCAAACTGCCCAGCTTTCATTGCCATAACAGCATCTAGATCATTTTTAACTGCAAGTTCTACATTCCCTTCACCAAAATATTTTTGGATATAGTCATGAATCTCCTGCTTGTTAATCTGTCCTCCAACAACAATTTTCATAAAACAAAATCTCCTTCTAACACTCTTCTTGAAGTAAATTACATAAATGCATTAACAAAAACTTTTCTTCACTCTCAGGAATCTGTACAGGTATATCACTAGTTATATTTGAATATACTTGTTTTGCTTCATCAAATGTATCAAATGTCTGTACTTCATTCCAAATTGCATCATCAAGTTGTTCTACTGCTCCACTTACCATAATTCGTTGTACAGCCATCGCTAGATGTGTGGTAAACATTTCCATTTTTGATTCATCAAAGTCATACTTCTGTAATATATCTATAACCTTATTCACATATTGTGCAACATCATCGTTGATGATTGCTGCTGATCTTAATATCTCAATTCTTTCTTTTAACATCTTATCTCCATTATACAGAATATTGTATATTGATATTTCAATAATAACTGTAATCGCTTTCAGAGTCAATACAAATTATTCAAGAAATATATTGCATATATATTCACGCATGTTTGTATCAATACCATATTCTTTTAAGAAAAATTCTTCATAGTTTGGATATCTCTCTAAAATACCATCTAGCATCTCTCTACCCATTTGCTCATCAACACCTGCTTCCATCATAACAATTCGTTTAAGAGATGGATTTTGTTGGATTCTTTCTCTATTTTGTTCTAATGCCAATTCTATGCGTGTGTGATATGCCTGATTTGATAGAAGATAGTCTTCCATAATATCTTCTTTTGATACACCTAACAGTAAATATAACAAAACTGCGATTGCACCTGTTCTATCTTTCCCTGTTGCACAATGAAATAACAATGGAAATTCGATACCTTGTTTGATCATTTCAAGAATAAACATAAATCCTTCATTCTGAAACATCATATTTCTATATAGTTCTGCCATATGCGTATGTAGTGTTTCTTCATCACTATCATCCGCAATCACCATTTTATGAATGCCATATGGAGAAAAATCCACTCCTTCACCATTTCTATCACGCATTCCACTAACACGATAATTAACTATTCCATCGATGATTGGATCAGGATCTTCATAAGCTTCATAAGAAGTACGCAAGTCTAGTACAGTCTTAATGCCTAAATCTGTCAGATGTTTTAATTCATCATGATTCATCCACCCCAAATAACAACTACGATAAATCAAGTGTGATTTAATTCTTTTCCCATCTATAGTCTTATAGCCACTTAAATCACGAAAATTTTTATCTTCTCTTATTTTATTATCAACTTGTCGCATAGTATCCTTTTCTAATATCGAGGTGTCATTTTACCATCATTAACTATTTTTTGCATTTTTAAAATTGCTTCAATATCAATCATGTGCTTTAGTAAGTCTGTCATTTCTGGCGTTGCTCTATTGGTAATAATAACCGCATTAGTATCTACATTATCCTCGACAGATAGCTTTGTATAATTCATATTTGTCATCTTATCTATGATTTCATCTTCATTCCATACTGCCGCATCAATTTCTCCATTTTGTACTAAGCGTAATAAATTATTTGATTCAACCGGAATGAATTCAACTTTTTTCATTCCACATGCACGCTTTGTCATATCACTTTGATCAATCGAATCTCTATCTATTCCTACGCGCATACCATCCTGGATTTCTTTGGTATGAGAGTCATGGAATACAATTACATGTGATGAACAATATGTACCCTCACCAAATTCACATACAATATCAATTTGTCCTCGATGTGCTTCCAAGAATTCTTTTGCGGCATATTTTGAAACAACTGCAAAATTATAGCGATTCTCTAATACCATCGCAATTCGATTCTTCGCTCCTCTCATATAAGAAAGTGTCATCGGAATGCCATGTTTATTTTCCATAGTAGTAATAATGCCAGTTGCTAAACCCTCATATTTTCTAGAGTATGGTAAAGGCATTGCACCTACCAACAAATTAATTCCAGCAAGTTCAAGTAGAATCTTGTCATTCTTTTCAATAACATACGAACCTAAATGTCCCTTACTCACAATGTGAATCGCATTATTATTTTGTAATGTTTTAAGTGCAGATTGTGCAGTACCTCTAGAGATATTTAATCTCTCACTTAACTCAGTAACAGTTGGTGTTCGATCTCCCACCCTATATCTTAGAAACGCTTTTGCTAGACTCAATACTGCAAGTCCATTTTTACTCATTAGTTGATTATTATAGTTCATAGTTTAACTCCTATAAACATTATAGAATGAATATTCATTCTTTTGAATATTCAATTAAACTTAAATTTTATAAAATTAGATTTCTCATCAGCAATACCATAGTGATACAATATGTATAAAGATAACTTCTAGATTCAAACATATTTCATTGTTAATAGAAAGTGAGGATAAAAATATGTTTGTAAATGAGCAATTTTATAATGATGTGAGTCGAATTCGAAAACCAAGTTTTAAAATATATTTCCTTTTATATGTATTGATACAGATTATATCTAGAATTCTAAAAGATTATCCTGCACTAAAAATAGTTTTTTCCGGTTCTATTGACCAGACACTTCTTCAACAAGCTTCATATTCAAATTTCCTTCTCTCTTTTATCATTTCGATTATCGTACAATTATCTACATTCCTATTCTTGATGCAAATTTATCGTATTGTTCAAGGGTATCAAATACATTTGACAGATGTGCCTGAACTCTTAAAAGAGAAAGGGCTTAGTATTTTATGTGTATCAACAGTTGTGATAATCTTAGATAATTTTTTTACCTATGTATTTTCCAATAATATCTTGCAAGTAATTACATCAATAGCACTATACTTCTTAACAATATTCGTTGCTTTTACGATTTATACTTATCCAGCACACGCATGCATTGAAGCGGTCAAAGAAAGTATGAAAGAATCCATCAATTCATTCAAAGATATAATAAAGATAGATATTCACTACATGTGGGTATGCTTGGCAGCCTTAATCTTCACAATTACACTTGTATTCCCAATTTTAAGAACAATCTTTGCAAAATCCCTTTATGCACCATTAATCTTAATTGGTAGTAATAGTACAATCAATATAAACGCTGAATCAATGATACAATTATCTATCGCAATGTTTATTGCAGTTACACTAGTTTTAATTCTTACATTATACAGATTGTTCTGTGCATATTATGCACATGCATTGTATTACTTCAAAAAATATGTAGAGATAAAACCAGAAATACCTGCACAGGGAATTGAATCAACATATATAGAAAATAAAAATGAAGAGATAAAGAACGATTATTAAGATTGATTGTAACAATATCAATCTCACAAAGTTTTACATTCAATGTTTTTAATACGTTATTTACAAAATATAATATTCATATCTTTTTCTAATGATATATTTTGTTGTGCATTTCATTGCAAATATACCCTATTTCTTAAAAAGTAATTGGTACAGATAATTTATTTACATTTTTTCGGTTGAAAAGGTTGTAAAAAAGCCAATATTAAGAGAAAATTATATGCGGAAATTGAAAGGAGTTAATACCATGATTCAATCAACAGAAATTAAACCAGGTCAGTGTTTCGTTTGGGAAGGTGATTTATACCAAGCAATTACAGTTGACCGTAATAAGACAGCTATGGCTAAGATGAAGGTTGCTGTTAAAGTTAAGAACCCAAGAACAGGTGTTGTTAAGGAACTTAGCTTAATTGGTTCTGACCGTGTAGAAGAAGCTTTCATCGATAAGAGAGAAATGCAGTACCTCTATAACGATGGTGCAAACTTAATCTTCATGGATACAGAAACATATGAACAGATTGAAATTCCAGCAAGCCGCTTAGAATGGGAAAAGAACTTCCTAAAGGAATCTTCAATGGTAAACATTCAGGTTTACAACGGAGAAATCTTAGGTGTTCAATTACCAGATAAGGTTAACCTACAGGTTACAGAGTGTGAAGTTGCAGTTAAGGGTAACACAGCAACATCCGCTACTAAGAACGCTACTGTAGAAACTGGTTTAAATGTTCGTGTACCATTATTCATCAACGAAGGAGAAGTAATCGAAATCTCTACAGCTGATGGTAAGTATTCTGGACGTGCTTAATCATTTAAAATAGCTATGACATTTATATGTGTCATAGCTTTTTAATTACTTAAATTGTATACCCGTGTTTGATCTTACGAATTACTTTTTCAAATTGTTCAACATCCCAAGTAACAGGTGTTGGATAACTAGGATTCCCTTCTTTCTCTGCTCCAATCGCAAGATAATGAATATCCTCCTCTTGAATTTCTGGAATCGAAGTTGGAATAGAAAATATGCGATTTAACTCTTTAAGTTTCTTTATGAACCGTTCTACCTTTTCTTTATCTGTACAACCATTAATACCAATGATATCCGCGATATTTACAAGTTTCTTTGTGATTGCATCTCCGTATTCTTCTAATACGATTGGCAAGATGATAGCGTTTATCATTCCATGCTGTAAGTGATACATCCCACCTATTCCATGTGCTATCGCATGAACATAACCAACATAGTTATTAGAAATCGCTACACCGGCATTATAAGAAGCTTCCAATAGTTCTA
>ERZ773037.1581-NODE-1581-length-11765-cov-7.983348_pt1 | contig 11765 bp, 8 predicted proteins | sample MGYA00511466_ERZ773037 | MGnify/ENA primary metagenome ERZ773037 (study PRJEB29015, sample SAMEA2738146) | human oral metagenome | biome: human oral; feature: human-associated habitat; material: saliva | place: China | collected 2202 ...
AAGGTCGTGAACTTAAAGCTAACGAATTCAGCTTCGTACTTAAAGATTCAACAGGTAAAGCTCTTGAAACTGTAAGCAACGATGCAGATGGTAAAGTTAAATTCACAGCATTAGAATTCAAAAAAGGTCAAGAAGGAACTCACAAATACACAGTTGAAGAGGTTGCAGGAACAGACGCTACTGTAAAATACGATACAATGAAAGCAAACGTAACTGTAACAGTATCACACGATGGAACAGCTAAAGTATTAGTTGTAAACGTAACTGATGCTCCAGATAAAGAGTTCAACAACGTGGTAACACCACCAGAAGAACCTAAGTTCCAACCAGAAAAATATGTTGTTTCTAAAGAAAAATATGACATTACAGGTGACAAACTAGTTGATGATGATAAAGAATTAGCTAACAAATATGCAGATACAAATGCAAATCCATACGCTGATGATTCATCTAACAACGAAGCAGAAAACTTAAATACTAAGACTGTTAAACGTGGTGACAAACTAGTTTACCAAGTATGGTTAGATACAACTAAATTTGATGCAAACAACAAAGATAACATCCAATCTGTAGGAATCTCAGATGACTATGATGAAGCTAAATTAGAACTTGATGCTTCAGCAATCAAAGCATACGATTCAGTAACAGGTGCTGATGTAACATCTAAATTTGATATCACAGTTGCTAACGGAGTAATCACAGCAACACTTAAAGACGGATTCACTAAGTCTCTAGGAGATGCAGAAAATACTCAAATTATTGACACAACTAAATTTGAATTTGGACGTTACTACAAATTTGATATTCCAACAACAGTTAAAGCTGATGTACCAGGTGGAGTAGATATTGAAAATACTGCAGCTCAAGTAGTAAACTACTACAACCCAACAACTAAGAAAGTTGAAAAACCAAACAAACCAACTGAAAAACGTGTAAACAACGTACCAGTAGAAGTAGAATTCAACTTCACTAAGAAATTAGAAGGTCGTGAACTTAAAGCTAACGAATTCAGCTTCGTACTTAAAGATTCAACAGGAAAAGTTGTTGAAACTGTAAGCAACGATGCAGCAGGAAACGTTAAGTTCTCAGCATTAGAATTCAAAAAAGGTGAAGAAGGTGTTCACAACTATACTGTTGAAGAGGTTGCAGGAACAGATACAACTGTAACTTACGATACAATGAAAGCAAACGTAACTGTAACAGTATCACACGACGGAACAGCTAAAGTTCTTGTAGCTACTGTTGGAGAAATTGCTGACAAAGAATTCAACAACAAAGTAACACCACCAGAAGAACCTAAGTTCCAACCAGAAAAATATGTATTAAATACAGCTAAATACTCAATCACTGATAATAAATTATTAGATGATGACAGTGAATTAACTGACAAATACACTGAAACAAATACAAACCCATATGTTGACAAAACAGACAACAATGAAGCTGAAAACATTAATACTAAATCTGTTAAACGCGGAGAAAAAATCTACTATCAAGTATGGTTAGATACAACTAAATTCTCAGCAACTAACAAAGAAAACATCCAATCTGTAGGAATCTCAGATAACTACGATGCAGCTAAATTAACACTTAATGCAGCTGACATTAAAGCTTACGATTCAGTAACAGGTGCTGATGTAACAGATAAATTTGATATCGCAGTTAACAATGGAGTAATTACAGCAACACTTAAAGACGGATTCACTAAGTCTCTAGGAGATGCAGAAAATACTCAAGTTATCGATACAACTAAATTTGAATTTGGACGTTACTACAAATTTGATATCCCAGCTACAGTTAAAGAAGATGTTCCAGGTGGAGCAGATATCGAAAATACTGCAGCTCAAGTAGTTAACTACTACAACCCAGTAAGCAAATCTGTAGAAAAACCAAATAAACCAACTGAAAAACGTGTAAACAGCGTACCAGTAGAAGTAGAATTTAACTTCACTAAGAAATTAGAAGGTCGTGAACTTAAAGCTAACGAATTCAACTTCGTACTTAAAGATGCAACAGGTAAAGTTCTTGAAACTGTAAGCAATGATGCATCTGGAAATGTTAAGTTCAAAGCATTAGAATTCAAGAAAGGTGAAGAAGGTGTTCACACTTACACTGTTGAAGAATTAGCAGGAACAGATGCTACTGTAACATACGATACAATGAAAGCAAACGTAACTGTAACAGTATCACACGATGGAACAGCTAAAGTTCTTGTAGCTAAAGTTGGAGAAATCGCTGATAAAGAATTTAACAACACAGTAAGACCTCCTGAAACTCCAGAATTCAACCCAGAGAAATACGTTCTAAACGAAAAAGAATTTGACCTAACAGGAACTTCATTATTAGATGATGATAAAGAATTAGCTAACAAATATGCAGATACAAATGCAAACCCATATGCTGATGATGCATCTAACAACGAAGCAGCAAACATTAACACTAAATCAGTTAAACCAGGTCAAAAACTAGTTTACCAAGTATGGTTAGATACAACTAAATTTGATGCAAACAACAAAGACCACATCCAATCTGTAGGAATCTCAGATGACTACGATGAGGCTAAAGTTGATGTTGATGCTTCAGCAATCAAAGCTTACGATGGTAAAACTGGTGCTGATGTAACAGATAAATTCGATATCACAGTTGCTAACGGAGTAATCACAGCAACACTTAAAGACGGATTCACTAAGTCTCTAGGAGATGCAGAAAATACTCAAGTTATTGACACAACTAAATTTGAATTTGGACGTTACTACAAATTTGATATTCCAGCAACAGTTAAAGCTGATGTTGCAGGTGGAGTAGACATCGAAAATACTGCAGCTCAAGTAGTAAACTACTACAACCCAGTAAGCAAAACTGTAGAAAAACCAAATAAACCAACTGAAAAACGTGTAAACAGCGTACCAGTATCAGTAGAGTTCAAATTCACTAAGAGATTAGAAGGAAGAGAACTTAAAGCTGGAGAATTCAGCTTCGAACTTAAAGATTCAACAGGTAAAGTTGTTGAAACTGTAAGCAACGACGCAACAGGAAATGTTAAATTCTCAGCATTAGAATTCAAGAAAGGTCAAGAAGGAACTCACACTTACACAGTTGAAGAAGTTAAAGGAACTGATGGAACTGTAACATATGATGAAATGAAAGCAGTAGTAACTGTAGAAGTTAAACATGATGGAACAGCTAAAGTATTAGTTGTAAATGTAACAGATCCAGCAGATAAAGAATTCAACAACACAGTAAGACCTCCTGAAACTCCAGAATTCAACCCAGAGAAATACATTCTAAATGAAAAAGAATTCGATTTAACTGGAACTAAGTTATTAGATGACGATAGTGAATTAGCTAATAAAGTTGCGGATACTAACAAAGATCCATACGCTGACAAAGCTGATAACAACGAAGCTCAAAATATCAATACTAAGACACTTAAGAAAGGTGATCAAGTTGTTTACCAAGTATGGTTAGATACAACTAAATTTGATGCAAACAACAAAGATTACATCCAATCTGTAGGTGTAACAGATAAATACGATAGTGAAAACTTAGATATTAACGTAGCTGATATTAAAGCTTACGATTCTGTAACAGGTGAAGATGTAACAGCTAAATTTGATATTAAAGTTGAAAATGGTGTAATTACTGCAACATCTAAAGCTGACTTAACTAAGTCTCTAGGAGATGCAGAAAATACTCCAGTATTAGATACAACTAAATTCGCATTTGGTCGTTACTACAAATTTGATATCCCAGCAACTATCAAAGCAACAGCTAAAGATGGTGTAGATATCGAAAACACTGCTTCACAAACTGTACACCAATACGATCCAACTAAGAAATCTGTTGAAAAACCAGAAAAACCAACAGAAAAACGTGTAGTTAACATCCCAACTAAAGTTGAATTTAACTTCACTAAGAAACTTGAAGGACGTCAGCTAAAAGAAGGTGAATTTAGCTTCGTACTTAAAGATAAAGATGGAAACGTAATTGAAACAGTTAAGAACGATGCAGCAGGAAACATCAAGTTCTCTGCACTAGAGTTCAAACGTGGAGAAGAAGGAACTTACACTTACACAGTGGAAGAGGTTAAAGGTACTGAGGCAGGAATTAAATACGATAAGATGGTAGCTACAGTAACAGTAACTGTTACTAAAGAAGGTAAAGTCTTAACAGCAACTTCTCAATTACCAGAAGATACTGAGTTTAACAACGTAGTGGTTCCTCCAACAACACCACCAACAACACCACCGACAACTCCTCCAACACCACCGAAAACTCCTAAGAAACCATTATTACCAAATACTGGTGAAGAGTCTACAAGCGGTGCGTTAGCAGGATTCGGAACTCTATTAGCAGGTATTGCATTAGCAGTAAGAAGACGTAAAGACGAAGAATAATCTATAAAAACTTTGTAGATTATCAAGTTAGAAATAACTAAAAATAACGGATTCGATTTAATCGGATCCGTTGTTTTTTTTATATATAAAAAAAAACACTCCTAAAAAATTGGAGTGTTTTAATTTAATCTTCTTTATTTAATTCTGTATATTTTGCTTTATTATTAAAACTTTCAGATACAGGATATTTTTTAGCATTTAGTTTAATTTTATCTGAAATAATTTTCTCGACATCTAAATTTAGATTATCTGCAAGCATAAATCCGTAAATAAATACATCAGCTAATTCTTCTTTGATATGTTCTAAATCATTAGCTACAGCTTCTTCTGATGTTTTCCATTGAAATATTTCAAGAAGTTCATTTGCTTCTAGTGAAATAGATATAGCTAAATCTTTTTCTTTATGAAATTGTCTCCAGTTTCGGTCGTCTCTGAATTTATTAATTTTTTCAATAGTTGATTTCATTTTATCACCTCAAATATATTATAACATCGCAATTTAATTGAATAAAGTATTTTTTAACATAAAAAAAGAACCCCTAAAACAAGTGTAATAGGGGTTTGAAATAATTTTATTATCGTACTTCTTTAATACGAGCAGCTTTACCACGTAAGTTACGTAGGTAGTATAATTTAGCACGTCTAACTTTACCTTTACGTACAACTTCAATTTTTTCAACTTTTGGAGTGTGAACAGGGAATGTTCTTTCAACACCAACACCGTTTGAAATTTTACGTACAGTATAAGTAGCAGAGATTCCTCCACCACGACGTTTGATAACTACTCCTTCGAATTGTTGGATACGCTCACGTCCACCTTCAACGATACGAACGTGTACTCTTACTGTATCCCCAGCTTTAAATTCAGGAATGTCTGTTCTTAATTGCGATTTAGTGATCGCTTCAATGATTTTGCTCATTTTTTCTTTCTCCTTTTTTTACAAAATGTTCTTTAATAATGCTTCTTGATTAACAGAGGAACATCGTAATTCAATGTGATTTCACATCTTTTCAATTATATCATTTTTAATGATAATTATCAATAGAAAATATAATATTTTTTTCTATAGAAGCGCTTTTTCCCACTCTTCTTCTTTAAATCCTAATAGCAATATATCATTATCAAAATCAAATACTAAGGGACGTTTAATTAGCATACCATTTTCATGTAATAGTTTTACTGCCTCTTTTACTGTTAAAGTATCAAATTTATCTTTAAGCTTCATTTCTTTATAAAGATTACCGCTTGTATTGAATAATCTTTTTAATGGAATATTAAATGTGTTTAATATTTTTTCAAAATCTTCTATTAAAGGTGTGTTCTCTTTAACATTATAGTATTGTGCTTCGATATTATTTTCAGTTAATAATTTTTTTGCTTTCTTACATGTTGTACATGTAGGATATTCATATATGTTAAGCATAATTGCTCCTTTCCTCGATATAATAATAATTAGTTAAGTATCGATACTTTTTCTACGTTAACTATTATAGTCCTAATAAAAAACAAAGTAAATTAATCTGTTTGAAATAGTTAATTCACTATAAAATTTTTTTATTGATATAAATTAATATATATTAATAATATGGTATAATATATAGTGAGAATATGTAAGGAGTGACTGGTGTGGAAAAGATAGTAGTTAATAATCTAGTGAAAGAATATGGTACTGACAATAATAAAGTAGTAGCGAATGATAATATTAGCTTTGATATAGATGAAGGAGAATTCGTTGTTATATTAGGACCTAGTGGCGCGGGGAAAAGTACATTGCTTAATATTATTGGTGGTATGGATAGTGCTACAAGTGGTTCAATAAATGTCTTTGGAAAAGAAATAGTAGGACTAAATGAAAAGGAATTGACAAAATATCGTAGGGAAGATATTGGTTTTGTATTCCAATTTTATAATCTGATTCCCAACCTTACAGTATTAGAAAATGTTGAGTTAGCAGGGCAAATAGTTAAGCAATCTAAGCCTGCTGAAGATATACTAAAGCAAGTAGGATTAGAACATAGAATGAATAATTTTCCTAGCCAAATATCTGGAGGAGAACAGCAACGTGTAGCTATTGCTCGTGCTATTGCAAAAAATCCTCAATTATTACTTTGTGATGAGCCTACAGGGGCATTAGATTACAAAACAGGTAAGAATATACTAAACATACTTAAAGAGTATTGTAAAAATGAGAAAAGAACAGTAATAATAATAACTCATAATAGTTCTATCGCACAGGCAGCGGATAAAGTTATTGAGATTTATGATGCTAAAGTGAAGAAGGTATTTGTAAATCAAAATCCAAAAAATATAGATGAGATTGAGTGGTAATCTGTTATGAAGGCTATTAATAAAGATATTTTAAGAGAGATATTAAAAACTAAATCGAAATTTCTATCTATTGTAGTAATAATGTTTCTAGGAGTGTTTATTTTTGTTGGTTTAAAAGAGACGTCACCAGCAATGGAAAATACTTATAATAAGCATTTAGCTCAGCACAATATGTATGATATACGTGTTAGTCATAGTATTGGAGTAACTCAAGGGGATTTGGATATTATCAATAAAATGGATAATATTGATAAGTTAGAAACATACTATACTAAAAAGCTACAAATAGAAAATAAGAATGATTATGTATCATTGGAATCTATTCCTAAAGAATTAGCCACACCTAGTATAATTAGTGGTAGATTACCTGAAAATAGTGATGAAGTAGCTCTAGTAGATTCATTAGCTAGTAAATATAAAATAGGTGATGAAATTCAATTTGTTAAGGAAGAGAATGCTAAAAATAAATTAACTACGTATAAATATAAAATTGTTGGATTTGTGCAAGGTGCGGATCATGTCGAAGTATCTAGTAATAATGTAGCTAATGTGAGTTATTTTGGTTATATTTTAAAAGATAATTTTGTATATGATAGTGTTAGCGGAGTAAATATAAAGTTAAAAAATATGCCAAGTTTATATAGCTCGAAAGAGTATATTGATGAGGTTAATAAAGTTAGAGAAGATTTAATTTCTAGTTTGGCTAGTCAACAAGAAAAAGATGCTAAAGATTATAAAGATGAAACTTTATCAGCAATAAGCTCAAATGAGAGTAAGATTTCAGAAAGTAAGAAAGTATTAAATCAGTATTTTACAAGTGTAGAGGCATTAAAAAATGTTGATAGTAGTGAATATACTAAGCAAATAGAAAAACTTAATAAACAAAAAGCAGAGTTAGATAGTAATGAAAAACAATTAAAAGTTGCTAGAAAAGCTGCAGAAAATGAAAATTATCCACGTATAAAAGTTGACAATATTCGTGGCTTAGAGAATTATGCACAGTTTATTGACTCTGCAGATAGCTTGAAATTTGTAGCTAATGTATTTTCTATTTTCTTATTTGTAGTTTCGTTATTAGTATCGTTAACTACACTAACTCGTATGATTGATGAGAATAGAATTAATATAGGTACATTAAAATCGCTAGGTTATAGCAATTGGAGTATTAGCAAAAAGTATTATGTATATGGAGTCTTATCAGCAATAATAGGAACAATATTAGGTATTATAGGGGCATATACTATAGTTGTACCAATAATTTATAATTCATATGCAAGATTCTATACTCTGAATAAACCTATGATTGTGTATAGTCCAGTTATATTATTATCGGCATTTGTTTTAGCAATCGGTTGTATAATGCTTGCAATATATATTCCATTAAGAAAAAATCTTAAAGAAAAAAGTGCATATTTATTAAGACCAAAAGCTCCTAGCGGTGGTAGTCGTATTATTTTAGAGAGAATACCATTTATTTGGAAGAGATTGTCGTTTTTACGCAAGGTAACATTTAGAAATATATTCCGTTATAAAGTACGAATGACGATGACAATCTTTGGGGTATTAGGTTGTTTAACTCTTATGTTTATCGGATTTGGTATTCGATATGGGGTAGTAGATATTTCGAAAGAACAGTTTGGAGAGTTGAATAAGGTAGATATAGTAGCTACTTATAATCCTTATATTGATAAAGAAGATATAGAAAATATTTCCAAGGAAATACAAAGTGATAGAAAAGTAGAACGCTACGCTCAAATTAATATGCAACTGGCAACAATAGAAAAGAATCACGATGTTTTAGATAGCGTTCAGTTGTTAGCTTTAGATAGAAACAATTATAAAGATTATATAACTTTAAAAAATGGTAATGATATAATAGATCTACCGAAAGATGGTATAGCAATCAATGAAAAACTAGCGTACTTACATAACTTAAGTGTTGGGGACAGTTTTTCTATGATTGTGAATAATAAGGAATATACTTTTAAAGTAGGAGCTATTGTTAAAAACTACTTTGGACATATAGCATATATGGATCAGAATTATTATAAAGAAGTATTTGGAAAAGATTATCAAGATAATACATTTATGATAAAAACAAATGGAACTCCATCTGATGTAGAGAATCTATCGAAAAAATTAAGTGATAATTCAAATATAGTAAATATTGTAGATAATTCTAAAATACAGGTTACATTAGATAATGCTATTCAAGGAATAGATATTATAGTGGCAGTAATGGTGGCATGTTCTCTAATGCTAGCTCTTGTAGTACTATATAACTTAATAAATGTCAATGTGTCTGAAAGAATAAGGGAGTTATCTACGATTAAGGTGCTTGGTTTTTACCCTAGTGAAGTAACAATATATGTCTTTAGAGAAATTTTCTATTTAAGTATTGTTGGTATAATTCTTGGTAATTATCTAGGTTATCAATTATATCTAAAAATAATATTGGAGCTGGCTGCAAGAAACATGATGTTTAGTAGTGAAGTACCAATTATCGTATATATATTAGCTTCTGGTATAACTATTTTGATAACTATTGTTGTAATGTTGATTATGCACCGTAGATTGAAAAAAGTAAATATGGTTGAAGCATTAAAAGCTATAGAATAATTAGAAGGGATAAAAACTTATGAATATTGAAATCACAGAAAATGCTAAAGATTATTTAGAAAAAAAGAATAAAAATACTATTGTAATAAAATTAGAAGAAATACAATGCTGAGGTGGTAGGCAAAACAGGTCTATTAGAATTATAGCCACGGATAAAATTAACTATATAGAAGAATACGAAAAGCATACGGTGGGAGATTACACAATCTATATTGGTAAGAATCTTATAGCTGATAATAATGTTATACTAGATAGTAAGAAGTTTCTATTTTCAACATATCTAGTGCAGAGTGGTATTAGTTATTAAAAATAAAAAAGAATCAGGAAGTAATTTATTGTTAATTACTTCCTGATTTGTTTTCAGGGAACAAAATTATTTTGCTGCTTCTGTTACTACAGATTTTTCTGAGTTTTCTGTTTTAGCAGCTTTTTCTTCCTCAACTTTGTGTTTATCATTGTAGATTCTTTGCATAATTCCGATTACGATAGATAATGCGAATAGACACATTAAACCGATGAATAGGTTACGAGCTCCACCTGAAAGTGTTCCACCTACATATGAATAAACGATTGTTGCTGGTAACTGACCAACTCCTGTTGCTACGAAGAAGCGCCAGAATCCCATATTAGTAAGACCAGCACCATAACTTACAAAGTCGAATGATACGAATGGTAATAGACGACAGATTAAGATTGCACGGTCACCGTAACGTTCAAAGAATACGTCGACACTTGCCATAGCACCTTTACTTGTTAATTTTTCAACAACATCACGTCCTAATCCACGTGCAATGTAGAAACATACTGCGGCTCCAACCATTGCTGATGACCATGAAAGAGCTGCTCCAATAACCCAACCAAAGATAGCTGCGTTAGATAATGTAATTAAGAATGCTGGGATAGGTGCTGCGATAGATTGAAGTACCATAAGAATAGCTGATACTACTGCAGCCCACGCTCCCCAACCACGTAAGTATTCGATAACTGCATTTGTATCGAATTGTGATAATGTTGCGAATGCTGTATTTATTCCTGATTTAAAACTTGGTACAGTGAAGTATACTGCAAAGAAGATTGCAAAAGAAACAAGTGTAATAATACGTACTTTTTTACGTTGTTTTTTCATACGTCTTTCTTCTTCTGGATCTACATGACGTAAATCACTAAGTTTAACTTCTTCTTCTTTAACTTTTTTAAGTTCTTCTTTAGTATATACTTTTTGGTATTTAGAACGAGTAAGAACGATATATAAGTTAATAAGGTTGATTAGTACTAGTGCAATAAGGAATGGTGTGTGTACTTGCTTAATTGATGTTAAACCTAATACTTCTTTAGTAATATAGTAAAGAATATTCATTCTTCCAGAAATAAGCATTAGAATAAGAATTAATCCTTCTATAATAAAGAACCCATATTTATTACCGATTTTTTTGAATACAAAACCAGTCATTATTCCATATACAGTCCATACGAATACTACTAAGCTTTCATCTGCTAACATTGCATACTGAACGAAGAATGATAGAAGAACGGCGAAGAAATATCCAAGAGCTATACCAATAGTTGTGAAGTAAAATAATAGTCTTAAACGTTTCATTAAATCTCTCCATTTATTTATTTTTATTTAAACAAGTAGTCGGAGTATAATAAAATACTTACTCCGACTATATTAATTCTAAAGAATTATTTTTGGATACTGTAGATAACTGCAACGTAAGTACCATCTTCTGGTAATACATCTGAGTTACCTGTAAATGACACTTCTTTACGTTTTTCAACAGCACCATAAGTATAAGTTTCATTAGAGATAACCCCAACTGGGCAACTATCTAAACAAGAAAGGCATCCTGTATTTTTATCGATAGCAGCTTTTAGATTTCCACCAAAACGGAAACTAATTTGCTTACCGTTACTATCTTTAACTACTTCATTTATATCATATTTTTTACCTGCTCCGTTCCAAGTAACTTCAGTTTTAATTTTAGTTCCTTCAACGTGAGTAGTTTCACCGTTATTAGGAGTCATGTTGTTACCAGGTTGAGCTCCAATTTCGATTAGAGCGTTATAGAATTCTTCTGGTTTAGCATAAGCTGTGAAAATTGATTTAGCTCCGTTTGTACCACTTTGTTCTACAGAGTTGTGACGTGTAGATTGTTCAAAGTATTTACCGTTAACTTTTGTCAGTACTGTAACAGTACCAGCTTCTTTATCAACTTTCATTGGTTTATCTAAAGAAACTCCTTCAACGTAATCAGCTGGTTGATTTGAGTTTTGTGAAGATGAGTTAGAATTAGAATTACCACATCCTACAAGAGTAAATGCTAATCCAGCTGCCATAAGAACTGATAATATTTTTTTCGATTTCATTAAGAAATACCCCCCTGAATAAAATTTTATACTTGTATTATAACATTTATAAT
>ERZ773037.1583-NODE-1583-length-11756-cov-4.768054_pt1 | contig 11756 bp, 10 predicted proteins | sample MGYA00511466_ERZ773037 | MGnify/ENA primary metagenome ERZ773037 (study PRJEB29015, sample SAMEA2738146) | human oral metagenome | biome: human oral; feature: human-associated habitat; material: saliva | place: China | collected 2202 ...
AGTTCAGGAAAGCTAGAAAAAACTCGGCTAACAGAAACTTATTTTAATGAACAAGGCTATATAACAGATGAAGTTCAATATGTAGATAATAGATTAAATCAAAGTATAATATATAAAAATAATAGTAATGGATTACCTACAAAAAAAGATGAAGTTAGTAGGGTATATAGCTATAAATATGAAGAAACAAAAGATGGAAATTTACTTGTAACTATTAAAGAAGAAAATGTAGATAATGAAAATTTTCCAAGATTAGAAAAAATAACCTATAATAAAGATGGTAAAAAAGTTCATCATTTAGTTTATTCAGGTAAAGAATTAATAGTAGATGATATGTATATCTATAATGAAAAAGGTAATTTAATAGAAATAAAAAAAGCTGTTTCAACAGATGTAAAAGATAATAGATTACGAAAAAATGGCATTAAAATAACTTATAATTACAAAGCAAATGGAGATTATGAAAAAACAACTGAGGTAGCTACTGCAAAGTGGACATATCTTTATGATAAAAATGGAAACGAACAAGAGTATATATCTATGATTAAGACAGGTTCAGAAGGAAAAACTAAAATTTCTATATATTTAAAATTTAAAGATATAACAAGAGATGAACATGGAAATTTAACAAGAAGGACTTCTGTTAGATATGATTATTCAAAAAAGAAAGAAAAAGGTATATATAAAAGACTTGAAAATAAGTATGAATACTATGATTAAAAATTTTGAAAGGAGAGATATAAAATAAAATGAATGAATTAGACAAAAATTATTCACCTAATGAGATAGAAGAAAAGTGGTATAAGATATGGGAGGACTCAAAATATTTTGCAGCAAGTCTTTCATCAGAAAAGGAAAACTATTCAATAGTTATACCACCTCCAAATGTAACAGGAATTTTACATATGGGGCATGTTCTTAATAATTCAATTCAAGATACCTTAATAAGATATAATAGAATGACAGGGAAGAATACTCTTTGGATGCCAGGTTGTGACCATGCAGGGATAGCGACTCAAAATAAGGTTGAAAGAAAATTAGCAGAAGATGGATTAAAAAAAGAAGATATAGGTAGAGAAAAATTCCTTGAAATGACTTGGGATTGGAAAGAAAAATATGGTGGAATAATAACTAAACAATTAAGAAAGTTAGGGGCATCACTTGATTGGGACAGAGAAAGATTTACAATGGATGAAGGGCTTTCTTATGCAGTTAGAAAAATTTTTAATGACTTATATCGTGATGGATTAATTTATCAAGGTGAATATATGGTAAACTGGTGTCCTTCTTGTGGAACTGCACTTGCAGATGATGAAGTTGACCACGAAGAAAAAGATGGACATTTATGGCAAATAAAATATCCAGTAAAAGATTCTGATGAATATATAATAATAGCTACATCAAGACCTGAAACTATGCTTGCTGATGTGGCAGTTGCAGTTCACCCAGAAGATGAAAGATATAAACATTTAATAGGAAAAACTTTAATTTTACCATTGGTTAATAGAGAAATTCCTGTTATTGCAGATGAATATGTTGATAAAGAATTTGGAACAGGGGCTTTAAAAATTACTCCTGCACATGACCCTAATGACTATAATTTAGGAAAGAAATATAATTTACCTATAATAAATATGTTAACTCCTGATGGAAAAATAGTTGAAGATTATCCTAAATATGCAGGACTTGATAGATTTGAAGCTAGAAAGAAAATAGTTGAAGATTTAAAAGAACAAGCTTTCTTTATAAAGACTGAACATTTACACCATGCAGTAGGACAATGTTATAGATGTCAAACTGTTATTGAGCCAAGAGTATCTCCTCAATGGTTTGTTAAGATGAAACCTCTTGCAGAAAAAGCACTTGAAGTTGTAAGAAATGGAGAAGTAAAAATCCTTCCTAAGAGAATGGAGAAAATTTACTATAACTGGCTAGAAAATATAAGAGATTGGTGTATATCAAGACAAATTTGGTGGGGACATAGAATACCAGCTTGGTATGGACCAGACAGACATGTTTTTGTAGCTATGGATGAAGCAGAAGCAAAAGAACAAGCTAAAAAACATTATGGACATGATGTTGAATTAAGTCAAGAAGAAGATGTTTTAGATACTTGGTTCTCATCTGCACTTTGGCCATTTTCAACAATGGGTTGGCCAGAAAAAACTAAGGAATTAGATTTATTCTATCCTACAAGTACATTGGTAACAGGAGCAGATATAATATTCTTCTGGGTTGCTAGAATGATAATGTTTGGTATGTATGAACTTAAAAAAATACCATTTAAAAATGTATTTTTCCACGGAATTGTAAGAGATGAAATTGGCAGAAAGATGTCAAAATCTCTTGGAAATTCTCCTGATCCTCTTGATTTAATCAAAGAATATGGAGTAGATGCTATAAGATTTTCTATGATATATAACACTTCTCAAGGGCAAGATGTACATTTTTCAACTGATTTATTAGGAATGGGAAGAAATTTTGCTAATAAAATTTGGAATGCTGCAAGATTTGTTATTATGAACTTAGAAGGTTTTGATGTAAAATCTGTGGATAAAACAAAATTGGATTATGAACTTGTTGATAAATGGATAATTTCAAGATTAAATGAAACTGCAAAAGATGTAAAAGATTGTCTAGAAAAATTCGAACTTGATAATGCAGCAAAAGCAGTCTATGAATTTTTAAGAGGAGATTTCTGTGATTGGTATGTTGAAATTGCAAAAATCAGACTTTATAACAATGATGAAGATAAGAAAATTTCTAAATTAACAGCACAATATATGCTATGGACTGTCTTAGAACAAGGATTGAGATTACTTCATCCATTTATGCCATTTATCACAGAAGAAATTTGGCAAAAGATAAAAGTAGATGGAGATACTATAATGCTACAAGCATATCCAGTAGCAGATGATAATTTAATAGATGTTAAAATTGAAAAATCTTTTGAATATATAAAAGAAGTTGTTTCATCTCTTAGAAATATAAGAGCAGAAAAGGGAATTTCTCCTGCAAAACCTGCAAAAGTAGTTGTATCAACTTCTAATTCAGAAGAATTAGAAACTCTTGAAAAGAATGAATTATTCATTAAAAAATTAGCTAACTTAGAAGAATTAACTTGTGGAACAGACTTAGAAGCACCAAGTCAAAGTTCTTTAAGAGTGGCAGGAAATTCATCAGTATATATGATATTGACAGGACTTTTAAATAATGAGGCAGAAATTAAAAAGATTAATGAACAACTTGCTAAGTTAGAAAAGGAATTAGAACCTGTAAACAGAAAATTATCAGATGAAAAGTTTACTTCAAAAGCTCCTCAACATATAATAGATAGAGAGCTAAGAATACAAAAAGAATATCAAGATAAGATAGAAAAGTTAAAAGAAAGTTTGAAAAGTTTTGAGGAATAAATAAAGTTAAGGACTATTGTGAATTTGCAATAGCCCTTATTTTTTTATTTTACAAATTATAACAAATATGGTATACTTAAATTAGTTCTAAATAGAACTAATTTAAAAGGTGATTAAAAGGACTGATATATATGCAAAGATTAGGTGGGTTTCTAATAACAAAATTAAAACAATTACATAGTAGGTCACTAGCACAGTGTATAAGTGAACAAGGTATAGATGCTTTTAGTGGAGAGCAAGGAAAGATTTTATTTATACTTTGGCAAAAAGATAAAGTTACTCAAAAAGAATTAGCAAGTGAAACAGGTTTGGCTAAGAATACAATTACAGTTATGCTTGAAAAAATGGAAAAAAATGATTTAATAAGAAGAATAACAGATGAAAATGATAAAAGAAAATCATTAGTAATTTTAACAGATTATGCAAAGTCTTTAAAAAAATGTTCTGATAAAATTTCAGATGAAATGACCAAAAAGATGTACAGAGGTTTTAGTGAAGAAGAGATAGATAAATTTGAAGAATACTTACATAGAATTATCAAGAATTTTGAAGAAAGAAGGAAGGTGATAAGCGATGATAAGTCAATTAATAAAATTATTAACAGAAGATTTTAAATTTTTTCTTAATCTAACAGTGGAACATATTTTAATTTCATTATTAGCAATAAGTATTGCAAGTGTATTAGGTGTTATTCTAGGAATAATAATCAGTGAATATAGAAAATTTTCAGGATTAATATTGGGAACTGTTAATATACTATACACTATTCCTTCAATAGCACTATTAGGATTTTTTATTACTATCACAGGAGTTGGGAATACAACAGCACTTATTGCTTTAATAATATATGCACTTTTACCAATAATAAGAAGTACATACACAGGAATTATAACTATAAATCCCTTGATTATAGAGGCATCAGAGGGAATGGGAAGTACAAAATTACAACAACTATTCAAAGTTAAAATACCATTAGCATTGCCAGTTTTGATGTCAGGTATTAGAAATATGGTTACAATGACAATAGCTCTTGCAGGGATAGCATCTTTTGTTGGTGCAGGAGGCTTAGGGGTTGCAATTTATAGAGGGATAACAACTAATAATTCAGCTATGACTTTTCTTGGAAGTTTACTTATAGCAATCTTAGCCTTAGTTTTTGATTTTATACTGGGTCTTATAGAAAAAAGATTAACTAATCATAAAAGGATAAAATATAAAATAAATCCAAAATTAATAATTTTAGGACTTTTTATAGTGATATTTGGAGCATATTTTTCTTTAAATTCAAAGAAAAATAAGACTATAAATATTGCAACAAAACCTATGACAGAGGGCTATATCTTAGGACAAATGCTGACTGAGCTTATTGAACAAGATACAGATTTAAAAGTTAATATCACAAATGGAGTTGGAGGAGGAACTTCCAATATACATCCTGCAATAGTTAAAGGTGAGTTTGACTTGTATCCTGAATATACAGGAACTTCTTGGGAGACAGTCTTAAAAAAAGAAAATGGTTATGGTGAAAGTAAATTTGATGAATTACAAAAAGAGTATAAAGAAAAATATAATTTAGAATATGCAAACTTATATGGTTTCAATAATACTTATGGTTTAGCAGTAAATAAGGATATTGCAGAAAAATATAATTTAAAAACATATAGCGATTTAGCAAAAGTATCAAATAATTTAATTTTTGGTGCAGAATATGATTTCTTTGAAAGAGAAGATGGCTATAAAGAATTACAAAAAGTATATAATATGAATTTTAAAAAACAAATAGATATGGATATTGGACTTAAATACCAAGCTATGAAAGATAAGAAAATTGATGTTATGGTAATATTTACAACAGATGGACAACTAGCAATATCTGATGTAGTTGTTTTAGAAGATGATAAAAAGATGTATCCATCATATAGGGCAGGAACAGTTGTAAGAAGTGAGATTTTATCTGAATATCCAGAATTAAAACCAGTTTTAGAAAAATTAAATAATGTCCTAGATGACAAGACAATGGCAGATTTGAATTATCAAGTTGAAAGTAAAGGAAAGAAACCAGAAGATGTAGCAAGAGAATACTTACAAGAAAAAGGTTTATTGGAGGCTAGATAATGATAGAATTTAAAAATATTAGTAAGAGTTATGGAAATCAAGAAGTAATAAAAGATTTTAATTTGACTATTGAATGTGGAACATTTTTAACTATCATAGGTTCATCAGGTTCTGGTAAAACAACAATTTTAAAGATGATAAATGGTCTTATAAAGGCAGACAAGGGTGAAGTACTAATAAATGATAAAAATATCCAAGATGAAGATTTAATTGAGCTTAGAAGAAAAATAGGCTATGTAATCCAAGGGAATATTTTATTTCCACATTTAACAGTTTTTGATAATATTGCTTATGTATTAAATTTAAAAAAATATGATAAAAAAGAAATTGAAAAGATAGTAAATGAAAAAATGGATATGTTAAATCTTTCAAGAGATTTAAAAGATAGATTACCAGATGAGTTGTCAGGTGGACAACAACAGAGAGTTGGAATAGCAAGAGCTTTGGCAGCAAGTCCTGATATAATATTGATGGATGAGCCATTTGGAGCAGTTGATGCTATCACAAGATATCAATTACAAAAAGATTTAAAGGAATTACATAAAAAAACAGAGGCAACTATTGTTTTTATAACTCACGATATAACAGAGGCTTTAAAACTAGGAACAAAGGTTTTAGTATTAGATAAAGGAGAAATTCAACAACATGATATACCTAAAAATATTTGTTCTAATCCTAAAAATGAATTTGTAAAACAATTATTAAAAATGGCAGAGATGTAAAAGGAGGCTAACTATGAAAATTTATGATTTTAGTGTAAAAAATAGAAAAGATGAAGACATTTCTTTAAAAAGTTACAAAGGAAAAGTCTTATTGATTGTAAATACTGCAACTAGATGTGGATTTACACCACAATATGATGAATTGGAAAATTTATATGAAAAGTATAATAAAGAAGGTTTTGAAGTTTTAGATTTTCCTTGTAATCAGTTTGGCAATCAAGCACCAGAAAGTGATGAAGAAATCCATACTTTTTGCCAATTAAATTACAAAGTTAAATTTGACCAATTTGCAAAAGTAGAAGTTAATGGAGAAAATGCTTTACCACTTTTCCAATACTTAAAAGAACAAAAAGGATTTTCTGGATTTGACCCTAAGCATAAACTGACTTCTGTATTGATAGAAATGCTTTCAAAAAATGATCCAGATTTTGCTAAAAAATCTGATATAAAATGGAATTTTACTAAATTTTTAGTGGATAAGTCTGGAAATGTTGTAGTAAGATTTGAACCTACAACAAGTGTAGAAGTGATAGAACAAGAGATAAAAAAATTATTAGAAAAATAATTATCCCAGCTATGTAATCTCTTTTTTCAAATTCTAATTTATGGAAGTTAGTTCTTTCTAATCCACAATGAAAGGCTCTTGCTTCCATAGCCAAAGTTAGATTTTCAACCTTTTGAATAACAGAAACTAAAAGTGGGAGAAGAATTGAGCTATATTGATATAGTTTTTTAAAAGGATTTTTTCCTTCAAAATTTTCCCCTCTTGCTTGTTGTGCCATTTTAATAGTGTTAGCCTCTTGTAAGATTGTAGGAATAAATCTTAAAGTAATGCTAATCATAAGAGAAAAGTCTTGTATAGGTAGACCAATTTTCTTTAAAGGACTTAATAGAGTTTCTAATCCCAAGGCTATATCCAAGGGTTTAGTTGTCAAAGTTAGAAGAGAGCTAAATATTAAAAGAAATACTATTCTAAAAATCATTTTTAAAGCAGAAAAAATACCACTGTCATAGATAGAAAATTTACTAAGTTGAAATAATAACTTTCCATCTTGATGGGATAAAATATGAAAAATAGATGAGAATATTAGGATATATAAAAGGTATTTTAGACTTTTTAAAAACTCCTTTAAGGGGATTTTAGAAAGTAAAATAAGTGTAAAAGCTAAAATTCCAGTGATGATATAGCCTATAAAAGTATTAATAAATAAAAAAGAAAGTATAAGTAAAAAACTCCCAATGATTTTCGTTCTTGGGTCAAGCTGATGTAATATACTTTCTTTTTTTATATACTCTCCTAATATTATATTCACTGTTCTTTCCTTTTACATATTTAAGAAAATAAAAAATAAGTGAAATTGCATTCTAAATTTTAGATGAAAAATTAAAGCAAATGAGCCGAGCAAATCTCGCTGTGTTTGAACGAAGTGAGTTTAGTGAATTTGCAGCGAATGTTAATTTTTCATCGTTAAGAAATTTAGCTAGCAATGAACTATTATTTTATTTTCTCTTCAATAACTTTTAAAATATTTTCTTCCTTTATATCCCTATCAATTTTTATAGGGACTTCTAATTTTTGATTTAATTTATTTAAAAAACTTATACATTCAGGAAGTTCTAAACCTAAACTTTCCAATTTATCACTATATTTTTCAAATAATTCAGAAGGGCTTGTATGGTATAATAATTTTCCTTTATCCATAACAATAACTTCTTCTGCATATTCTAAAACATCATTCATATCGTGAGTGATAAATAGAAAAGATTTATTTTCTTCTTTTTGCCAATCTAAAAGAATTTTAAAAAGTTGTTCCTTTACTTCTGGATCTAAACCAACAGTAGCTTCATCTAAAAGTAAAAGTTGAGGTTGCATAATCAAAACTCCTGCCAAAGCAACTCTTCTTTTTTCTCCACCACTTAAATTTAAAGTGGAATGATGAAGATAATTTTTATCTAAACCTACAAGATTTAATACATTTTCAACTTTTAGTAAAATTTCTTTTTCATTTAATTTTAATTTTTTTAAGCCATAAGAAATATCTTTAAAAATTGTAGTTTCAAAAATTTGATGTTCTGGATATTGAAAGATATAGCCAATATCTTCAATTTTTCCATCAATACTAATTTCTCCTGTTTGCTTTTTTAAAAGTCCTTTAATTAACTTTAAAAGGGTAGATTTTCCAGAACCTGTATGTCCAACAATAGCTATTCTTTTATGACTATCTATTTCTAAGGAAACATCATATATTCCGTTTTTATTATTTTCAAAAGTAGGATATTCATATCCAACATTTTTAAGAGATATTTTCATAGACTAGCCTCACTAAATCTTTTATATTAATATTTTTGTCATCTACTTTAATATTATATTTTTCTAAAATATTTTTTATTTTTATAACAAAAGGATTGAATTCATCATCTTCAAAAATTTTATAAGGACTGCCTTGGTATTTTATTTCTCCCTTAGATAAAAGTATAACTTCTGATGCTTCTAAAATATCATTTCTATTATGAGTGATATGAATAATAGTTTTCCCTTGAGAATTTAATTCTTTCATATGTTTTAAAACTTGTTTTTTACCAATAGGGTCAAGCATAGAAGTAGCTTCATCAAAAATTAAAATCTCAGTTCCCATAGCTAAAACGCTTGCAATAGCAAGTCTTTGTTTCTCTCCACCAGATAATTGATAAGTCAGTCTATCTTTATATTCAAGCAAACTAACAGATTTTAAAGATTTTTCTGCAATCTCTTTTATATTTTTTCTAGGAGTAGCAAGATTTTCTAAACCAAAAACCACCTCATCAAAAACAGAGGTAGTTATAATTTGATTTTCTGGATTTTGAAATATTATTCCTATCAATTTTCTTATTTTCAATAAATCTTTTTTATTTTTTGTATCATAACCAGAAATTTTAATATTTCCTTCTTGTTGAAAAATAAGCCCAGCTAATAACTTGGCAAGTGTAGATTTACCAGAACCATTTTTCCCAATAATACAAAGATACTCCCCTTTTTTAATAGAAAAAGAGAGATTTTTAAAAACTTTATTATTTTGATATGAAAATGAAAGATTTTCTACTTGTATCATAATATTACCTTATCTTATAACTTCATTGATTGGACTAATTTCTTTTAACTTATAGCAAAGTACAGAAACAACAATAGCTTTTAATATATCTCCTGGGATAAAAGCCATAGTTGCTAAGAAAGCCTTATCTATTGGCATTTTTGTAATATATGATAAATAGATAGCACCTACAAGATAAACTAAAACTATTCCACCAATAATATTCGCTACAATATATTTTGCTATACTGATATTTTTCCAAGATTTCTCTACTAAGAAACCTATTAAAAATGCTGCAAAAGGCCATACTATAAAGAAACCTCCTGTTGGTCCTGCAAGAACTGCAAGCCCACCTCTACCACCTGATAAAATAGGTACTCCTATTAAAACTATTATAACAACTAACAACATACTTAGAAAACCAAGTCTTTTACCCAAAAAACTTCCTGCAAGCATTACTCCCATAGTTTGTAAAGTTATAGGCACCGGAATAAAGGGTAAAGGGATTGGTGGCATTAATCCTAAAACTGCAACAATAGCTGCAAACATAGCTGCATAAAGCATATTTTTAATTTTCATTTATAATCTCCTTATTTTTAAAAGTTGATTTATTATATCAGAAATTATGAATAAGTGTCAATTTTTCATATTAAATGATAGTGTAAAAAATATGTGAGTTACGAATGTAGATTTTAGATAAAAAATTAAATAGAATGAGCCGAGCAAATCTTGACTTGTTTGAAGCTGACTTGTCAGCAAGTTTGTCAAATTTGCAGCGAATTCTTAATTTTTTATCATTAAGAAATCTACTCAGTAATAAGCTATTTTCTATGATTAGTCTGAGCTTTTATTTTCAAAACTTATCATTATAGGGCTTCCATCAAATCCAAAAGCTTCTCTAAATTTATTTTCAATATATCTTGCATAAGAAAAATGTATAAGCTCTGGATAGTTACAGAATAAAACAAATTTTGGTGGAGCGACAGAAACTTGTGTTGCATAATTAATTTTTATTACTCTACCCTTTCTTGTAGGTGGGTTATTCATTAAAACTGCATCTTTTAATATAGTATTTAATAATCCTGTTGAAATTCTCTTTGTATATTCTTCATAAATTCTATCTGCTATTTCAAGAAGATTTGTTGTTCTTTGTCCTGTTAAAGCTGAAACAAATTCAATAGGTGCATAAGATAAAAATGGTAATTCAGCATACAATTCTTCTTTAATTTTCTTCATAGTAGCATTATTTTTATTTTCTACTAAGTCCCATTTATTCATAACAATAATTATAGGTTTTAATTCCTCTGCTGCTATCCCAGCAATTCTTTTATCTTGCTCTGTAAGTCCCTCTTTTGCATCTAACATCAGAATACAAACATCAGCTCTCTTTATAGCTTTTAATGCTCTTAACACAGAATAATATTCCAAACTTTCTTCAACTTTTGATTTTCTTCTTATCCCAGCTGTATCAATTATCATATATTTATTGTCTTTGTATTCAATTAAAGTATCAATAGCATCTCTTGTTGTTCCTGCAATATCACTAACTATTGTTCTTTCTTCCCCTGATAATTTATTTACCAAAGATGATTTCCCAGCATTTGGCTTTCCTATTACTGCTAATTTTAAAACTTCTTCATCTTCTTCTGGAAAATCCATCTTCCCAATAATATCTACAACTATGTCTAACATATCTCCTAAATTTACTTTGTGTTCCCCAGAAATTGGAACAAGATATTCAAAACCTAAGCCATAGAAATCATAGACATCATCTTGTTGTTCAAAAAAGTTATCTACTTTATTTACACATAAGATAACAGGTTTATTTTTCTTTCTTAATATATATGCTATCTCATCATCTAAAGGATTAAGACCTGCTTTTCCATCTACAACAAACAAAATAACATCTGCTTCATTCATAGCAACTTCTGCTTGTTCCTTTATTTTAGTCATTAAGAAATCGTTGTTTCTTGGTTCTAGTCCTCCTGTATCCACTATTACAAATTCTGAACCACTCCACTCTGTATCTCTATATAATCTATCTCTTGTTACTCCAGGTAGGTCGTCCACTATAGCTATCTTATCTCCAATTAAATTATTGAAAAGAGTAGATTTTCCAACATTGGGTCTTCCTACTATTGCAATTATTGGCTTCATATTATCACCTCTATATTTTTTATATTTCATTATAACATAAATTATTTTCTAACATATTCTAACATATTCTAACAGTGTTAGGAAGTTAGAAAATATTAGAACATAAAAAAGTGTAGCTAACAGCAATAACTACACTTTTTTCTTTAAATTATTGTGGTTTTATTTCAGTTATCATTTTATCCCACTTATCTAATTCTTCTTTGGCTTTTTCATCTCCCTCTGAACTTCTTTTTTCTAATTCAGTTGAGATTTTTATTATTTCGCCCATTTTTTCTAAAAGT
>ERZ773037.1584-NODE-1584-length-11754-cov-15.782631_pt1 | contig 11754 bp, 10 predicted proteins | sample MGYA00511466_ERZ773037 | MGnify/ENA primary metagenome ERZ773037 (study PRJEB29015, sample SAMEA2738146) | human oral metagenome | biome: human oral; feature: human-associated habitat; material: saliva | place: China | collected 2202 ...
TTCCCGTCTTGTGATACATTAAAAAAGCCAGTATAACGGCAATTGTCATAGCGACCACAGAAGGGAACTGATAAAATGCCATTTCTACACCCTTGGAATGTAGGACAATTCCAACGCCCAGGTAAATAACGATAAAGAAAAGAAGTGGAATTAACGCCAAGCCACTTGCTTCTCTTTCCTGGTGAAGTTTAATTTGTTCTTTCATTAAAATCCCTCAATAACTCGTCTAATATAAAAGTAACGTCTTAAAACTTTTACTAATCGAATAAAAGCACTACCTATTATTTTACACAAAATCAAACTTTCTTACACCGTTAATTTATATTTTTCTATGTATTTTAAGAGCTTTTCACATACTTTGTAAGTGTGTCATTAAATTTAAAATGTCAATGGCATCAATCTAATGTTACAATCATAGTACCTAATGTTTATTTAATATAGTAATGAGGAAATAATAAATGAAGTATTACAACATCTGCTTGGATGATACTGATTATTTATACTTAGAAAGAAATTCGAAACTTAATGTACAGTTCTGTCCATATTGCGGGATGATCCTTAATCGCGAAGCTTTAATATCTCAAGCCGCCGCAACATTAAAATGGAGAAACAAGACTTTCTTTGCTACCACATACGACGGTGTAAGCATTGTGAACCAACAGTTTTACGATATATATCATAATTATGAAATGAAAGGCATCGAGTTTATACCTTTTAAAAAATCCGAAGGCTACTATATTTGCAACTTCATCAATACTGTATCCTTCGATCTTGAAAAAGCAAAACAGATACGTGTTGAATATGAGGGAAAAGTCACTTATGGAGTTATCGACAATGGGACATGCGACCATTGCAAAAAAAGCAAAGGGCATCATCCTTGGCCATATCGGATGATAGAATCCGATGAACAAAATCTCGAATCAAATACATTTTACCGTAGTGATATAGAATTTGGCGAAGAAAATTTTCAAGCTCCACTAATATGGGGAACCGAAGGAATCGTTGAAACTTTTGATAAAGAAAAAAGTAGTATATTTTATAGGATTGTAGAGTAAGGTCTTTACTTTGTTTTAAAGATCTAATGTGTTCAATATTTATAATAAGAATTTAACATATAAATACAATAACATAATCAATGGTCACACTGATAAAATTTATCATATTGCAATATCACATATAACAATATACAATGAGTAAACGAAATATTGCTGGGGGAGCGATAGCTGAGAGTTGCTTCATTTATGCTTAAGTTCTACTGATTTTGTATATAACGATGAAGCGAGACCCTTCTACCATGCGGATAATGCCGTAGCGGGAAGCTGGCTAGAATACAAAAGCACCCCCTCCTACATACAGGAGGTTTTTTTATGAATTTACAAAATTTTGTTGAGTCAAGAGCTGGACAGGTACTAATAGTACTTGCAATCATTTTGGTCTTAGCACTAATCACACTTGGTGAAAAATCAAAGACCGAGAATAAAAGAGTCGATATCAAGGCTCTTACAGTATCATCCCTTTTGATTGCTATTGCGATGGTACTATCTAACATTAAGCTTTTCACCATGCCGCAGGGCGGTTCTGTCACACTACTATCACTTCTTCCGATTGCAGTAGTAACTTATCTGTATGGAACTAAACGCGGAGTCATGGCTGGTGTTGCGCTTGGACTTGTAAATCTAATCTTCGGTCCTTACGTAATACACCCTTTACAGCTACTACTCGACTATCCGATTGCGTTCGGTGCACTAGGACTTGGCGGCGCTCTTAGAGACGGCAAGAATGGGCTTACTAAAGTATATCTCACAGGTGTATTTGCAAGATACTTCTGTGCAGTTATGTCGGGCATTATATTCTTTGGAGCTTACGCACCAAAGGGCTTTAGCGCTGTAACATGGTCTATCTGGTATAACCTCACTTATATCGCAGTAGAGGCTGCAATAACCGTTGTAGTTATCAACATGCCACCAGTTAAGAGCTTGTTCGAAAGGCTTAAGAATGGAAACTAATTCTGACAATCCCCTATTGTCCAATTACGACAGGATTATTCTCGCATCAAAGTCACCACGAAGACTAGATATACTTAGAGAGCACGGCATCGAGCCTATCGTACTGCCAGGAAATGCCGACGAGTCACTACCCGATGATATCTCATTTACCGATGCGGTAGTGATGCTTTCTGACAGAAAGGCATTGGCCGCACTCGAGCAGCCCAAGATAGCTGAATTCGAGGGCAAATCTCTAATTATAGCTTCAGATACTATCGTGTATAAAGATAAGGTAATGGGTAAGCCAATCGATGAAGAAGATGCGTTTGTAATGCTATCTTCGCTTAGAAACGATAAGCATTACGTGGCTAGTGGTGTAACACTCATAGCTGTGACAAACGGAGAACCACAGCTTGATAAAAGGATGTCTTTTGCAGAGGTCACGGAGATAATATGTGGCGATTATACTGATGAAGACATAAGGTCTTATATTGCAACAGGTGAACCTATGGACAAGGCTGGCGCTTATGCTATTCAGGGCGGTTTTCGAAAGTATATTTCCGAATTCAAAGGAGACTACGAAAATGTCGTCGGGCTGCCATATAACATGATAATCAGCGAACTTAATAAATAATGTTAACGTAAAAGGGGGGCTATGCTATAATGCGCTAGCCCCCTTTTCTATAGCTTCATATAAAACGACATCTGACATACCCCACTAGCTCCTGTGGTAGTATAAAAATACCATAGGAGGATTTTTTATGGCAAAGAAGAAAAATATCTACAAAATTAAACCCATCAATGACAATAAAAGGAATATTATCCAGTCCATTACAATAATTCCCAGAAAGAACTAAAATATTATTTCTGTTAAGGCAGAAGAACATAGCAAAGCAATTCAATATATTCACTGAAAAACCATATCTCTTGCCATTGAAAATCATGTCCATAGCATACCAGCGCTTGATATTCAGATGAATATTTTCTATTTTACTTATATCTAGTATTAGTTTATATACCATGCCTTTGGTGATTGATACTTCAATTACTATAAGCAAGCTCTATCGTCTACATCATATATCATGCCATAAGATTGTTTATCATAATAACATTTTCTTCAGGCGCCTTTCTTTGGATTAGGATTCAGTATGTCTCCATAAAACGAATATCCCCACCCATAGAAGATTGAGCTTAAGATAACTTCCGTTATTACAGCGAATACTTATAAGTTTTTTCGTGGTATTCACTTATTTGCTGAAACGATTGATTACATATTTGATTATGAAACATTTACATTCTAACTTCACCTTTACCGTTTCGCCACTATACATTTCAAAGATATTATTGGATTAGTTATCTAGCACAAAAGTCTACCAAAGATATTTTACTAAAATCTTTGCTTTGTGTCGTCATCTGCCCTGAACACAAATATATTTTCGTGTTTTTGAGAGTAGTCATCAACATAGAAGCAGTCTTTATTTCAGAAAAGCACACAATGACTGAGGACACTCTTCTTCATCCTGTGTATTAATAGCATAAAATCAAACATCTTTCGAATGACGACTGTTTAGAATTCTTTTTCTCCTTCACTTAATAACATCAACTTATGTTCTATCTGTCTGATTTTTTCTACTGTTCCAACTAATTTTTCGTTTTGACTCCTAACAATTTCTCTGAGCTCTACAATTTCATTATCTTCATCTACATCATTTTCTGGTAATTCATTGCAAATAAAGTCTATATTTCCGCCATTCTCCAAAAACTCTAGCATCAATTCTATTGATTTTTTTAATCCACTCTTTTTTTCACTATCCGTTATTTTAAGCTCATCAATAACAGCTTTACATATCGTTTCAGCTCCATTTTTCTTTGTACTGTCAATGGCATCCTTAAGATCTTCGGTAAGATTGTCATTGATTTCCTTTTCAAGTTTTAGAGCCTCAATCTCCATCTTTTTCTTTTTTAACTCCAGTATTTTTTCTGCGATTTCTAAAGATCTAAGAACAACCTTACTAAAAATTTCTGCAATCACGGTAAGAACGGCAGCATTAATTATTATTGAGCCTCTCTCTGCACTAACAATGCGGATATCTTCTGGTCGCTTATCTACGGCCAGCGCAATACCACGTGTAATATCATACCATTTTCTTGCATATTCCTTGAACTCAACGACATTAGTAATTGAAGCTTTTTCTTGAAAGTATACCCTCATCCACGCTTCCATCTCCGTTATTTCTTCATGTTTCTCAGGAAATAGTGGGGAAATTTTAGTTTCAACACATGAAAAGAACTCACTCGCTTTCGAAAAATTTTCAACTATATGTCCGAATTTTTCAGAGGCGGTGGCTATATCCAATTGATTTTTATACAGTATGTTTTCAACCTGATCTATGCCATTTTCACCTAAATAGCTCCTTAAATCTAATTTTGTTAAAAAAGCTTCTTGCTCAATTGTAAGAGATTTAAATGACATATGCGATAGCGCATCAACCAACTGTTCCTTTTCTTCCTCAAAAGGATAACCTGAAACACTAATATTCTGTCTTATTTTTTCGACGAGGGCAGTAAACTTATCAATCAAACCATTACTATGGCATTGTTGAAAATACCATTCTTGTAATGCAATTAATTCAGATACTTGCATTTTTATCTCCTTTTTATTTACTTTATCTTATCATTTTCTGCAATCTTCAGCCGACATTTTGAATAACCAAAATCATATGAGGCATTCTTCTTTTCTTCGATATCAACATCTTCAAGTCCAACTTCATGATTTAGACTAAATAATCGTTTGATAAAGCCATGATCATATCCTTTTTTTGCATAATCTTGTGCAAGGTTAATAAAAATATCAACAGGCATCGCGGAACCACAAATGCCAGTTTTTTTTGCTATTTCTGACACTTGGCTGTTAATATTTTTTCCAAACGATCCAGCAATATACGAGAAAAAAGCTAGTGGCGCATCAGTTTTTCCATAGTTCTTGTAATTCTTAATATAGACATTTTCCATCACGCGCTTGTGGTCTCCACTAATGCTATATCCGGTTCTGTAGGCCTTATTATCGATGATTCCACAATAATATTTATCAACGGATTCAATAAACACATCCGGCGTATTACCCTTTGAGCCTACGTGTTTTGCGTGCATATTAAAAATCTTTCTAAACATTTCACATGTAGCTAATTCAAAGTCTTTTGCACCTGCCCTGCCCATATTAGCAAGTTCTCTGTAAGAAAGAAAAAAATCATCAATATTTCCTTTGGGGTAGTTCTGTAACAGAAATTTTTCTACAATTTTCTCGTCAATACCAGTGTTATGAGATACATGCTCAATAACATCAGGTGTAATACCAGTGATAGGCGTTTTTAGTGCTAATAAAACATATTCATACCTTATGCGTGCTTCGTTCAATTCTTTTTTTGTTACTGCATTTTCACTATTAAAATTCCTTCTATCCATGGCAACCAATCCTCGCCCATACCTGCGAAGATAATTTTCCTGAATCTCAGGATTGGGAATATTAGTGGGATTTTCTTCAATAAAATCATCCACCACATTCTCTTTACCACTTTTAATACTGATTGTCTTCTGTCCTCTGTCCACATACTGCGTAAGATTTAAGTAATTAAAAAACGTATTTGCAATATTGCTATAGGTTTTAGTATCAGTATCAGTTATAAAATCCGCCAAGCTTCCATTTCTATAACGAATAATTTTTTCAACAACACCCTTGAACGCCTTTTCACCATCTGATTTGGCGTAATGAATAATAATACCAGACATTTCATCCATAGTAATTATATTTTCTATACGCTCATCCCTTAACAGTCTAAACAAGAATTGAAAAGGATGAACCTTAAAACAGTGATCTACACTCCCGGAGCCTGCCCATGAGGTTGCAGAAGGATATTGATATCTTTGGAGCTGAAGCCGCATAGCATCTACAAAAGTAATATTGCCTTTTACAATCTCTTCCCCTATTAAAGTCAACCTGCATCTGCGGTTGTCATCCTCTGTAAAGACAAGTCCAAGGTCTTTCATCTGTTTAAACAAAGTCCTTGTTCCTCCCCCACCTTGTCCGGCACGTCTAGCGCGAAGACTTCCATGTTCAGTGATTAATCTTCTTCCGAGAACATCTTCCAGAATCAATTGGATTTCTTCATTCCATACCTTCCCAACACATACATCACTATATGCCACAAGCGCTTGCAGTATTGTTGTTAATTGCCTCTTTTGTCTAGATACAAACCAGTGTTTATATGCCATGTTATAACCCTCCAAAGCGCTTCATCATACCATGCTGGCCTCCACAAACGGATACTCTATTCCCGCAAAGGTATTTAATATCGCCCGAAATATTACTTCCACTCCCTTAGGCGGAACAGCCATTCCAATCTGTTTTCTGACCGATGAATATTTACCTACAAATTCAAAATTATCCGGGAAGGTTTGAATTCTTGCTCGTTCCCGATTTGTTAATTCCCGCTGTTCATCCGACCAATGATACATGAATGTACCACCTCCACCTGCTGCAGTTACGGTATATGACGGTTTATCTGGATCCAGTTTTCTGTAAATCTGACTAATACGAGTTCTAGATTTTATTTGAAGTTCTGGTGGAAGATTCTTCGATTGCCAAACATTTTGCCCTGGCTCTATATAAGAAAGTCTGCGTTTCACTTTTTCTTGTAATTTTCTAATTTCATTGTTGGGAGCATCTGCAGGAATATTGGCTAATGCAGACCTCGATGAAATATCATAATGAGCATATGAATCAGGTGATGGTACTCTAAACTTAATTCCTGCTTTGTCCAAGTCATTACGTATTCCTACGATTATTATTCTGTGTCTCGTTTGTGGAACACCATAATGTTCAAATTTATACATATGTGGAACAATCGTATATCCTACTTCTTCGAAGTCATGAAGGATTGTTTTAAAATGCTTCCCTGCTCCAGCAGACTTTAAACCTGTAACATTCTCTGCCAAAAACCACTTCGGCTGATATATCTTTAGAACTTCGACTCCATATTTATAAAGTTGTCCAAATTTTTCATTATCCAATCCTTTGTGTTCTCCAACATGGGAAAAAGAGTTGCATGGAAATCCATATGCGAAAGCGTCAATTGAACCAAGTGCAGAGATATCAAGTTCACGCACATCTTTGCAAATAACAGTACTCTCATCTCCACTGCAAATATTATTAGCATATGTCCTACATGAGTCATGATCAAAATCATTAGCCCAAGCATGTACAATGCTTTTCTGTCCATCATCACTAGTAACATTATGTGCTCCGCATGCAATTCCACCCGGTCCACAAAACAACTCACCCAATCTAAACACTTCTTTTGACACTCTTTCCTCCTTGGCTTTACGTGTTCCCAACGTTCACAGCTTTGTTTGTCGCCGACAATTCTGTTTTCAATTATATCAGTGTTCACTTTATATCACAATTCCATTCTTCATCTAGGAGTAATCAATTACGGTTTCAGCATAATATTTCTTACCTTCAATATCGGCACTGTTAAAGATTGTCAACTTATTGCTACGTCACATTATTCACAAGTATCTCCATAGAGTTCACAGTACGCTTCCTTTGTTCACATTAATCATCTGTAATTCTTTCTATCTTCCACTGCTGAAAGAGAAATTGAGTCGAATACCGATGCATAAGCAGAAATGTATTTTGTCAAAACCCATACATGCGTCGAATGCGTGATTGTTAAGTAGACGGGCAAAGCCCTCTGATCCTCGCGGACGCGTCAAACGCGTAAACGCGGTCTGTCAGTTGCGTTTTGTCTTAACCTACTTTTTCTTTTTCCTGAATGCTCCAGCTTCGCTCATGGTTAGCTAGTCTCCCATTTTATCTTCTTCCAGTTGTTTTGATATATACTCGGATATTCTTGCTTCATTTTTACCTACTGTATCTACATAATATCCTTTGCACCAAAATTCTCGGTTTCTGTATTTATACTTTAATTCCCCAAACTGTTCATACAACATTGTACTGCTCTTACCTTTTAGATATCCCATAAATTTCGATACCAAATATTTGGGGGATATAGATAATAGCATGTGAATATGATCTGGGCATGCCTCAGCATTCAGAACCTCTACGCCTTTCCACTCACATAGTTTTCTCAATATTTTTCCTATCTCTTTTTTCTTTTGTCCATAGAACACCATTATTTGATATTTTGGTGCGAAAACTATGTGATATTTGCAGTTCTACGAATGAGAATCTCCATCTCAAAAACAAAGGAATGATTTTTCGATTTCCTTTGCTTTAATAACTCATATTGAAAGTCTGCTATTGTAAGTGTATCACCATATAGCCATATTTGTATTTTTTAGTAACGATAAGCATTCTCTGTGCAATGGTCAAAGATAGAATGCACCCTTTTGATAACTTATGTCAGAAACACTCTGTTTATAAAAAGAATGCAATATAGCTAGGACAAGCAACAGATGTTTTATTCCCGTGCCCCCATCGCTCTAAGTGGAAACTTAGTAATGCTCTGGATAGACGACACCAATGTCAGACTTCTAGAATGAATCATATTGTGATTTTTATTCTTTACAGAAAAATATTTGATAGAATTGAAGGCTTCAATGATAATAAAGATACTATTGAGAAGTCTACTAAATAATTTTTTGTTTATTTTGCTCTTACGGTATTTATATATACTTAAAGTGTGCACGACCTTAATTTGCAGATTTTTATCATACTTCCTTTATCTCTAGAACAGTGATTCATTATGTAAGCCCATTCTTCTATAGCTTCATATAAAACGACATCTGACATACCCCACTAGCTCCTGCGGAAGCAACCCTATATATGTTAGAATCGCTTATTCCACCTATTGCATATACTGGAATATCAACTTTTTCTACTATGCTGGTTAGGAAATCAATCCCGCGACCAGGCAGCCCTTTCTTGCAGTCAGTTTCAAAGATGTGTCCAGCAACTATGAAATCGGCTCCCTCATTTCCGACCACAATAGCCTCTTGCAGAGAGTGAATTGATGCCCCTACACTTAGATCTGCACAATCCACTCCATATAGTTTATAATCATCAACTGAAAGTTGAACTGGCGTATGAAGTTCTCGTGCCACATTGTAGTGCTTATTTATTATTAGTTTTACATCATGCATATCGCACAAAGCTTTAACTCTATAAGCAAGGCTTCTATAATCATCTTCAGAAAGATCCTTTTCTCTGAGTATTACGATATCTGGCTTAGAATATTCAAAAGCTACCTCTAGCTGTTCCTCTAACGATCTCTCGGATAAGTGACGATTCGTTACACATATTCTTTTAAACGTACACATAGTCATTCATTACAGGCTGCATGCCGTGTTCCCTAAGCGCCGCACATATCTCACCAACAGATCTGTCATCGGCTATTTCAAACTGATTATCACCAGAGCTTGTTTCATCGTCGCTGTGACTGCCGATACCAGTATCTACACCAGCAGAAATCTTGGTCGCAGTTATACCCATGACGTTGTCTCTAAATCCAGCCCTTTCACGGGTTGAAATAGTCATTGCTGCAAACGGAAGGAATATTCTGTAGGCACATATAACCTGAAGCAACTGGCGCTCTTCGACCTTTTCATTTTCCTCATTCGGCGAGAACATAGTTCCCTCGTCGTTGTTGCTGATTATAGGTCTAAGTCTAGGGCATGATAATGATATTTCTGCCCATGGGTATTTTCGCTGAAGTAGATAAGCATGAATACCAGTCGCAAGGGCATCTTTTCGAAAATCATCGAGCCCGAGCAGTGCCGCAAAGCCCACGCCACGCATCCCGCCCATAAGTGCCCTCTCCTGCGCATTAAATCTATACGGAAATATCCTCTTATGACCGGCGAGATGAATCTTCTCATACTCATCAGAATTGTACGTCTCTTGAAAAACAGTTACGTAGTCTGCACCGCAAGCTTTCAGATATGCGTACTCGTCAGAATTCATTGGATATACCTCGATACCTATGTTCTTGAAGTATTTTCTACCTATCTTGCAGGCTTCACCGATGTACTCGATATCAGACTTGCTCCTGCTCTCACCTGTCAAAATCAGTATTTCTTCAAGTCCTGATTCTGCAATTGCCTTCATCTCCTTCTCTATCTCGTTACTATTGAGCCTCGCCCTATGGATTTTATTATGACAATTAAATCCGCAATATACGCAGTAGTTCTCGCAATAATTAGATATATAGAGCGGTGTAAAAAGATTTACCACGTTGCCGAAATGCTTTCTCCTCTCAAGGCTTGCTTTCTCCGCAATTTGCTCTAGGTGCATTTCAGCTGCCGGAGATAGCAAAGCCTTAAAGTCTTCAACACTACAGCTTTCAGACTTAATAGCTCTTAGCACATCATCTTCGCTATAATCGCTTGGGTTATACGCCTTAATTTCTGCTATTACTCTATCAAAAGTATCATGAGGGATAACCTCCATTCCCTCCATATAAGCCATGTGGTCAGTTCGAACTTTTCGATTTTTATCCCCGTCATTCGTCATAAGCTTCTCGTCGTTCATTTTTTAGTCCTCCAGAAATCCAGTAAGAGGAGATGATGCCACACCACCGTCTTTTACGACACGTCCAAGACCAGCAAGGTAAGCTGCTCTACCTGCCTTAATGGCACTTCCAAATGCTCCTGCCATCCCTGCTACGTCATTTGCCGTAGCGATTGCCGTATTAGCCATAATCGCACTTACACCCATTTCCATAGCTTCACAAGCCTGAGATGGTGAACCTATACCAGCATCTACAATGATTGGGATATCCACCTCATCAACTAGAATCTTGATTATATCCTTAGTTACTAATCCCCTGTTTGAACCAATTGGTGAAGCTAGTGGCATAATAGTTGAAGCGCCTACATCTACGAGAGCTCTTGCAACATTAAGATCCGGATACATGTATGGCATCACGATAAATCCTTCATTTGCCAAAATCTCTGTTGCACGAATAGTCTCATAATTATCTGGGAACAAGTACTTCGAATCCTTGATGACTTCAATTTTAATGAAGTCACCGCAGCCCAGCTCCCTAGCGAGCCTTGCTATTCTAACCGCTTCTTCGGCATTCCTTGCTCCAGATGTGTTAGGAAGCAGAGTTACGTGGTCTGGGATGTACTGAAGGATATTCTGAACGTCTGTATTAGCTCTTCTAACCGAGAGAGTAATCATCTCGGCACCCGCCTGTTCAACGGCAGCTTGTATCAGCTCAACATCGTATTTGCCAGAACCAAGTATGAATCTGGAATCAAATTCATGACCACCAATCACTAATTTATCATTCATTATGTGCTCCTTATATTTTAAAACTCCTGTTTATGCGTGTAACCAAAATCCCTTTATCCCAATTACATCTCAATGTATCTCGTTTTCACATTAGATATCGATTAAATATTATCCACTCCTAGAATATGCCCTATCACGAGATTTGCCTGGTGACCTGCACAGATAGCAACTCTAGGAGCCATTAGTCCAATGCCGTCACCTATATCCGTACCCTCATCACCGCATATGAATAATCTATCCGTAATGCGTCTTGACCTTATTTCATTTGCGCTCCCATACCCAGCCATGCCAGATCCTGAAATCACAATTGGTCCATCTTCAGCCGTTAGGAGTGAATCTATAAGCATCGCCTTAGACTCGGCTCCATCAAATGCCTCGCACACAATATCATAACCTCTAAATATCTCCTCACAGTTATCCGCCACTACTCGAACACAGTCGGTAGTTACTTTC
>ERZ773037.1588-NODE-1588-length-11723-cov-12.586904_pt1 | contig 11723 bp, 14 predicted proteins | sample MGYA00511466_ERZ773037 | MGnify/ENA primary metagenome ERZ773037 (study PRJEB29015, sample SAMEA2738146) | human oral metagenome | biome: human oral; feature: human-associated habitat; material: saliva | place: China | collected 2202 ...
AATCTTTTTCTAAATTATTACAATTAATAGATTTTGTATTATATAAAAATTCTTCCAAAAGTGAACAATCATCTTTAAATATATCATTTGATGTTCCTTTTAAAATTTTTAAATGAAGTTTTCTTAGAAATTTATTCATTTAATCACTCTCCTTTCAAAATATTATATCAAATATATCTTATTTTATCAAACTTTAACAACGTAGTAAAACAGATATTTAAAATAAAAATTAGAAATTTAATAGTGTCGATATTTATATAAAAACATATAAAGGTGTAGAAAATAGTGAAGAGATATAAAGTTGGAGAATTTGCTAAACTCCTAAATGTAACAGTTAAGACTTTGCAAAATTGGGATAAACAAGAAACTCTTAAAGCTTATAGAACTCCTAGTAATCAAAGATTTTATACTGAAGAACAACTAAATCAAGTTCTTGGATTATCTAATGAAAAACAAGAAGAAAAACCTGGTTTGAAAATTGGATATTGTCGAGTATCAACACATAATCAAAAAAATAGTTTGCAAAATCAAGAAGAATTTTTAAGGAACTATACAAATGCAAAAGGTGTTATATTAGATGATGTTTTAACTGACATTGGTAGTGGAATAAATTACAATCGAAAAAATTTCAATAGAATATTAGAATTAGTAGAAGCTAAAGAAATTTCTGAAATATATGTAACATATAAAGATAGATTTGTAAGATTTGGATTTGATTGGTTTAATACTTTTTGTGAGAAACATGGTGCTAAAATCATTATCCTAAATCAACCATCAACTTCACCAGAGCAAGAACTTGCTGAAGATTTATTGAATATAGTAACAGTGTTTAGTGCAAGAAGCCATGGTTTGAGAACTTATAAAAAACAATTGGAGCAAAATTTAAATGAAACGAACAGTAAAAATAAAAGCAAATTGCTCGAATAAAGAAAATGAAATATTGTTGATAGGCGAAGTTCAAAGAAATATTAAAAATTATGTTTGGTCAAGATATAGTGGTATTAGGTCTTTACTAAAACAAAGTGGTTGGACAATTAGAGATGAACTAATTCAAAAGGATTTGCTATCAAACAAAATAACTAAAACATTATCAAGAGTAGCAGTTGAAAAATCTGCTTCAACAATTAAAACAAATTGGATAACAACAAAAAAGAAAGTTAAAAAAGCAATTGCACAAAATGAAAATCTAACTGAAGATGATAAACGCTATTTATATTTATGTTTAAAACATACCCCAACATTATATGGCATTTTGAATTATAAGAAAATTGATTACAATACTGATTATTTAAAAGATTTAAAGGTTAATGTTCATAGACTAAATAATCTATTAAGAAGATATATTCGCAGATACAAAGTTAAATCTTATACAAATAAAGCTAATGTTATATTAACTTCAAATCTTTATAAATTCGACTCCAGAAATAATATTTTTATGTTTTCGGGTAAAAAAAGAAATTCACAAGTGAAAATCACTTTAATTGGAAATGTACCAAAATTAAAAGGAACTTTAGAATTAGTAAAAAATCAAAAATCAAACCAATATTATCTTCATATACCATTAGATAGAGTTGTTTCCAAAAAGAGAATGACAAATGAATCTGAAATACTTGGTTTAGATGTGGGAATAACTGATTTAATAACATTAAGTAATGGTTCTGTATATGGAGCTAATTCTTCTGATTTATTTTATACTTTATCTGATAATTTAGTTAATAGAAATAGTTCACGATTATTTGCTTATAAACGAAAATTAGAACAAAGAATTTTAAAAGAACAAGACCAATCTAAAAAAGCTAGAATAAAATTAAAACTAAAAAATCTAGAAGAAAATAATTTAGGTTCTAAAAAGAGAAATACTAAAATTAGCAAATATAAATCAAGAATTGTTAGTCATATAAATTATGAGCTAAACAAAATGGTAAAAGAAGAAGATTTGAAAGAAATAGTACGGGAAGATTTGAATTGGAATAGCAAGAAAAAGAATGTGTGTCGAAAACAACAAAATAGATTCTCTACATGGTCAAAAGGAATATTACTTGAAAGATTATCATTAAAATTAACTGAAAAAGGAATAAAAGAAACAATAGTAAATCCTGCTTATACTTCACAAGTTTGTTGTAAATGTAATCATTTGGGAATTAGAAATGGTAAAGAATTTAAATGTTCAAATTGTAATTCAAGTATAGATGCAGATTTTAATGCTTCTATAAACATTAAGAAAAGAAAATATATTGAAGAAATAAATATTTACACACCATATAAACAAGTTAAGAAATATTATGAAAATATACCTGTTTAGTTTTTGAACTAAATATTAAGTGGATGATAAAAGCGATTTTAAAATCTTAAAATCTAACTTTTCAGCTTGAAATGTGTAAGCACTTCCACTTACATTTATTTTATTAAAATTAAACTTATAAAGCGGTCTGCGGAAATCATTTTTTGTTTTAAACTTGAAATGATACTGGGTAGTCCAAGGCTTTACTTTATATATATTCTAAATATAAATAAGTGCGAAATCTCATAACTTTACTTGATTTATATAACTTTATATTTATTTCGTAATATTATGAACCAGAAAAGTTGATGTTTCTATTTATGCTAGAGAGGATATATCACCAAACACAATGATGGAAATAAGATTTACTTTAGCAAAATTAAATGAAAAGTAAGAAAGTTTAAAAAACTTTCTTTTCTTTTACAAAATTTTCAATTCTGAAAAGGTTGACAGCTTGTAGTAATTTTGATATAATTACTTTAGTATTTATAGAAAGAATGGTAACAAAATGTCAGCTATTACAATTCAAATTCCGAACTTCAAGCAATTTGTAAAACGATATGAAAATTTATTTTCTTCTCAAAAATATAATTATATTTTGATTAACAATCTTATTGTATATCCTAAAGATTCAATTAATGAAGATATGCTTCAAGACTTATTTAATAATTATTTGAAAAATAATAAACAACTAGAAATTAAAGATTTTATGATTAATGAAAATGATAAACGTGTTTATTATAAATCAATTGTATTTGATTTTGTAGAAACAGATTTTCATAAATATCCTTCACTAGTAAATCATTATGCAAAAGATAAAGTTCGTTTTATTTCTGGTTTTCTAGATAAAAAATATTATGCTACTGAAAAAATTAATGGTGAAAATAGTCAAATTATTCTTAATAAGAATAATGAATTTGAATATGGATCACGAAGTATGCTTCTTTCAGTAGGTTCTCCAGAACAAGTTCGATTGAATAATATTGTAGAAGATAAGAATATTAAAGAAGCTATTCTTAATATTAAAAAAGATTTTCCAAACGCTATCTCTATTAATGTTTATGGAGAATATTATGGACCAGGTGTAAAGAAAATGAATTATGATGAAGATTTTAAAAATTATCGGGTTTTTGATGTCTTTGTTTATAATGAAGATTCAATTTATGTTTTTGGAGTAGAAGAACTTAAAAAATATTTTAATGAAAATCAACTTGTGCCAATCTATTCAGAAGTAAAAACTTTAAATGAATTTGTAAATGATACTCTTGAAAATAAATCATTACTTGGTGGAATTACAGAAGGTAAAGTTTATAAACCTTATGATTCATATGAATTACAAGTTATTGAAATTAAAGATTCTGAAACTGAAGAAGTTTCTTATAAAAAACTATTTCCTGTAATTAAACATAAAGAAGGAAAGTTCCTTGAAGTTGTTAAAAAAACTAAAAAGAAAATTGAATTAACTGACGAAGAACAAGAACTTTTTAATAAGATGATTTCTTATATTACAGAAGCTCGATTTGAAAATCTCCTTTCTCATGGAAAAGCTTATTCTAAAGAAAACTTTGGAGAACTAATTAAAGATTATTCTGAAGATATTGTTAAGGAATTTACTTTTGAAAACAATATTAATTGGAAAGATATTCCCACATTAGTTAAACGATTATTCTCAAAAGAAGTTGCGAAATTTATTAAAGAACAAAAGATTTAGGGTTAATTTCCTAAATCTTTTTATTTTTTTATTTTCTATTGATAGGACAAAAAATAAACATATTGAAAATTTAAAAAATTGATGATTAATATACTCTAATCATATGTAGTTCTTCTTTTCTTATAGCAAACTATCACTCTTTCCCTATCATAAAAAAGAAGACTTGATTTTGTTATCATAATTAATGAAAGAAAATAAAATGTTGCTTACATAATACAAATGTTGTAAAATTGTGATGAAAAAGCAACAAGTAGAAAGTCATATGTAGAATAAGAATTGCCAAGAGTTCCTTTAAAATATATAATTCTTACTTCAACTTTGAATTTTCACAATTATTGCTTGACAAACCGTTTTTAATGTTATATAATTAAACTACAAAAAGAAAGAGAGAATTTAAATGATTATTTATAGTGGAATCTTTTTTGAAAAAGAAAAAATAGATAATATTGTCAAAAGTAAATTAGCTAAAGATATTAAATTTCCTCATATTACTTTTAAATTTAAACCATCTAAAGAAGATGAAGAACTTTTAAATAGTCTTGTTGGAGAAGAAGTTAATGTTTATTTATATAACTTTAAACAAGATGAAAATAATGCAGGTTTTTATGTTGCTAAAATCGAATCTAACAATAAATATATTAATGATTTATTTGAAGATATTGAATGTCCTCACATTACAACTTCTGTTTCTGAATTTGGTAAACCAGTAGATACCTATAAATTATTTTCTAAAAAATGTCCAATTGAAGAAGAAGTATTTGTAGTTATTAAAGGAACTTTTGGTAATTTTGTTAAACCTGGTTATCCTGTAATTTAAATAAAATATTTTATTAATCAGAAAGATTTGAATATGAAAACATATAAAAGCATAGAAGAATAATGAAACGAACAGTGAAAATAAAAGCAAATTGCTTAAATAAAGAAAATGAAATATTATTGATAGGTACAGTTCAAAGAAATATTAAAAATTATGTCTGGTCAAGATATGGTGGAATCGGTTCATTACTTAAACAAAGTGGCTGGACAATTAGAGATGAACTAAGACAAAAGAACTTACTATCAAAGAAAATTACTAAAACTTTTTCAAGAGTAGCAATAGAAAAATCTGCTTCAACAATTAAGATAAATTGGATAACAACAAAAAAGAAAGTAAAAAAAGCAATTACACAAAATGAAAACCTAACTGAAGATGATAAACATTATCTGTATTTATGTTTAAAACATACTCCAACATTATATAGTATTTTAAATTATAAAAAAGTTGATTATCAAACTGATTATTTAAAAGATTTAAAGATTGATGTTCATAGACTAAACAATCTTTTAAGAAGATATGTTCGTAGATACAAAACTAAATCACATACAAATAAAACAAATATTATAATAGATTCAAATATTTATAAATTTGATTTTAATAATAAAATTTTCACTTTCACAGGTAAAAAGAAAAATTCACGAATAGAAATCTCTTTAATTGGAAATGTACCAAAATTAAAAGGAACATTAGAATTAGTAAAAAATCAAAAATCTAATCAATATTATCTTCATGTGCCATTAGATAGAATTATCAATAAAAAGAAAATGACGGAACATTCAGATATACTTGGTTTAGATGTTGGAATAACTGATTTAATAACATTAAGTAATGGTTCTGTATATGGATCCAATTCTGCTGAACTATTTTACACATTATCTGATAATTTAGTTAATAAAAATAGGTCACGATTATTTGCTCATAAACGAAAATTAGAACAAAGAATTTTAACAGAACAAGACAAATCCAAAAAATTTACATTAAAACAAAAATTAAAGAATTTAGAAGAAAATAATTTAGGGTATCAAAAAAGAAATACTAAAATCGGTAAATATAAATCAAGAATAATTAGTCATATAAATTGTGAACTAAATAAAATGATAAAAGAAGAAAATTTGAAAGAAATAGTACGGGAAGATTTGAATTGGGTTAGCAAGAAAAAGAATGTGAGTCGAAAACAACAAAATAGATTCTCTACATGGACAAAAGGCGTTCTACTTGAAAGATTGTCAGTAAAATTAACTGAAAAAGGAATAAAAGAAACAATAGTAAATCCAGCTTATACTTCACAAGTTTGTTGTAAATGCAATCATTTAGGAATTAGAAATAGTAAAGAATTTAAATGTTCAAATTGTAGCTTAAGTATAGATGCAGATTTTAATGCTTCTATAAATATTAAAAAAAGAAAATATATTGAAGAAATAAATATTTATACACCATATAAACAAGTTAAGAAATATTATGAAAATATACCTGTTTAGTTTTTGAACTAAATATAAAATGGATGATAAAAGCGATTTTAATTAAAATCTAACTTTTCAGCTCGAAATGTGTGAGCACCTCCATTTACGTTTATTTTAATAAATTAAACTTATAAAAACGGTCTGCGGAAATTTATTCTAATTTTACATTTGGATAAATACTGGGTAGTCCAAGGCTTTACTTTATATATTCTATATATAAACAAGTGCGAAACCTCATAACATTACTTAATTTATATGATTTTATATTTATTTCGTATGATTATGAACCAGATGAAATTGATAAGCAAATATTTTTGATTCACAAAATTCAACAAGAAATTTATTTGCTCAAACAATATTCATTTATTTTCAAAAATTAATAAATAAAGAATAGAAATCTATTCTTTATTTTAACATTTTAAAGGAATTAACATATGGTAAAAGAAATTAAAGCATGGAAAAATGAAATTACAGGTGAAATTTTTGAATCTATTGACACTGCAAAAGAGTCAGAAGAAAAAGCAAAACGATTGACTGAAGAAAATGAAATCAAAAACTTTGCCAACGATTTGGCTAAACGCTATGGATATACAAGTTGGACGGGTTTAATTTTCTACCTAAATAACAATATTGATAAAATTAAAAATGCTGGAGTAAAAATTCGAGTAATCGAGCTTAAAAAAAGACTTACAAGCTTTCCTCTAAACGAAGTACAAAATCATTTGGATTCTATTGTTACAAAAGCATTAGCAGATATTAAAGATGAAGAAGTAACTGTAAGGATTATTCTTGATAAGAAAGAAATTAAATCTTATAAAATTAAATACCAAGAATTTAATGAAACTAAATTCACTTTTGATGGATTCAATACAAAAACTCATTATTTTGAATCAACTTCAAAATCTAATAATGAATATTTTGTTTATTTTCACTCTTATCCTACTTATGAAGCTGACTTCATGAAAACACTAGAATTGCTTGATAAATATAAGATTAAAGATTGTTATGAATATATGAGTCTTATTAAATCAGATTATCTTGAAGGTCTGACAAAAGCGGACATTTATCGAAATCTAAGTAATGGTGGTGTAGATAACTGGGGTGGATATAGTTATGCTATGGAATTAGCAGAAGAAGATGAAAAAGAATGGTATCTGTTGACTTCCGAAGAAAAACTAAGCTACTTATATGCGGCTGGTGTTGATAATTGGGGTTATTACTACGAAGCAAAAACAAGTGGTTTTGATTATGATTATTTAGATGAATCTGTACAATATGAATATTTCAAAGAGAATGAAGATTTATTGGCAGAAAACTGGAAAAACTATACTAAATTCAAGAAAGAACTTTATGGATTGTAAGAAAGATAAAAATATGAATATTTACAAATAGATTGAATGAAATAAGATTGAAACTAGAAAAGATAAAATAGTTTTAATCTATTTTTGTTTATCATCATTGACAGAAATTGAATATTGAGATATAATAAAAATATAGAAAATATAGAAGAAGAGAATAAATATGGAAATTAAAAATTTATATGAGGTTTCTGGTTTTACATTTAGTGATAAGAAACAAGCAGAATATTTTATTAATTTAGTAGAAGGTAAAGATTTTAATGAAGACTTGTTGAAAAATCATACCTCATTAGATACATTATTTAGAGAGTCATATTCATTTGTAATTGTCAAATTTGATGATAAAAATGGGGTTATTTATTATCAAGAGATTGATAAAAAACAAGCATTATTCTTACTTAACACTAAAACGAAAGAAAAAAGAGCTGAAATTCGAGAAGAGCAAAAGAATAGGAACTTAAATAATGCTATTAATATCTTTGCTAAGTTATCTGAAGAAGAACAAAAAGAATTGTTAGTTAAACTTCTTCTAAATAAAAATGAGGTTTCAAAATAGGTAAAAGTAATGGAAAAAGATATTGCAACCAAATATTATGTTTTAGATTTTCAATTTGATACAAAAGAAAAAGCAGAAAAATTTATTGAGTTTGTAAGTCAATTTGATGAAGATAAGCATTACAAAGATTTACTTTATGAAATTTATAAAGTATTCAAAGATAATTTAGATTTATCCTATATTAAACCTAAATTTGATTATTGGCAAATTAGACAAATTGTTAAAGGTTTAATAAGTAATGTAGATGTTTCACAGTATGCTAAAATTGAATTTACTAGTCCTCAAATGTATCAAATTAGAGAAGGTCTTGAAGCAGGCGTTAATATTAATGTTTATGCTAGACCTGAATTTAATTCTGAAAAAATGAGAAAGTTAAAAACAATTCTTTTGTCTTAAAATATACTCAATTTTGTTGATTAAACAATTTAAGTTATGGAGAAAAAATGGAATTAAAAATTATTGAAAAATTCACAGTAAAAGATAAATATAGTTTTGAAAATAAATCAATTGCTCAAGAATATTTAAATTTACTAGATAAATTTGAAAAAGACTATTTACCAGTCAGAGGAATTGATGATTTGGATAAAAATAGAAAAATTATTCAAGAAACATTATATAATTATTATTCATATTTGGATAAAAATATTAAAATAGATAAAATCAATTTTCTTGATTTTGAACCAAAAGAATTACTTTCGATTAATGAAGCATTAAAACATAATTTAGATATTAAATGGATCAACAATCCTAAATACAATAATTTACAAATGCTGGAAATCATCAGAGGATTAAAAAATAATCTTAATGTTTCATCATATGCTAAGCCTCAATTTAGTTTTCATCAAATGGAACAAATTAGATTGGGGTTAGAGAATAATCTTGATGTTTCATGGTATGCTAAGTTTGAGTTTAATCATTTACAAATGACACAAATTAGATTAGGATTAGAAGCTAAATTAGACCCAACTTTATATGCTTATTCAGATATATCTGCTGATAAAATAGGGAAAATTATTAAAATTTTAATTGAGGAATAAAAATCAATTATAAAAAAATTATATCAGAAAGAATTTAGGTGAAATACTATGATGGCACCAGCAAGCAAATATTTTAAACCTGAAAAAACAGGATGTGAATCAACAAGAGTCCGCAAGGGAGACACTTTCAACTATAGAGGTAATATTTATTTTATCATCTCTGAACCTAAAGAATATATTGATTCGGATGGATATTTAGTTGTTTATTGTAGAATTAAATATTATGATTATCATAAGGGTAAAGAAATGAAAGGTTATGGAGTTGAAACTCTAATGAGAACAAGATATTGGTAAGAATAGAATTTTCTATTCTTTTTTTCTTTTAGACCTTAATTAATCAAGAGTTATTTTTATAAAAGACCTTTTTTATTTTTAAATTAAAGCTGATTTAGTTTTTGAACAAAATCTTATTTTTAAAACAAAATAAATCTTTATACTTGACAAAAGCAATACAATGTTATATAATTTATATAAAGAAAAGAATAAGAGAGAAATAAAGATGGTATTAAAATTTGTCAAAAATGCAGAGCAAGAAAAATTATATAATGAAATTATATCTAAATATAATTTTAATTATGCTCAAGAAGACCAAATTCGCTATGGAATTATTGATGGATTAGATGTTTCCATTTATGCACGTCCTGAATTTGATGCTGAACAAATGGAACAAATTAGATTAGGTTTAGAGCAAGGACTAAATGCTGAAATTTATGCAAATCCTAAATTTAATGTTTACCAAATGTGGGAGATTCGTTTTGGATTAGAAAATAAATTAAACGTAATTGTTTATGCTAAACTTGAATTTGATGAATATCAAATGCAAGAAATTCGATTAGGACTTAAAGAAGGTTTGAATGTAGAAATTTATGCTAAGGAAGAATTTTCTGATTCACAAATGCAAGAGATTCGTCTTGGACTTAAGGAAAGTTTGAATGTAGAAATTTATGCAAATCCTGAATATACATGTGGTTTAATGAGAGATATGAGACTATCTCTCAAATATAAGAATTAAATATTTTTAAATTAGTTAATAAAATTTATTTCAATTAAAGGATAGAACAAATGGTAAAATCAACAGGAATGTCAATGCAACAAAAACGTGAAGCAACTGCAAAACTCCTAGAAAAACATGGATTTTATAGTGAAGCTAAAGATGTTAGAACAGATAATGTAGATTATCTTGAGCTTTCCAAAAAAGCTTATGGAGACAGCTCTGAAAAACTAGTAGAAGATGTCTTTGGAAAAGATTATAAAGACCTTACAAAACTATGTAAAAGTTTAAAAATTGAGATTGACCCTTATGTTTGGTTTGATTAACAGACAGAATTTAATGTCTTTATGATATAGATTATTTTAATTTTCATTATTAACATACATAAAATAATGTTATATAATAAATACATAAAGAAAAACAACAAGAAAGATGGTAAGATAAATGAAATATAATGTAGAAATTGAGTTTTTACAAGATGACGAAATGGAAAAACTTGAATATTGTATCTCAGACATTGAGCTTCTAGATAAATTTATTCCAGTAGAAGCAATTGCACTTTTAGTTAGTTTTGGAATGGATTATCAAATTGATGAATTAAAAGAAGTTGTTCAAGAAGAAGGTTTTGCGGATTTAGAATTTCATTCAGGAAGTTCATCACTCGAAATTTCTATCAGTGAAGATTAAAAATAGAAGTGGAAATTCTACTTCTATTTTTAATTTAATTTATATCACTCCTAAATATATTTATTTGAGTTTTTATTTATATTGATAAATTTCAAAAAATATTATATAATAAAAAGAAAATAGTAAGGATTTTAATAAAAAATGAATTGGAAAAATCTATGAAGAATTTTTATCTAAATATGATGAATTTCAACTAAAAGAAATGAAATTGGGCTTAGAAAGCCGTGTGAATATTTCTTTATATGCTAATCCTAAATTTAATAAATATCAAATGCAAGAGATTCGATTAGGATTAAAAAAAGATTAGATGTTTCTTTATATGCTCATTCTAAATTTAGCTATAAAAAAATGAATAAAATTAGAGAAAAAATAAAATTAGAGAAAAATACATGAATATTTTAACAAAAGAAGAATTTTTAAATATTGAAGTTAAGGAAATAAATAAAACAATAAGTGATTGTCTTGATTTACTTTCTGAAGAAGAATCGAATGAAAATAAATTAAAGATTACAACCAATATATTAAAAACTTTAAAAGAAAATAAATTAACATTAATGGTTTCATCTTATGAAATATTAAATAAAATTGTAGATTTACATAATTCTTTAAATGAAATTAATTCATTTTCTAATTATTGGAAAGAAGAAAAAAATAGAAAAACAATATTGGTCAAAGATTATATGCTTTACTAGGAAAATTTAAATATTAATTAGAAAAAGATATATAAGATTTATTTGATGTAATTGGACAGCTTAGGAAGCTCACCACTTGCTTTTAAATAGATTTTAATATAAATATACTATCTACCACTTAAAATTGAATCCA
>ERZ773037.1594-NODE-1594-length-11712-cov-6.197478_pt1 | contig 11712 bp, 10 predicted proteins | sample MGYA00511466_ERZ773037 | MGnify/ENA primary metagenome ERZ773037 (study PRJEB29015, sample SAMEA2738146) | human oral metagenome | biome: human oral; feature: human-associated habitat; material: saliva | place: China | collected 2202 ...
GGGCATAGCCGAAGGACTTGATGTGCTTGTTGCGGCGGAGGTATTTTGTCACCCCTTCACGGATGACGCCTGTCCCGATACCGTGGATAATATCCACCTGAGCCATGTTATTGAGGAGGGCCTGATCGATAAAGGCATCGAGCTCTTCCATGGCCTCTTCATAGCGTTTGCCACGCAGATCCAGTCTGGCTTTCGGCCCAGCAGTATTAGCCCGCTTGACCACATTGACCTGCTTGCGCTTAGGCTGCTGCTCCTTTTCAGCTTTGAGTAAGTTGAATTCCTGCTCATCTAGAGTCATCTTGATGAGACCGACCTGAGCTTCCCAACGGCCGTCCTTGAGCTGCTTGACCAAGGTTCCCCGCTGACCATAGCTGGTGACTAGGATATCATCTCCCACCTTGGGCGCCCGATTTTTCTTGGCCTGCTTGAGCACCTTATTCTTTGATAAATCAACGGTTTCTGGTGCCAACTTTTTAAGCTGAGCCTTGGCTTCAATAATCTCATGCGGTTTGAGACTGGACTTATCATGGAGATTTTTGAGAATGCTCTCACTCTCTGACAAAGCCAAATCAACGATTTCCTGGGCTTCCAAGCGTGCCTTATTGAGCTCGGTTTCCTTTTCTCGGTTAAACTCATTGTAAAGTTTTTTGAGGGCTCGGTTAAATTTGAGATTTTCCTGCTCCACCTCGCGGATATTATCCAAGCGCTTGCGGCTTTCCAGCGTCTGCTCCTCAAGGCGCTCAATGATTTGATTAACATCACTGTCTGTGTTAGTCTGCTCTTGGGCATGGCCAACGATAACTTCCGACAAGCCCAAACGCCGAGCGATTTCAAAGGCATTAGATCGACCAGGCACTCCCTGCATAAAGCGATAGGTCGGCCTTAAACTATCTGTATCAAATTCCATGCTGGCATTTTCCACCCAGTCCGTCTCAATCCCATAGGCTTTGAGCTCAGGATAGTGGGTCGTCGCCATGGTTTTAATCTGCCTTAACCGCAAGTCTTCCAAGATAGCAATGGCCAGAGCTGCTCCCTCCTGCGGGTCAGTTCCAGCTCCCAGCTCATCCAGCAGAACCAAACTCTCGCTATCAACCTCCTCTAAAATAGATACGATATTGGTCATGTGACTAGAGAAAGTCGACAGGCTCTGCTCAATCGACTGCTCATCACCAATGTCTGCAAAAATCTGACTGAAAATCCCGACGCGGCTGCCCTTGTCCGCCAGAATCGGCAGACCTGACTGGGCCATGATCTGAGCCAAGCCCAAGGTCTTCAGCATGATGGTCTTACCACCGGTATTAGGCCCGGTAATGACAATCTCTGTCAAGTCTGGCCCGAAATGCAAGTCATTAGCCACTGCATTTTCAATCAGGGGATGGCGGACACTGAGCAGTTGGATATCCTGCTCTTCCGACAGGTCTGGCACCACCGCTCCCGTCTCCTGCATGAAGCGGACCTTGGCACGCACCAGGTCCAGATGTCCGATAATCCAAGCATTGTTGGCAATTTCAGCTGCATGGGGACGGAAGAGGTCTGATAATTCCTGCAAAATCCGCTGAATTTCATAACGCTCGTCCGCCCGACTGCTGGCAATTTCTTCGTTGAGATTGACAACTGCTCTAGGCTCGATATAGACGGTATTGCCGCTGGCAGAAATATCGTGAACCACACCAGAAATGCGGTTGCGGTAGGTATTTTTCACGGGCAGCACATTGCGGCCATTCCGGCTGGCTACTACCTGATCCGCCAGCATCTCTCCCTTGTTTTTGAGAATCTCTTGCAGAATTTCCCGCACCTGGTTTTCATTTTCTTGAATTTTTCGGCGAATGCGGCTCAAACTTTCGCTAGCAAAGCTTTCGATAAAGCCGCCATCATTCACAGCCTGCAGACTTCCTTGCAGCTTAGGGAAAACAACTAGATTCTCAAACAGACGATCCAGCTTTTCCAAGTGCACATTTTCCAAGTCATCATAAAAAGACTTGAGCTCCTGAGTCACTGCCAAAACGCGCTTGAGAGCCAAAAACTCCTCAATATTCAAGTCGCTTTCCAGCTCCAAGCGCTTGGTCAAGGCAGTAATATCCTGAGTCGCAGCCAGACTAAAGTGCGGATGCTGCACAAAAATCTGCTGCATATCCGTCATTTCCAGAAAAGCCGAGGCCACCGTCTCCTTCTTGCTGGTCGGCAAAAGCAGACCCAGCTCCAGCTGCCCCTGCTCGGTCAAAAGATAGGGAGCAAAAAGTTCTTTAATCTTGCTAAATTCTAAGGTTTCTAAAATTTTTGTGTTCATAATTTTCTTTTCTAGTAAAAAAGAACCCAGCTAGCAGGCCAACTGAGTCGTCTTTTATCCGATAACTTGATTCACCCAGAGATCTTTGAGGATATTGGATGTGATAGGGGTATACTTGACAATAAAGCGAATCATAAAGCTGCTGTTAAGCCGCTCCTGAACCATCTCCATCGGCACCGTCGCTAAAATAGTCAGGCACATTCCCAAAACAAAAATAGAGATGCAAACAGCGATGGCTCCGCTGGTCACATTGTACCATTTGGTATCCAGTTTATTGGGATAGGGAATCAGATTCGCAAAAATCCCGAAAAAGCGCCCAAGGATGTAGACAGCTGTAAAAATAATAAGATAGGCCAAACCAGCATAAAAAACCTGGTCCAAGTGAAAAAGTTGGGAGCTAGGGAAAAAATAGGTCGAAGATCCCTGAGTCGCGCTGGCATAAGGCACCCAAAGGCTGATAAACTTGGCCAAGCTCTTATAAAAAGCTCCAGCTACCAGCATAGAAACCATGGTCGCAGCAGCATAATATCCCTGCAGCACAATACCACGCGAGTAGCCAATATAAAAACTCCAGGCCAATATTAGTAAAATAATAATAGAAAGCATTATTTCTCCTCTATTTACCCGACTTTTCTCTCAGCTCACTGAGCATTTTGTGACGAAAATCTTCTAGTTCTTTTTCTTTGTCATCAAACTCAATCTCGCGGCTGAGCTGAGTAGATAGGCTATTGACCGCCAGCAAAATCGCCAGAACTTCATCATCTGCCGCAGGCATCTGCTCTTTGATAGCCTTGTATTTTTCCTTTGCTACCCGTTCTACTTCTTCCATAAAGAGATTATCGTGTTCTGTTGTTAGAGTTAAGGTCTTGTTTCCAAATGTAAATTTATATCGATTCAAATTTGCCATAAAATCACCTCATTGTATTATATCAAAAAAGAAGCCCTTTGTCAGTTATAAAAACACTTGGAACTAGACAGGGACTTTCTTTTTCATCTTTTTTGACACAGCAAGCAGCGGTGCTCTCCTGCAAAATTTTTGTAGGATTTTCAATCTTATGGCTTTCGACTTTTCCTTTTTATGATACAATAGGGGGTATGGAAAGTATCACCCTCAGTCCCAAACAGCAAGAAATTCAGGCTTTTGTTAAGAAATATCAGAGCCAGCTGGCTCCCAGCAAGAACCCGCATATTCAATATTTCTTCCGGCTGGATCAGGCGACGGTCAGTGTCTTTAGCTCCGGAAAAGTTCTCTTTCAAGGGGCAAAAGCTCCTCACTACGCTGGCTTTTTTGGCCATCAACCAGAAAAATCCAGTTCTAGTCCTGCTTCTCAAAATTTTGCCCTCATTGGGACAGATGAGGTCGGCAACGGCTCCTACTTTGGAGGACTAGCCGTCGTAGCTTCTTTCGTCACTCCAGACCAGCACGACTTTCTGATGAAACTGGGCGTTGGTGATTCTAAAACCTTGAACGATAGCAAAATTCGCCAACTAGCACCGGTCTTGAAAGAAAAGATTGTCCACCAAGCTCTGCTCTTATCGCCAGAGAAGTACAACGAAGTCATCGCTTCTGGCTACAACGCCGTCTCTGTCAAGGTAGCCTTACATAATCAAGCTATTTTCCTACTGCTGCAAAAAGGCATCAATCCCGAAAAAATCGTCATTGATGCCTTTACTAGCCAGCAAAACTACAATAAATACCTAAAGCAGGAAAAAAATCATTTCCCAAATCCGGTAAGTCTGATTGAAAAGGCTGAAGGAAAGTTTCTAGCTGTTGCGGTCAGCTCTATTATCGCTCGTGACCTCTTTCTGGAAAATCTAGAAAATCTCAGTCAAGAGTTAGGCTATACCCTGCCTAGCGGAGCCGGAAGCAAGAGCAATCATGTTGCTAGCCAGATTCTTCAAGCCTATGGAATGGCCGGTCTGCAGCATTCTGCTAAACTCCACTTTAAAAATACTGAAAAAGCTCAAAAAATTCTAGAAAGGTAACCTATGAAAAAATCAAATACTGCCGTTGTCATTCTCAAAGAATGGGGGCTCTTTATCATCTTTATCTCTGTCATTATCCTATCACGGCTCTATCTCTGGTCCCCTGTAAAGGTAGATGGCCACTCCATGGATCCTACGCTGGCCAATGGGGAATATCTACTTGTGCTTAAATATCAGTCAATTGACCGATTTGATATCGTTGTCGCCACTGAAACAGATAAAGATAGAACGACCAAGGAGATTGTCAAGCGGGTTATCGGTATGCCGGGTGATACTATTCAGTATGAAAATGATACTCTTTACATCAACGGCAAAAAAACAGACGAGCCTTACCTGACGGACTACATCAAAAAATTCAAAGAAGACAAGCTCCAATCCACTTATACTGGGGATGATTACGATGACAATGGTGTGTTTTTCAGAAAACTCGCTGCTCAGGCTCAAGCTTTCACTGTTGATAGTGAAGGCAGCCCTGTCTTCACCATCAAGCTTCTGGATGATGAATACCTGCTTCTGGGTGACGACCGGATTGTTTCCAAGGATAGTCGCCAAGTCGGTACCTTCCAAAAAGAACAAATCCAGGGCGAAGCCAAGTTCCGCTTCTGGCCACTGCTGCCTTTTAAGACCTATTAAGCATACCGAACTCAGTTGAACGTCAGCTGAGTTCGTTTTAAAAGAAGAACCTATAAACTATGGAATTTTACTTTTCAGGAACGATTGAACGGATTATTTTTGAAAATCCCAGCAACTTTTTCCGCATCCTGCTCTTAGATATTGAGGATACAGATGCTGAGGATTTTGATGATTTTGAAATCATTGTCACCGGCTCTATGGCAGATGTCATGGAAGGTGAAGATTACACCTTCTGGGGCAGTCTCGTCCAGCACCCCAAATATGGCCAGCAGCTGAAAATTTCCCGCTATGAGCGAGCAAAACCCAGCAGTAAAGGCCTAGTAAAATACTTCTCCAGCGACCATTTCAAGGGAATCGGGGTCAAGACTGCTCAAAAAATCGTCCAACTCTACGGAGAAGATACCGAGGACACCATTGACAAGATTTTAGCGGAGCCGGAAAAGCTATCCCAGATAAACGGATTAGCAGCTAAGAACCGCGAGGCCTTTGTCGCCAAGCTCAGACTCAACTACGGAACGGAGATGGTACTAGCCAAGCTGGCAGCCTACGGCATTCCCAATAAGCTGGCTTTTCAAATCCAGGATACCTACAAGGAAGAAACGCTGGATATTGTCGAAAAATTTCCCTATCAGCTGGTAGAGGATATTCAGGGAATCGGCTTTAAAATCGCTGACCATCTGGCAGAAGAGCTGGGCATCCAAAGTGATGCCCCAGAGCGGATTAGAGCTGGCCTTGTCCATACCTTGATGACCCAGTCCATGGAGCGGGGAGATACTTATGTTGAAGCTCGTGATTTACTTGAGCATACCATCGAGCTCTTAGAAAGCTCACGTCAAGTGGAGCTGAACCCTAGTCTAGTCGCTGATGAGCTGGCCCATCTGATTGAGGAAGATAAGGTCCAAAATGTAGAGACCAAGATTTTTGAAAACAGCCTATTTTTTGCTGAAGAAGGAATAAAAAGTAATCTGGTCCGTCTGCTGGAAAAAGGAGAGCAAGACTGCTTTGACGCAGATAAAATTACTGCGGCTATCCAGCAAGTGGAGGAGAACTCCGGAATCTCCTATGACAGTATCCAAAAAGAAGCCATCCGCCAGGCTATCAATCAGAAGGTCTTTATCCTAACCGGCGGACCGGGTACTGGAAAAACTACCGTTATCAACTGTATCATCGCAGTCTACGCCCAGCTTCGCGGTTTGGATCTGCGAAAGGTCAATGATCTGCCTATTCTGCTAGCAGCACCCACTGGACGTGCTGCTCGGCGCATGAACGAATTGACTGGTCTTCCTAGTGCCACTATCCACCGCCACTTGGGGATGACTGGAGATGATGATACCAGTCATTTGGATGATTATCTGGATGCTGATTTTATCATTGTAGATGAATTTTCCATGGTGGATACTTGGTTGGCTAATCAGCTGCTCAGCAATATCTCCTCTCAGACCAAGCTCTTGATTGTCGGAGATGCTGACCAGCTGCCCTCTGTCAGTCCCGGTCAGGTACTGGCGGACTTGCTGCAGATACCAACTATTCCACAGACCAAGCTGGAAACCATCTATCGGCAGAGCGAAGAGTCTACAATCGTCACACTGGCCAGCCAGATTCAGAAGGGCATTTTACCAGCAGATTTTACAGACAAAAAAGCGGACCGCTCATATTTTGAAGCTAGAAATGAGCATATCCCGCCTATGATTGAGAAAATCGCTAGCGCAGCCATTCGCAGCGGTATTCCAGCTCAAGATGTTCAGGTATTAGCACCTATGTATCGGGGGCCAGCCGGTATCAACCAAATTAACAATCTCATGCAAAATCTCATCAATCCTGTCGAGAAAGAGGAATTGACCTTTGAAGCTCCCGACTGTCAGTATCGCCAAGGAGATAGGGTTATCCACTTGGTCAATGATGCCGAAAGCAATGTCTTCAACGGTGACTTAGGCTATATCAGCGACCTTCTGCCTGCTAAGTACACCGACTCCAAGCAGGACGAGCTGACCATTGACTTTGATGGCAATGAACTTGTTTATCAGCGCAGCGAGTGGTACAAGATTCGCCTGGCCTACGCCATGAGCATTCACAAGTCTCAGGGCAGTGAATTTCCGGTAGTTATTTTGCCCATCACCAAGAGCAGTCACCGGATGCTGCAGCGCAACCTCATCTACACTGCTATCACCCGCGCCAAGAGCAAGTTGATCTTACTTGGGGAAAAAGCAGCCTTTGACTATGCCGTCAAAAACACCGGTACCGCCCGCAAAACCTATCTCATCGAGCGCTTTGGCGACTTTCCGCAAGCTGAGAGTAATATCCACAATCCTGTGGATAAAATGAAAGCGCCTGTGGAAAACTATGTCCTGACTGAGGAAAATTTCCAGAAAATTGACCCCCTAATCGGCCTGAGCGAGGAAGATATCCACAGTATATTCAGCACATAAATAAAAAGGCTGGGACAGAATTAAATTTTTTAGTTCTGTCCTATCGCCTTTTTTTATGCCTTATTTTTCTGGCTAAAGAGCTGCAGGAGCTCGTCAGTAAAGATATCCATGCCGACCGAGGTCATCATAAACTGCAGAAAGTGGAAGCGTTCTGGCATTTTTTCAGGATCGCTTTCCAAAACGGTCTCATTCATCCAGAAGTTCACCAACAGCAGAAAGACTTCCGCAGCCTGGTCCGGATACTGAGTCTGGATAGACCCATCTGCCATGCCTTTTTTGATAATATCGCTGACCAGAGGGGCGCCTATCCGCAGATTGTCCCGCATCATGGTCAAAATAAAACCTGCATCCTGCTCGTACTCATCCACAATGCCGTCTATGGCCCGGGCTGTCTGACTTTCCAGATTGGACTTGAGGATGGTTTGCAGCTGCTCCCTGCCGGTCAGATTTTCCGTAGCCTTGAGCCACTGCTTCATCTCTTCTTCCATCAGCTCCTGCCGGCTCCTCATCACCGCCAGGACAATCTCATCTTTTGACTTGAAATGATGATAGATAGCCCCCTTGGAGATGCCCGCCGTCTGAGCAATATCCTGCATACTGGTCTTTTCGGACCCCTTTTGGATAAAGAGCTGGGTTGCTGTATTTAAAATTTTTTCTCTCATGGCCTGGGATTTGTCTTTTCGCTGCGCCATTCTGTTCCCCTTTGTTTCTAATATAGCTTTATTCTACCAAAAAAGCCGGGGAAATACAAAATCATAAAAATATCTTTAAGCCTTGTCTTGCTGATCCCTTTGATACCAAAGATAGATACTGTAAGCCGCCATCAAGATATAGCCTAGGAAAAAGAGCGGATTTTCCGTCCCCTTCCCCAGGAAAATGCCTTCACCAATGGTATTGATGGCCCCGTGGAAAAGAACACAGTAAAGGATGGACTGACTGACCTTGTAAAGAGCCGCCAGCCAGAAACGGGCGAGCAGGCAGGCGGCAGTAAAGACTAGAAAAGAAGTCCCTGCCTGACTGCTGCCGGGGGTAAAGAAGAGGGGCAGATGCCAGACAGCCCAAATCAGACCGGTTGTTACAGTCGCTATCGGAAAGGGCAGAAGTCTTTCCAGAGTCGGCTGCAGAAAACCTTGCCAGCCAATCTCTTCATTGCCGCCTGTCAGAAGAGTCGTCATGAGAAAAAGCAGAGCAATCCTGAGGGGGCTAAAACCAGGTAGGAGTGGGCTCCAAAAGACTATGGAAAGGGTATAAAGAATTGTCAAAATCAAGAGATGGACCCAAGTCCTTTTTCGGGCCGATCCGATAGAAGCCAAGAGCTCCTTGAACGATTTTCCTAAGACCAGTTTGGCTCCAATGGCCGGGCCAAAAACACCAACGATGGTTAGAACCTGGGAAATAATAGGAATTCTCAGGAAAGCCGAAGCCAGCCAAGCAGACCAGCTAATACCAAAGGTCCAAGCTAAGTAAGGCCAAATATGCTTGGGTTCTGGCCCAACATGTGTTTGTGTTTTCATATGATACTCCTTTTTCTTTGGCAGAAGAGCGATTGCCAAGATTTTTAGCCTGCATCTTTCTGAACTCCTTTCCGGTTGCCCTTCCAATACCACCAGCCGACCAGCAGGGCGGTCATGACCAGATTAGCAGCCTGGAAGCTGAGATACCTTCCGCCATTTGTAGCACTGCCGACAATCGTCGCCTGAGCAAAGTTAATGCAGCCGTGAAAGACCATGCAGGCAAAGACAGAGGCCGTCTGCTTGTAGAGAACCGCCTGACAGAAACAGAGCAAGATACCAAAGGAGAGATAGAAGGGCAAAGAAATCTGACTTTGACTCGTTCCCGGAATCAGCCAGAGGGGCAGATGCCAGGCCACCCAGACCAGAGCCGTGATGACAGTTGCCAGAGGGAAGGAGAATTTTTTCTCCAGAGCCGGCTGCAGGAGGCCCCGCCAGCCCAGCTCTTCATTCCCGCCCCCAGCAAAGGTGACAAAGGTCCAGCCCAGAGGAAACATCAGAATGGCATTAAGCGGCGGTAATACAGGATTGGCGATAAAAAGGGTCAAAACCCGAACTAGACAGAAGACCAGCATGTAAATCCACCAGCCCTTAGCATGAGAAAAGATAAAGTCCAGCATCTTCTTAGGATGAGAAATTTTGAGGCTGAGAAAAGTTCCCAAGGTCGGTCCGAAGCCCCCGATGAAATTGAGAGCAAAGCCCAAAGGATCAGCCCCGCTGGTCAGCTTCAGGGCGGTTAAAATATACTGAAGCAGCCAGGATCCCCAGGTAATGCCAAAAGTCCAGGCCAGAAAGGGCAGGATATGCCTTGTCTCTGGCTCTACATGTGTTTGTGTGTTCATACGATAACTCCTTATCAAATGTAGAATAGTGAAAAGTCATCCGAAAACTGGACAAAGGCATCCTTTACTCTCAGTCTTTCAGATGATTGCCTGTTTTGAAACGCAGATTTTTAAAATCCGACCATTCGGTTTGTTTTGTTATAAAAAATAAAGACCTGCGCCAAATAGAAAACGTAGTCTTTTAGTCCTTGCTTAAAAAAAAAAAGCAAAGATAGACTAAATAATGCTAAAAGTTATGTCAGCACCGTTTAGCTACTGCCTGCTGCTTTTAGTTTCTAAGTTGTCCTGACTCTGATGCTTAAAACAGGTCATCTCTCTGCTACTTGCTCCTTTCTTTATTTTGCAATCGCCGGATATGCCAGAGATTGGAGGCAAGGCTCAGACCGCCTACTGCCATAATACCCAGTCCTCGCCATGGGCTAAAGACAGAAGTCAGCAAGCCACCAGCAAGGACAGCATATCCAGCTTTGACTCCCCGCTTAGAATAGCGTATGCCATTCTCACCCTGTGACATCTTTTTCAGCTTTTCTGCATGCTGCTGCAAAAACTCTTTCTGACCTTCCAGCTGCCGATCCATCTCCTGATTCAACTTGAGGATGTGCTCGCTTGTTTTTTCTACTACAGATTTCTTCATTTCTGCTCCTTTCTTTTCAATAAACCAACCAGACGGTTTTTTATTTTATAGACCTAGTATAACAGACACAGAAAACTTTGTCCAGTATTTTTTCAAAAAAGATTATTTTTAGTCAATGAAAATCATCAGACAACTTAGAAACTCGTCACAAGCAACTCTCTCATACTAAAAGCTATATCTAAAAAAGCCCGGTAACGAACCAAGCCTTTATCTTTATTCAAACCCCGTCATTGTCAGTCCTAGCAGACGGATACCTCGTGGTTGCTCTTCCAAGCTATCGTATATCTCATGCGCAGTTCGCTTGATTTGCTCCTTGTCTCGAGTGGCAAGATTCAAACTTTTCCTTTTAGTCAAGGTGGAGAAATCGGCATAGCGGATTTTCAGAACGATGGTTCGTCCTTTCTTATCATGCTTAGTCAAGCTATTTTCTACCTTCTGTGCCAACAGGGTCAGCTCTTTCTTGATATCCTCCTCACTATAGAGCAGTTTGGCATAGGTTCGCTCCTTCCCGATTGACTTACGGATGCGATTGGACTTGACTGGACTATTACTGATGCCACGCGCTTTACGATAAAGATCAAAACCAAAGCGACCAAACTTATCAATCAGGGTCATTTCTGGTATCTTGAGCAGATCTCCACCAGTATAAACTCCCATTTCATGCAGTTTTTCAACGCTCTTCTTACCAACCCCATGAAATTTGGCAATGTCCATAGGAGCCAGAAAGGCCTCAGCCTCTTCGGGTAAAATAACAGTCAGACCATGAGGTTTCTCATAGTCACTGGCAATCTTGGCTAGAAACTTATTATAAGAAACTCCTGCTGATGCTGTTAGTTGTAGCTCATTCCAGATATCGTGCTGAATCAGCTTGGCTATTTTGACCGCGGATTTAATCCCAAGCTTGTTTTCCGTTACATCCAGATAGGCCTCGTCGATACTCATTGGCTCAATCAGGTCCGTATAGCGTTTGAAAATCTCTCGGATCTGCAAGCCGACCGCCTGATATTTTTCGTAATTCCCCGAGATAAAAATGCCCTGCGGGCAACGCTCATAGGCTTCCTTGGAGCTCATAGCCGAATGAACTCCGAACTTTCTGGCCTCATAATTGCAGGTGGAGACGACACCACGACCGCCAGTCAAACGTGGGTCGCTACCGATGATGACCGGATGCCCCTTTAACTTGGGATTATCCCGCTCTTCCACCGAAGCAAAAAAAGCATCCATATCAATATGGATGATCTTTCTCGATGTGTCATTGATAAGCGGAAAAATTAACATGCCGTCTCCTAGAATCTTTTAAAGCATAAATAAGCAAGTAACAATAACGAGAGTCTTCTTGTAATCTTTATTCACCAGGAGATAAACACTACCGAATAGAAAACCAGCCAAACAA
>ERZ773037.1595-NODE-1595-length-11712-cov-4.936519_pt1 | contig 11712 bp, 9 predicted proteins | sample MGYA00511466_ERZ773037 | MGnify/ENA primary metagenome ERZ773037 (study PRJEB29015, sample SAMEA2738146) | human oral metagenome | biome: human oral; feature: human-associated habitat; material: saliva | place: China | collected 2202 ...
TCCAAGCTCAGCTTGACCTTTTCCGCATAGAGTCGAGCCACTCGATTGTCCGTGACGATGACTACCTTTTGAGGCTGCCAAAGCTTACTCAGCCAACTTCCAGCCTGAGATAAAGACCCTTTTTCGATGAGAATATCATAGGGATGATGCGGGAGATTCACATTCAGTTTCATAAGCGCCTCCTTATTTATACAATTCTTCTAAACACTGCCAAATTTCCTGACTGGGCATAGGCTTGCCAGTCCAAAGCTCAAAGGCTTCTGCTCCCTGATAGAGCAGCATACCGAGTCCATTGACCGCTGTGACATTTTGATTTCTTGCCCATTTGAGAAAGGGCGTTTCGAAAGGTTGGTAGATAACATCCGCAACTAAAATCTGGCTAGGCAGTTCAATCTGTTCAGGCAGGGGCATGCTGATGCCATCCATACCTAAACTAGTCCCATTGACCAGAAGGTCTGATTGGTTGATTGTATTCTGCAAGCTATCCGCATCCTCCAAGGTTAGTACCTGGATACGACTCTTGGTTTGGTGGCTGATAGCTGCCATCTTTCTGACAGTCTTCTCATAGGAAGCTTGCCGAGTAAAGACGAAAATTTCCTCTGCATTGTCCAAAGCTGCTTGAGTAATAATAGCTGCCGCTGCTCCACCTGCTCCCAAAATCGTCATTTTTTTGCCCCAAATAGCAAAAGAAGGCAAGCTCTTAAAAAATCCCTTGCCATCTGTGTTATAACCAACTAAAATTCCATTTTTATTCACAACCGTATTGACTGCTCCGATAAGGCGGGCGCTGACATCCAGCTCGTCCAGATAAGGTATCACCTCCTGCTTATAGGGCATGGAAAGATTGACACCAAACATATCGTATCTGCGGATATTTTCTATACTGGCCTGCAGATCCTTCACTTCCACTTCCCAAGCTAGATAGACACCATTGACACCAGTCTTTTCAAAAGCCATATTGTGAATAAGAGGAGAAATACTGTGCTTAATTGGCTTGGCAACCACAGCAGCCATGCGGGTGTGGCCATTAATTCTCATTCAAAATCTCCTGGATTCTCTTCATATTGCTCAGAGAAATCTGACCAGGTGCTGACGCCATTTCCTGACTGGCAAATGACCAGCTGGAACCTGTCAAATCAGCCGCAATGCGTGAAATCTTACCAATTTTTCCCATGGAAATGGTGACAAAATCCTGCTCAGGATTTAAAGTCTTGAAACCGCGAGTATAGTTCATCAAGTCCAGCACATCCTGCTCATTGTGAGCCATGACAGAAACCTTTACCACCTTAGGGGTCAGAGAAGTAAGCTCAGACAGGATTTCCATCATATTTTCAGGCGTCTCCTCAAAGTTATGGTAGCTCAGCACCAGATTAGGAAAATCAAGCATTTCTTCAAATTTCTCCTTGTGAGAGAAATATTCAAAATCGATATAATCCGGCTGGTAAAAACCGGCTACTTCCTTGATGAGAGCTACATATTCATCATCGGACAGTTCGATTTCTCCGCCTTCCTGACGGGTCCGCAAGGTGAAAATCAATTCACGTCCGGCAAATTTTTCAAAAATAGCTGGCGCAACATTTAAAATGTCATCCTTGGCCAGAAAATCTGCCCGCCATTCAATAATATCCGCATCTTCGTAGCGTGATACATCAATTTCTTGAGCTTCTTCTAAACTCTTGGGCATTACAGAAACGACTAATTTCATTGGTCCACCTTTATTGTAAATACCTTGAGGTAATTACTGCTCCCGTCTTTTTTATTATAGACAAAGTCTGCTGGCAGGCCATACTCCGCAAGATAGCGGTGCTTTCTGCCGGCAAGGCCTTTTTCAATTTCTTGTTTAAACTTACTTTTGGAAAGATTGGCTGCATTGGTACTTAAAATCATGATTCCCTGAGGATTCAGGATTTCCAAAGCTTGTGCAACCAAACGATGATAATCTTTAGCAACCGAGAATGTCCGCTTCTTATTTCTAGCAAAGCTAGGCGGATCTATCACAATGACATCAAAGCTTAGATTGTGACGCTTAGCATATTTGAAATAATCAAAGACATCCATCACCTGAAAGCGATGCTGATCCAGTGTCAGACCATTGGCCATAAAATGAGCTTCAGACAGCTCACGGCTTCGCTTGGCCAAATCAACTGATACTGTCTGACTGGCACCGCCCATGGCTGCTGCTACTGAAAAAGCAGCTGTATAGGAAAACATATTGAGTAAACTTTTACCAGCAGCCAGACCATCTACCAGACTAGCGCGCACATCGTGCTGATCCAGAAAGATACCGGTCATGAGTCCGTCATTCAGAAAAACCTGATAGCGAACACCGTTCTCCAAGACTGTGAAGGTTTCCGGTGCTTCCTCTCCATAGAGATGAGCCGATTCGTAGTCCAAACCCTTGAAACGAATCTTTTCATAAGCTCCCTGAATCTCTGGAAAAACCTTAACGAAGGCTGTCAGAATCTGCTCCTTGATAGCAAAGACAAAGTCATTGTACCAAGAAAAAAGCGCAAAGTCATTGTAGAAATCCACCGTGAAGCCACCGAAGCCATCCCCCTCTTGATTAAAGAGTCGAAAAGCAGTCGTGTCAGCCGAATGAAAATAAGTAGAACGTCTGCTCTTAGCCTGCTCAAAGAGGCCTTGAAAAAAATCCGAGTTCAGCTCTACTTTCTTCTGGGAAATCAGCCAGCCAACTCCCTTATTCTGCGGAGAGAGATAAGCTGTGCCTAAAAACTTTCCCTGACGGTTTTGTAGCTCCACACATTGATTCTGAAGCGAGAGAGCGCCAAAATCCTTTTTATCTAATAAAAGAATGCCCTTTCTCAGTTTTTCTTCTGCCTGTTGAGTAACAGTAAGTTTATTCATAAATTATATTATACCAAAGATTGTGAAAATTCTCAAAACATATTTTACATTTGAGTTAATAAAAGATTTCACAAACAAGTGCAAAACGACTATAAACCTCTCCATAGAGAGGATAAGGCTTTTATAGAAATATTACAATTTCGCCGATTTAAAATATCTCAAATGCAGCTCAAATTTTCCTTAACTGGAGAAATTATGTTATACTTAGAGAAGAAAATTTTTAGGAAATAAGACAAGGAAGTAACTTTTTGTGAAAAAAATAACCAAGAATTTACTCAATTTCATGAGTACGAGACTAGGTTTTGTCTTGATTTTACTGGTCCTCTATTGGATAAAAACCATGTGGGCCTACACAATTGATTTCAACCTCGATATTCAAGGTCTTTATCAAGTATTTTTAGCTATTATCAACCCTTTCCCTATCAGCCTCTTGCTGCTAGGACTAGCACTTTATGTAAAACGAACAAAATTATTCTACAGCCTAGCCTTCGGAATTTATCTGCTCCTCTTTGCTTGGCTGGTATCTAACTCCATTTACTATCGCGAGTTCAGCGACTTTGTTACGGTCAACACCATGTTGGCTTCTAGCAGCGTTTCAGCTGGACTTGGGGAAGCAGCACTTGAGCTCTTCCGCCCTTGGGATATTCTTTATCTGATTGATTTCCCGATTTTGGCTTTCTTATTCTTTAAGAAATATATCCGCATGGATGACCGGCCTTTCAATAAACGTGCCAGCTTTGCCGTGACATCCCTGTCCGCCATGCTTTTTTCAGCCAACCTTTTCTTGGCTGAAATTGACCGGCCTGAGCTCTTGTCACGTGGATTTTCCAACTATTATGTCGTTCGGGCTCTGGGCTTGCCAGCCTTTCTAGGTTACAGTGCTAACCAGACATATACCGCCAATCGTGAGCGCTCCAAAGCTTCTGAAAAAGACTTGGAACCAGTAACAGAATATATCCAATCCCATTATGCGGAACCAAATCCAGAATATTACGGGATTGCCAAAGGACGCAACGTCATCTATGTCCATCTGGAAAGCTTCCAGCAGTTCCTGATTGACTATAAGCTGCAGGCAGATGGGAAAGAGTACGAGGTGACACCTTTCCTCAATTCCCTCTACCACTCCAATTCGACTCTGGCTTTCTCTAATGTCTTCAACCAAGTCAAGGCTGGCAAGACTTCTGACGCTGAAACCATGATTGAAACTGGGCTCTTCGGTCTCAATCAAGGCTCCTTCATGGTCAACTACGGTGGTACCAATACCCAGCAAGCTGCACCTTTTATTCTTTCCAAAAACGGCGGCTATACTTCTGCTGTTTTCCATGGAAATACAGGAAGCTTCTGGAACCGTAATACTGCTTACAAGCAATGGGGTTATAACTATTTCTTTGATGCGTCATACTTTACCAAGCAGGACGATACCAACTCCTTCCAGTACGGCTTGAATGACAAGATTATGCTGAAAGATTCCATCAAATATCTGGAACACCTGCAGCAGCCTTTCTATGCTAAGTATATCACGGTTTCCAATCACTATCCTTACACGACAAGTCTGATTGGTGACGAGATTGGCTTCCCACTGGCCAAGACCAAGGATGAAACCATCAACGGTTACTTTGCCACTGCCAACTATCTAGATTCTTCTGTCAAGGCCTTGTTTGACTATCTCAAAGAATCCGGCCTCTATGACAACTCTATTATCGTTCTCTACGGAGACCATTTTGGAATTTCCCAAACCCGCAATCCTAACTTAGCCCCTCTTGTAGGAAAGACTTCTGAGACTTGGTCCAATTATGACAATGCTATGATGCAGCGCGTACCATACATGGTAGTGGTACCTGGCATGGACAAAGGAAAGATAATTGATACCTACGGCGGTCAAGTGGATATGCTGCCAACATTGGAGCATTTGTTGGGCATTGACTCTAAAAACTACCTTCAGGTCGGCCAAGACCTGCTGTCATCTCAGCATCAGCAAATCACAGCATTCCGATCCAGCAATAACTTTGTCACTCCAAAATACACTAGCTTCAACGGACGGACCTACTACACCCAGACCGGTGAAGAAATTACCAATCCAGACGAAACCATCAAGAAAGAACTGGATGAGATTCGCAATGCTGCCAATACTCAGCTGAAGATGAGTGATGCTATTCAAACCGGTGACTTGATTCGCTTCTACAAGGGAAATGACTTAGGCAAGGTCAACCCTAAAGATTACTCTTATCTTAATTCAATGAAGGCCTTGTTGGCTATTGAAAAGGAAAAAGGCGACCAATCAACCAGTCTTTACTCCAAGCGAGGCAATGTTTCCACTGTGGACCTCTTTAACTCGCCAAGCTATAGGGCACTGCATCCAGAGCAGTTCCAAACTAGCAGCAGCGACGAAGACAGCAGTCAAGAAGACTCGAGCTCTTCCAGCTCTAGCTCCACAGCCAATCCATAGATAGCAAGAGCCTTAAGTCCAATGGACTTAAGGCTTTTCAGGCTCTATAATTTCTGTAGTGGGTAAAACCACTGTAGGAATGATGGAGCCTATTTGTTGTAGAAAAAAAGTCCCATAAGACCTATAATGAAAAGCGACAAAACCATCATTAGAAAGACTCTTATGGAACAGTTAAATTTTATCACAAACTTACTGGGAATGAAAGACCCTAATATCACTCTATCTTGGATGTTTTAGATGCTGGAACTCATAAAGAAATCATCGCTAAGCTAGATTATCCTGCTCCTAAATGCCCTCACTACCAAGGACAAATGACTAAATATGACTTCCAGAAAGAATCCAAAATCCCTTATCTAGAGTGTGCGGGATACAAGGTTCTCATTCGATTGAGAAAACGTCGTTTTCGTTGTAAAGTCTGTAGAAAAGTAGCTTTCGCAGAGCCCCCCTTAGTCAAGAAGAATCACCAAATCGCAGCCATCGTCAACCAGAAAATCGTTCAAAAACTAATCGAGAAGGTCCCTATGACAGCCTTCGCTGAAAGCTTAGCTGTCTCTACTTCCACCGTCATTCGTAAATTGAAAGAATTCAAGTTCAAGACTGACCTTAAATGCCTTCCAGAATACATGAGCTGGGATGTGGAAACAGTCAAGGAAGTGACTGTTTCAATCAGCAGATAGAGATGAGCTTTATTGCACAGGATTTCGATTCCAGAAAGATTATAGCTATCTTAAGATGGGCGGACCCAGGCAACGATTCGCAATCACTTCCTGCGCTATTCCAGACAGGTCCGAAATAGCGTGAAAATCATTACCATGGACATGTTTAGTCCCTACTACGATATTGCCAGAAAACTATTCCCAAACGCTAAAATCGTTCTGGATCGTTTTCACATTGTACAACATCTCAGTCGGGCTATGAACCGTCTTCTCATCCAAATCATGAATCAGTTGAATAAAAAATCGCACGAACATAAGGCACTCAAACGCTACTGGAAACTCATTCAACAGGATAGTCGAAAACTAAGCCATAAACGTTTTTATCGTCCAACTTTTCGCATGCACTTGACCAGCGGAGAGATTCTAGAAAAACTTCTCTCTTGCTCTCAAGAACTCAGAGAACACTATAAACTCTACCAACTCCTGCTTTTTCATTTTCAAGAGAAAAAAACTGAGCATTTCTTTGGACTCATTGAAGATACCATTTCTTATGTAAATCCTATTTTTCAAACTGTTTTTAAGACTTTCTTGAAAAACAAGGATAAGATCCTGAACGCGCTGGAACTGCCCTACTCAAATGCAAAACTAGAAGCTACTAACAACCTCATCAAGGTCATCAAGCGCAACGCTTTCGGCTTTCGGAACTTTGACAACTTTAAAACTAGAATCCTCATCGCTTTGAATATCAAAAAGGAGAGGACTGATTTAGTCCTCTCCAGATTATAACTTTTCACCAACCCACTACAGTTGACAAAGAGCCGCTTTTCATGTAGCTAATAACTTATTGAATAACTTCAAAAACAGAAACCGTCAGATTTTCAACATAGAAAGGCTTCTTATGACGGCTATTGCCAACTAGGAGACGCAGCTTATCTGCATTAGGCAGATAATAGGGCAGGCCGCTGGCATTAAATATGACTTGATAATGCTTGTCATCCTTAATCTCAAAGATAATCAAACCACTGCCCTGCTCGGCTGATTGGACAAAGACATGCTTATAAATATCTTCATAGGTCTGATAAGAAAAGGCTTTGCAGCTTGTCTTGAGGCGAATGATGTTCTTGATAAAATCAATACTCTCTTGATGATCCTGCAAAATATCCCAATTCACCTGATTGACTGCATCTGGCGCATTGTAGCTGTTCATAGCCCTTTCGCGATCACTATGAAGAACTTGGCCGTCCTCCCCCGTAGCTAGGAGCTTAGTACGGGAAAATTCCTGTCCCACCTCCATGAAAGCCATACCCTGCATGAGCAGGTTCATGGCAGTTGCCAGCTCAATCCGCTTGGTACGAGTCAGAATATCATCATCGGGATGCAGCTCCGCAAGCAAATCATGTAAATTGAAATTGTCGTGAGCCTCCACGTAGTTAAGAATTTGATCAGGACTGAGATAGCTGCCTAGCTCACTGCTGCCAAGGATAGACTTAGCGACAATATCCTCCGTCGCCTGACCACTGACAAAGCCAGCCTTGATGCCGCCGTAAACCTCGGCTCCCTTGACTGCATCCCGCTCTGTATCATTGAAAAATCCAATCCGCGGCAACTGATAAGCATTGTCCTTCTTGGCTTTATCTTCCGGTCTCAGACCCGTTCCCATATCCCAGCCTTCTCCATAGAGCAGGATTCGCGGATCCACCTCATCCATAGCTTGACGGATGGCATTCATCGTTTCCACGTCATGAATTCCCATCAGGTCGAAGCGGAAGCCATCTACATTGAACTCCTCTACCCAGTACAGCAGAGAGTCAATCATAAACTTGCGGAACATTTCGTGCTCGCTGGCCGTCTCACTCCCCACTCCAGTTCCGTTTTGGAAAGAGCCGTTAGGATTCATCCGATAGTAATAATCCGGTACCGTAGCCTGAAAAGCCGAATCATAGGTCGAGTAGATGTGATTGTAGACAACATCCAGTGTCACAGAGATTCCCGCATCATGGTAGGCCTGAATCATTGTTTTCAAATCACGGATAGCCTGCGCTGGGTCAGCAGGATTGCTGGAAAAGCTCGTCTCTGGCGCATGATAATTCTGCGGGTCATAGCCCCAGTTGTAGATCAGGTCTCCATTTTCATCATAGTCCTTGTGACGGTCAGAGACAGGCTGAAGCTGGACGACATTAACACCTAAATCACTGATATAGTCAAAGCCCGTCTTTTGCCCTAGATGATTGGTAGTGCCTTGTTGACAGGCTCCCAAGAAGGTCCCGCGCAGCTGACTATCCACGCCTGAAGTCTCCGACTTGGTCAAATCCCGAATGTGCATCTCATAAATCACTGCCTGATTTGGATTATCCAAGCGCCAGAAAGCTTCTTTGCCTTGCAGAACTTGAAAACCAGCTACTTCTGTCTCATCCACTCCAAGAATCGCTGAGCGCTTGCCATCTGGACTGGTCGCAACAGTATAAGGATCTCGAGTATAGAAATTGCGGTATTCAAAGCTAACATGGTAGTGATAGGTCTTTCCGGTCAAGTCTTCTGCTATTTCAGTTGACCAGACACCAATGGTGTTTTCCTTATGGTCGTGAGAATATCGGTCTCCTTTTTGCATTGGGAAGATTCTATAAACAGGAGCTTGATTGTCAGCCGATTCATAGACTACCAGCTCTACCTTCCTAGCTGTCGGTGCCCAAACTTTAAAAGTATGTTCGCCGTCCGTCTGACGGTGTCCCAACCAGCCTTGATAGCCCCAGCATTCATCGAAATAGTCTGTTCTCAGGGCCATATCAAAGTTATGCGGCCGCCGGCGTGAATACTGGTGACTTGTCGTTGCAGCCTGCAGGGAATAATAAACCTGAGCATCCCCCTCAATCAGCCAAATTTCCGTCACCAGATGAGGAGGTAACAGATCAATATGATAGTCACATGACTGGCTAGACCAGTCTGAACGTTTGATAATCACATGAGCATGATCTAAGGGCTCCCAGGTTTGAAATGATAATTCCCCCTGAATACCAAAATAATCAAGTTTGGAAAAGGCTACTTCCTGTCCCCATTGGTTTATTTGCCACTGCCACATATCATAGGAGAAATAATCTCCAGTAGGATTGTGGTAATGGACTAAGACTTTATAGTCTAGCATGTTCTTTCATCTCTTTATCTAAAATTATTCTATTGAAAGGGCTGTCTGACTGATTTCATCAATATTGGCAAAAAATTCCAAATGGCCGTGCAGCACTTCCAGTTCAACAGGCGTATCACCGCCGTATTCTCCATCCAAATTCAGCATAAATGGACCTTTTTTATCTAAAACTTCCAGCTGCAGCTTGCTTGTTTTGAGGTATTCTACATTGATATCGCCAACGTGCTGACCGCCATTGATAGCCTGCATCATCAGACTCAGCATGTCAAAGAGATTAGCTGTCTTGACCAAAATCAAGGTAAAATTCCCATCGTCTAATTTAGTGTCTGGCGCTAGCTTTTCAAAACCACCAATAGAGTTGGTCAGAGCCGCAAACATAAGCGAAATCTTTCCTTCAAAGACACCGTGGTCGTGCTTGATACGAACCTTGCGGAACTTAGAGCGAGGGAGTTTTTTTGCTCCTTCTGCGACATAAGCAAAGTAGCCTAGGCGGGATTTGACCTCGCTAGGTACGCTATAAGTCAGCTCTGTTAGGGTTCCAGCTGCTGCAATATTGATAAAATACTTGTTGCCATAGGCCCGGCCAATATCCATCTTAATAGTCTGGTTCTTTTCAATAATGCGGGCTGCCGCTACTGGATCTCCCATGGGAATCTTCAGAGCACGCGCATAGTCGTTGGTTGTACCAGTTGGGATAAAGGCCAATTTAGGCCGTTCATCCAGATTCGCCACACCATTAACTACCTCATTGATGGTACCGTCGCCGCCTGCCGCAATAATCAAATCAAATCCTGCTTTTGCTGCTCTTTCAGCTTCTTTTTGAGCAGAAAGGGGGGCCGGAGTGGTTTGGTAGGCGCTGGTTTCATAGCCCACATCCTCCAAAACATCCAGAACTTCCGCAATATTTTTCTTAATAATTTCCTGTCCCGAAGTCGGGTTATAAATCAATCGTGCTCGTTTAATCTTATCCTTCATACTTCAGCCTCATAAGCTATCAAGCCAATCTTCATCCCGAATTTCAATTCCTAACTCCTGAGCCTTGGCCAGCTTGCTGCCGGCATCTTGGCCAGCCACTACCAGATCCGTTTTTTTAGAAACAGATCCGGAAACATTAGCACCTAGACTCTGCAATTTTTCTTTAGCTTGATTGCGTGTCAATTTTTGTAATTTACCAGTCAAAACAACCGTCATACCAGATAGGGCTGCATCAGCCGCTGCCTTTTGTCCCAGATAGTCTAGATTCACACCTGCTTCCTGCAGTTCCGCCAAAAGAATCTGAGAGCCTTCCTGCTCAAAATAGGTATGCAGGCTTTGGGCAATCACAGTTCCAAGACTGTCAATAGCCGCTATCTCTTCTTGGCTGGCCTGAGACAACCTAGGAATATCATGGAATTTCTCCAGCAAAATCCGACTGGCCTTGCTTCCCACATGGCGAATCCCCAGACCAAACAAGAGGCGTTCGGCCGAGTTCTCCTTAGAAGCTTGAATAGCAGTATACAATTTATTTGCTGATTTTTCCTTAAAGTTCTCTAGTTCTAGTAAATTTTCTACCGTCAGCCGATAGATTCCAGCCACATCCTTGACTAGATTTTGAGCAAAGAGCTTCTCTACCACTGCTGGACCAAGGCCAGTAATATTCATGGCATCCCGGCTGGCAAAGTGAATCAAGCCCTCTTTGATTTGGGCGGGACAAAGCGGGTTGATGCAGCGCAGAGCAACTTCGTCTTCAAAGTGTACTAGCTCACTCTCGCAGCTCGGACAGTGACTAGGTACTTCCAAAGCCTCCTCTGACACCCGCTTGGACTCAACCACTCGCAGGACGGCAGGAATAATATCTCCTGCTTTATAGACGATAACTGTGTCTTTCTGACGAATATCCTTCTCCGCAATATAGTCCACATTGTGCAAAGTTGCTCGGCTGACAGTCGTTCCAGCTAGCTGCACCGGCGTCAGATTGGCTGTCGGAGTCACAACTCCCGTCCGACCCACTGTCCAGTCAACAGACAGAAGCTGGGCTTCCTTTTCCTCAGCTGGAAACTTATAAGCAATGGCCCACTTGGGTGCCTTGACAGTAAAGCCAAGCTCCTCTTGCACCGCCAAGTCATTAACCTTGATGACAATACCGTCAATCTCATAAGGCAGACTGTCCCGCTCCTGAGCAATCTTTTCGATAAACTCCCAAACGCCATCAATCGAATCCGCTAGAAAATGAATCGGATTAACTGAGAAGTCCAAAGAAGCTAGCTTGTTCAAAACTGCTTCTTGGCTGCCGGCCTCAGTCGGACTGGCTTCTTGGTAGAGGAAGGTTGCTAGATTGCGCTTGGCCACAACTGCTGTGTCCAACTGCCGCAAGGTTCCTGCTGCCGCATTGCGGGGATTGGCAAACTCAGGCTCACCATTCTCCTGCCGCAGCTGATTGACCGCATCAAAGGAAGCCTTGGGCATGTAGCATTCTCCGCGAACGGTAATGTCAAGTGGTTCTTTCAAAGTTAATGGAATATCCTTGACTCGCTTGAGATTTTCAGTGATGTTTTCACCAACAGAACCATCTCCCCGAGTCGCTCCTGCTAGCAAGATTCCATTTTCATAGGTCAGGGAAATAGAGA
>ERZ773037.1598-NODE-1598-length-11688-cov-5.586435_pt1 | contig 11688 bp, 12 predicted proteins | sample MGYA00511466_ERZ773037 | MGnify/ENA primary metagenome ERZ773037 (study PRJEB29015, sample SAMEA2738146) | human oral metagenome | biome: human oral; feature: human-associated habitat; material: saliva | place: China | collected 2202 ...
TATCTTTAATCCACATTAATGCTAATACCGCAATTGCAGCTGTTAACATTGTATTAATTAAGTCCCCAGTACCAGCTCCAACATATTTTCCTAGTTCTGGATTGAATTTCACAACACCTGATGCCACAAAACTTGCTCCTGCTGTAACCATCATCGGCATTGGTTTGAAACCAAATTGTAAAGCAATTAAAGTACCAATAATTAATGGTGTTGCTAATTGAAAAATCACAGCAATTTGTGTAATTTGAACTGCCAATGGATATTGACTAAAATATTTTAAAATAGCAGATAACACAGCGTTTGGAATTAATCCAATAATTACCCCTAATGCAGTTCCTTGTAAGATTTTGTTCATAAAGACTTTTGCAGTCATTTTTTCTTGAGCTTCCATATAATCCCTTCTTTCTTTTTGTCTACTCCTTTATAAAAGTTTTTGAAACTTTCTAGAAACACTTCACAAATCAATTTCTACACTTTCTTTACCTTTTATTCGTGAGCTTTCAATAGTTGCTCTTTACAATGAATCAATGATGTTAAAACGGCAAAATGAGGTGTTGGAACTCCGTATTTTTACCTTTTCTTACCATTGCTCCATTTATAGAATCGATTTTCGTCAATCAAATGATGAAGACCGATTGTCTCACGATTATAACAATTCATTTCAATATAATCAACAATTTCTTTCATATCAAATTCAACATTTTCATTTTTTGAAATTAGTGAAAAAGTGATTCGAAAATGCCTTGAAAATTTATGAATAGTAGTTGTTTTCCATTAAACTTCAAACTCTTTCCCTTTATACAGTCTTCATCCTATTTTATAACAAAATAAGGAGGCGTCCTAAAAACGTCCTCCTTATTAATTATTTTTCTTTAAATTCTTGTTTAACTACTTCTAACGCTGCTGCAATTACTTGGTGCATATCATAATAACGATATTGACCTAAACGTCCTCCAAAAATCACTTGAGGAACTGTTTGAGCTAACTTTTTATATTTAGAATATAAATCATTATTTTGTTGATTATTAACCGGATAATAAGGTTCTTGACCTTTTTCCCAAGCTGATGGATATTCTTTTGTAATAACTGTCTTCTCTTGTGTTCCAAACTCAAAATGTTTATGTTCAATAATACGAGTATATGGAGTTTCACGATCTGTATAATTCACAACAGCATTCCCTTGGAAGTTTTCTGAATCTAACACTTCCGTTTCAAAGCGTAAGCTACGATATTCTAAAGTTCCCAATTCATAATTGAAGAACTCATCAATCATTCCTGTAAAAATAATTTTAACGCCGCTTTGTAAATACTCTTCTTTCTTCTCAAAGAAATCGACATTTAATTCCACTTCAATCTTTTCATGATTTAACATATTTTCAACCATTTGAGTATATCCACCAATTGGAATTCCTTGATACGTATCGTTGAAATAATTATTATCATACGTATATCGAACAGGTAATCGACGAATAATAAAAGCTGGTAATTCTGTTGCAGAACGTCCCCATTGTTTTTCAGTATACCCTTTGATTAACTTGTAATAAACATCTTCTCCTACTAAAGAAATAGCTTGTTCTTCCAAGTTTTCAGGAGTTTTTCCTTTTAAGACTGCTCGTTGTTCTTCAATTTTAGCAGCTGCTTCTTGCGGAGTCACAACTCCCCATAGTTTATTAAAAGTATTCATATTAAATGGTAAATTATAGATTTCACCATTAAAATTCGCAACAGGTGTATTTGTATAACGATTAAATGTAGCAAACTGATGCACATAATCCCAAATTCTTTTATCACTTGTATGGAAAATATGTGCTCCATATTCATGAACTTGAATCCCTTCAACTTCTTTTGTATATATATTTCCTGCAATATGCGAACGTTTTTCAATTACTTTTACTTTAAATCCACGATTAGCAGCTTCACGTGCAAAGGTTGCACCAAACAAACCTGCACCTACTACTAAATAATCATATGTCATATTTTTCTTCTCCTTTAATTTAACTTACTACTATTTTAACATAAATAAATAAATATCGCACCTTGACACATATTCCTAGTTTGCATAAAATATTAAGTGTATAAATGGGGGGAAAATTATGATGAAAAAACTATTATTATTAGCAGCATTTCTAACAACAGCATTATTTAGCGGTTTAAATTATTCAATTTATGCTCAAGCAGCTAACGCAGTTGAATTAGAAACATTAAATCAAGGGCAAGTAAAAAACATTATCCGCGTAAATTCTGAAAATGAATTACCTAAAGATGGTACTACTTATACTCTTGTGTATTCAAAGCAACACTGTAAATTACCAGATGAACCAGAAAAAACAAGTGAAGTAATAACTGGAACTAGTCAAAATACTACTACAGTCACTAGACAAGAAGTAACAACAACTAGTTCATCGACTACAGAAACACAAAAGAAAACAACTGAAAGTGCACCACAAACAACAACATTTACAACTGTTTTAAAAAATCAAGTAAAACAATCTTTACCACAAACTGGAACACAAAAATCTGTCACAGTTGTTTTAACTGCAGGAGTATTAGTTGCTTTAGCATTTCTTATGATTAAATACCATAAGAAAAAAGTATGGATGGTATTATTGATTACAGCTTCTGTAACATCTCTTTATAATTTAAGAAATGTGATGGCACAAAATGAAACAAAAGTAACAACAATTCCAGTGACTACATTTGTTCCAACTCCAGACCACTGTCTATACGGATATATTATTATCCCAAATACAAGTGAGGCTACTACAATCACTACAGAAAAAGGGGACCCAGAAGTTTTAGATAAACCCTCAATTGAAATCCCTACAACAGCTGGCACTTCAACTGAACCTACGGTAAATACTGCAACAACTACAACTTCAACTGAACCTACTACAACTACTGAAGCTACTAGTGCAGAACCAATTTTTGAATCTTCTTCAGTTGAAACTACTGCAGGAACTTCAACTGAACCTACTACTGAAGCTGAACCTACTACTACTACTGAATTTGAACCTACTACTACTGAAGCTTCTGCTAATAACTAATAACAATAAATCAAAATCCCCAACGATTGAGACTTTATTTTCTCCAATCGTTGGGGATTTACTAATTAAATCCAACTATTTTTTGTGTTACTGTATAAATCAAATTCGACATTTGTCTAGCAGGTTCATTGTTGTTCATGGCAATTTTACTAATTACATTTTTACGAATTTCTTTATAAACTGTCGTATTGGTTTCTTTTAATTTTTCTAATAAAGCTTTCTTTTTCTCTTGGTGTTCCTGTGTACCTGCTTTATTTAATAAGGCGCAAGAAATCAATGTTGTAATTTCTAAATGATTTAATAAATAGTCATTTAAAACTTTTGGAAATTCCCAATCACTATGATAAGCTTCCATCAATAATTGATTCACTCTAATTTGTTGATCAATTCTGCGAATCATCACTTGTTCATTAACGGATTGATCTTCTCTTCCGATAAAGTAACGGTAAAAATCAACATTGATATAATACAATTTCTTACAATACTGCAATGGAATAAATACAAATAAATTATCCACATAAAAAGTATGTTCTGGCAATTGTAATTTTGATTGTTTTAAAATATCTAGTCGATAGATTAAGGAATGCATCATCATATACTTTCCTTTTCGAAGCGGCTTTGCATCATCCCAGGTAAATATTTTGTTTTCTGGGAAGGACGACTGATATCTCATAATTTTCTTTCTTCGAGCTTGTTCTTTTTCATAAACAAAGTTTGTAATAATTACATCCACTTCTTCTTGTGCATCTTCTAATTGTTGTAGCTGCTCTAAAATTTTTAAATAAGCACGAACATCTACCCAATCATCGCTATCTACTACTTTAAAATATTTCCCAGTTGCGTGTTTCATGCCTGTGTTTACAGCACCACCATGCCCTTTATTTTCTTGAGAAATCGCACGGACAATGCCTGGATATTGTTGTTCAAACTTTTCTGCAATTATTTGTGTATTATCACTTGATCCATCATTAATAATTAAGACTTCTACTAAATCTCCACCAGTCACTAATGATTGAATACAGTAATGCATATATTCTTGTGAATTATAACAAGGAACTGCTATTGTTAGTAATTTCATTTCTAATTCCTTTCAAGGTTCTAGTTCTTTTATCTATTCTACCATTTTTTATATACTTTTTGGAAATAAAATATACATTTTATTTCTAACCTCTGCTTTTCTCTCTTTATCAAACACAAAAAACTCTTCCTTTCCTACTTTCATAGAAAAGAAAGAGTCTGTTTTTATAATAACGCTTCAATGATTGGAAGATAATCTTTTTCTTCTAACTTTTGAATCATAATAATGCCATCTCCTAATGGAACTAGAGTGGATTTCAATGCTTCATCTTTTTGAACAAAGTCTAAAAATAGGTTTAGACGACGATGAATTTTTCGAACTTTTCGTGGGATTTCACTCTCATCTTGTAAAATTGTTCCACCTTGGAAAATATCATCAACAACCAATACTCCACCTGTTTTTAATACTCGCATACAATGAGGGAAAAATTCAATATATTTCGCTTTTGCGCTATCCATAAAAATAAAGTCATATTGTTGCTCTAAAGTCGGCAACACATGTGCTGCATCCCCTTCAATTTGAGTCACAATGTCATCAATGCCTAATTTTTTGAAATTCTCTTTTGCTCTTGAATACATTAATTCATATCGATCAATCGTTGTCACAGAACCGCCTTTTGGTACATATTGTGCCATTAAACTAGCCGAAAAACCAATTGCTGTTCCAATTTCTAAAATGTGAGTTGGACGATAAAGCCCTAATAAGAAATCCAAATAGACCGCTGTTTCATGAGGAATAATTGGAATTCCTAAATCATTCGCCATTTGCTCTAGCTCTCCTAATTTACCAGGAAAGAATCGTTGACTTTTTCTCATATATTCGACCACTTCAGGTTTAACGACTGGTCGAAACATCATTTCATTTAACATACTTGCTCCTTTTATCCATTTATCATGAGGAAATTAGAAACCTCCGCCGCCGGATCCTCCACCAGAACCAAACGAACTACCGCCACTAAATCCTCCACCAAATCCACCGCTATTTGATGAATCTGAACTTGAACTAATTTCATCCACCGCTGAAAGATAACTATCAGTGAATGAATCCTGTAGAATCTCATTATAGACAGCCATTTGCCAACCATAAGTTGGTGAATAGAATACACTTTCTTGAATCCAATCAGGGAATTTTTCTTCTAATACTTCAATGACTTCTTCAGCAACTCCTAAAGAAATGGCATAAACTAATAAATGATCCCAGATTTGAATACTTGGTAAATCAGCTCTATCTAAACTAGAAATATCCATTAACATTTGACGGAATGCTTCCCAACGACGATATTCATATTCACCTTTTAAGCTTCTTTGTAGAGTATTTGATTTACTAAAACGAACTGTTACAAGATAAATAATAAAACTAATAATCCCTGCAATAATGGTCCAAATCAGATTCTTAGTAGCCCAAAATACACTACCCACAAACAGAAGAAGTCCTGCTATCCCTAAAAGATTTGCACCAACGGCTTTGGGAGCAGTTTCACCCTCCTCGAAACGATAAACACTATATTCCTCAGCAGCATCATCTACTCCTTCATACCAAGTATCTAGCATATCCGTATATTTTTCTGGGCAATTCTCTGCAAATTCAGAAACAAAATCTAAGTCTAAAGTATTTCCTTTAGCAATTTTTTTAAATAAAATATCTAAAGCTAATTGTTCATGTGGTAGTAAATGATACGAATGTTGTTTCAACTCTAAAATATAAGGTTCTTCACTCGTCATCGTTAGAACTTTTTTACGTACTAAATCCATTATCGTTGCACTAAAATCATCAATCGTTACACCGTCATAAATAGCTGCTGACATAATGGCTGGTGTCAAATCTTCTGGCAATTCATATAAATGTTCTGGTACAAACGGTACTTTTTCAAGACGCTTTTTATCGGCTAAATACCCTTTGAAAAATGCCCAAACTAAAGCGACTAAACTAAGTAGTCCTCCAAAACCTGCTACACCCCATTTTACAGAACGTTCCTCTTGATCTCTTTTCACTAATTGTTCTTCTCTGTCTACAATTCCAGCAAAAGCGTTAAAATCGTTTGTCACAGGATTATCCTTTGTTAATTCTACAGGAAATAGCATATGCGTTTCTACAAAACTCTTTGGTTCATTTTTTTTAACGGTAAATGTAACCCCTTTGTAATCCGGATCAATTTCTACCTTACCACCAATTCCGCCATGTCCCCAAGCTCTTAATGTTTCTTTTGTTGCGGCACCTGGTAAGCTAACATGAACATGAATATTTTTTTGCGTAACTTCCCACTCTTGTCCAACTACTCGTCGGTTTAATTCTGCTGTATCTTTATAATTTTTAATCAACTGTGGAATTGTATAATTAAAAACAACGGTTCTCGAACTATCTGCGAAAGGTAAGAACACCTTAAATTTTAATAAAGATCCAAGAGTTTCTGTTGAATAAGTGCTATTATGCCCTGTATCACTTTTTAATAGTGTAACAACTTCTCCATCGCTTGTTTTAAAATCAACCGTTACATCCTTTGGTTCTTTTTCTTCAAAATAATCTAAATTATAAAAAATACCATTATAACTTCCATCAGCAGTAAAGGTCATTTCTTCTTTAAAACGAACATCCCCATTTGGTCTTACATCAACATCAATATTATATTTTGTTACTTCTAAACTTTTAGCTTCAATTGTTGAAGTAAAAATGAATAGAGGTAGCATTAAAAACATCAGCATTACTATTATTTTTCGTAATGGTTTCATTTTATTCCCTCCGATACAGTGAAAGTGGGATGAAATAACAGATTTCTACTCCCACTTCCATTATCCTACTCAAGTCTCATTAACTTTAAATGATCAAAACTTTGCTTATAAAATACCGCCTCGAATATCCAATGTTTTTTTCAAATACCATTTTAAAACAAGGGCCCCCGAACCAATAAATAAGTACACAATGGCTGGGAAAACATAGTTAATACTTGTCGGAATTAACAATTGTGTTCCCATTACAAGAACTAACCACGCTAGCATCACTAATGAACTCACAACTAAATAACGAATATAGCCACGTTTTCCTTTTGGTTGATTAATATCTGGAGTTACTTTAGATAAAGCTAATAACGCTAAACCACCTACGACAAAGTTCATGATTAAAGAAATAACTCCCATTGCTTCTGATTGTTCTGGATTTAAGAATAAAGTAATTCCAGCAATTAATGCGAAGAATCCTCCAACCATTAATCCACCATCCACTGCAATTTGCCAATCTGGTGATTTCACCGTTGGATCTTTTTTAGGTCCTTCCAATACAGATTGTGTTTGTTGTGTCACTGTACCAAATAATTGACGAGCTGTTAAGCCTTTTTTCTGTTTTTCTACTAAAACAGGAAGCATTTCTTCTAAAGTTGAAGCGATTTTCGATTTAGACACTTGAGCTTCTTTTAATGAACGTTCTAATTGTAAAATATATTGTTCATTTTTTTTTGTTAATTGACTACGTAATGTAGCAACATCTACTTTTTTTACTTCAGTTTGATTTTCTGTCATGATTAAATCCCCCCACAAGATATGATATTATACGTTAAATCTGAAAAGCATAACATCGCCATCTTGTACGATATACTCTTTTCCTTCTTGACGTACTTTCCCATTTTCTTTAGCAGTACCCATACTACCAAATTCTAATAAGTCTGCATAAGCGACTGTCTCAGCACGAATAAATCCTCTTTCAAAATCAGAGTGAATAATTCCCGCACATTGTGGAGCTTTCATTCCTCTACGGAAAGTCCAAGCACGAACTTCTTGTTCTCCAGCAGTGAAATAAGTAGCTAATCCTAATAAATGATAAGCTTTTTGAATTAAAATATCTAAACCTGAAGTTTCAATTCCCATTTCTTCTAAGAAAACTTGTTTTTCTTCTTCTTCTAATTCAGCCACTTCTTCTTCTACACGTGCACAGATAACGACTACTTCTGCATCTTCTTTTGCAGCATATTCTTCTACTAATTGAACATATTGATTATGTCCACCTTCTGCCACATCATCTTCTGAAATATTAGCAATATATAACATAGGTTTCGTTGTTAATAAAAATAAACCTTTCACGATTGGTAATTCTTCATCTGTAAATTCAATCGTACGTGCTAATTGACCATCTTCTAGTACTGGTTTAATTTTTTCTAAAACGGCTAATTCTGCTACGGCATCTTTATCTTTTGTTTTAGCAATCTTAGCGACACGAGCAATACGTTTATCAACTGATTCTAAGTCCGCTAATACTAATTCTAAATTGATTGTTTCAATATCCGCAATTGGATCTACTTTACCTGCAACGTGTGTAATATTTTCATCTTCAAAGCAACGAACTACTTGGCAAATCGCATCTACTTGACGAATGTGGCTTAAAAATTTATTTCCTAAACCTTCCCCACGGCTAGCACCTTTTACAATCCCTGCAATATCTGTAAATTCAAATGTTGTTGGAACTGTCTTTTTAGGTTTTACTAATTCTGTTAATTTTTGAAGTCTTTCATCTGGAACTTCTACTACACCAACGTTTGGGTCAATAGTCGCAAACGGATAGTTTGCCGCCTCTACTCCTGCTTTTGTAATTGCATTAAATAATGTTGATTTCCCAACGTTTGGTAATCCAACGATTCCTGCTGTTAACGCCATGTATTTTTCACACTCTTTCTATTCATTATTTTCTTTCTTCAAAGTTACTTTTTTCATTTTGCGTTCAAATTCTCGTCTTGGCATTAAGACCATTTGCCCACAATGATTACATTTGATACGAATATCCATTCCCATTCGAATGATCGTCCATGAATTGGTTTGACATGCATGAGGTTTTTTCATTTCGACGCAATCCCCAAGTGCATATTCCACTACAGCCATTCTATTCACTCCTAATCATCTAATTCAATTTCTAATACATCTAAAATACGAGTTAAATCTTTTTGAGAAAGGTATTCAATCTCGATTTTTCCACGTTCTCCTTTCGGAGTGATTTGGACAGATGTCCCAAATTTATCCATTAATCTTTCTTCAGATTCCACAATGTACGCTGGTTTTTGTTGAATCGTTTTGATTTTCTTTACTTTTTCAACCGGTTCATTCATTGTTTGAATCAATTCTTCTAGCGCTCGAACCGTCATTCCTTCTTCAATTACTTTTTTAGATAAAGGAATCATTTTATCTGCTTGTTTTAAGCCTAATAAAGCGCGAGCATGCCCTACCGATAATTGACCTTCTTGTAATTGTGTTTGAATTTCTAATGGTAATGATAACAATCGGAGGAAGTTTGCAATATACGGACGACTTTTCCCGATTTTTTTTGCCACTTCTTCTTGGTTTAATTTTAGTGCATCCATTAAAGATTTATACGCTAATGCTTCATCCATTGGTCGTAAATCTTCTCTTTGTAGATTTTCTACTACGGCTACTTGAATCATAATTTCTTCGCTATATTCACGAATAATAGCTGGTATCGTTTCTTTTCCTGCAAGTTTAGAAGCTCGTAATCTTCTTTCTCCGGCTACTAATTCATAGCCTTTAATACTAGATTTACGGACGATAATCGGCTGAAAAACTCCTTGTTCACGAATCGAATCTGCTAACTCTTGTAAAGCTTCTTCATTGAAATCTTTTCGAGGTTGATACGGATTTGGACGAATTTCACTAATAGATATTTCTTCTATTTTTTCATTCCTTGTATCTACTTTTTCTAAATTTTCGATACTATCAAAATTTCCACCAAAAAGTGCATCAATTCCACGACCTAGGCCTTTTGATTTTTGATTTTTAACCATTTGATAACACTTCCTTTGCTAATTCAAGATAAACTTCTGCTCCTCTTGAACGAGGGTCATAGTCCACAATCGCTTGTCCATAACTTGGTGCTTCTGATAAACGAACGTTTCTAGGAATAATAGTGCGGTATACTTTTTCTCTGAAATATTTAATAACATCATCTTTTACTTCATTTCCTAAGTTTGTTCGTGCATCAAACATAGTTAGTAAAACACCTTCAATTTTTAATTGTGGGTTGAAGTGTTTACGAACCATCGTAATAGTGTTCATCAATTGAGATAATCCTTCTAATGCATAATATTCGCATTGCACGGGAATTAAAACTGTATCACTAGCCGTAAATGCATTCATTGTTAAATGTCCTAAAGAAGGAGGACAATCTATAAAAATATAATCATATTCATCACGAATCGTTGTTAAAGCATGTTTTAATCTTTGCTCACGATGAGTTTGATTTGTTAATTCAATTTCAGCTCCTGCCAACTGAATTGTTGAAGGGACGATCATTAAATTTTCACGTGTCGTAGGTACAATTACTTCATGAACATTCACTTCATTTACAATCACATCATAAACGTCATAGGTTAACTCAGCTTTTTGTACTCCTAATCCACTAGTTGCATTACCTTGAGGGTCACTATCAATAATTAAAACTTTTTGACCAAGTTTTGCTAGTGAAGCTGCTAGACTGACAGTTGTCGTTGTCTTACCGACTCCACCTTTTTGATTTGCAACTGAAATAATTCTTCCCATTGTCTTACCTCCAATCTTCATAAAAAAAGGAGAATGCAAGCATTCTCCCTCTCGCATGTCTACAAAATGTTTTCCATTTCTCGCAATTCTTTAAATTTATCCATTCCTATTGTAACAAAAAAACAGGAATATGAGTAGTCTTTTCCTAGGAAATCCATTGAAACATGAGATATCTTTTTCATTTATATATTCGTAACTTGAAACTTACTAAAGTGGTAATTCTTTCTTATGCTGTTGATTCATACCATTAAAAATCACTTCATAATTTTTTTGAATCGTTTCATCTCCTTCATTTAACATTAATGAGAAACTTTGAATCAAATTTGTCTTAACATCAGCTTTCATCTTCACCGTAATTTTCGTATTCTCATGAACTTGAATATTCATTGAAGCTAATGCTAATCGTACAACAGAATCACTTCCCTGATATTCAAAACTTCCATCTGATTGCCAAGTAGCAAGATTTGACAACTCTTGAGCTAGTTGTAATACGCTATGATACGAAAATCCAATAACATTTTGTAAGCTTGATTGAGCAGAAATGGTTGGCTCCCATTTATCTTGATAATAACGAATAGCACCTTTACTACCTTCACTAATCACTTCAATTTGATTCGTAGCTTTACCGTCTGTTTTATCAATTCGCGTTCCAAATCCTGTTCCATCACTCCAAACAGAAGCATTCGCAATGACTTGAGTCGAACTTGTTACATCTTTTTTCTTCACTTCATTTTGTTTTAATGTTAAATGATAATTTTGAACTTGTGTTTCTTTTTGTACTAATTTATCTTGCAAACCTTTATCTTCAACTACTTCGCTACATCCTACTAGAAAAAGTCCTAGTAAACAAAACATCCAATAATTTACTTTTTTCATGTCTATTCTCCAATATTCTTTATAAAAATAGTATACAAAAAAAGAGAATTTCCTTCCAGAAATTCTCCTTCTAATCAGAAGCGTGGCAACGTCCTACCCTCACAGGGGGAAACCCCCAACTACTATCGGCGCTAAGAAGCTTAACTTCTGTGTTCGAGATGGG
>ERZ773037.1606-NODE-1606-length-11669-cov-3.190201_pt1 | contig 11669 bp, 12 predicted proteins | sample MGYA00511466_ERZ773037 | MGnify/ENA primary metagenome ERZ773037 (study PRJEB29015, sample SAMEA2738146) | human oral metagenome | biome: human oral; feature: human-associated habitat; material: saliva | place: China | collected 2202 ...
CGCGAATCTTATTCAGGTAGTTTTCTCTAGGGAACAAACGCATACTGGCTCCAATCTTCATTGGAGTCAGTATATCAAATTAGAGGTTTATTGGGGTATTCTTTATCGCATAAATGATTTATACCCCTATAAATAAGGAAATCTCTATTCCAACTCGATCGTTTTTAGCTCGTTTTCGTGTAGTCAATAGGACGGGTGAACTGATGGTTCTTCCACTCTCCTATCACAAAAACCGTGTAGTCGCCCTGTAGTCAGCAGTGACTACACGCCCTGTAGCCACTTGAAGGGAGTATTTTACCCGATCGAAGAGTGATAGCTTTGACCTGCGGAAACGCAGTTCGATTGCGCACAACTGACTACATGGGTCGAAACGGCGCCGACGGGGTGGGGCGCTCCCCGACCCAAGAGTGACAAATTATGAGCGAAGAGCGACAACGCTGAACTGGGGAAACGCTGATTTAAGTCCAACAGGTGACTACAGATGAATTGCGAAGATGGCATTAGGATTCCGCTGCCTCGAGCTCAGCTTCGGTCGCAGACCCAGTTTCCTTCTCATCCGAAGATTTTGAATCATCCTCATCCGAAACCTTGTTGTCGGTAAGAGTTTTCTCGTATAGCTTGCGCAACTCACTGTCCGCAGAAGTTCCGTCCTTGATTGTTTTGAAGAAGTTGCGAACAATCCCACTATCATCTTCAAGGACGAAATCGACTTCGTCAGCTAAAGCCTTATCTACCAGTTCCTCGAAGAACTCAGCCTTGAGTTCTTCGATCTTTTTCTCAGCGCCATCGATTGTCAGATTGTCTTTTTCATCGACCTTCACGCTCAGCAGCTTCTTGTCGACACTCGAATCCTCGCTCATGATTTCATCCCTTCATAGATGTCGCTGCGTCTTTTAACCGCACTTGACCCACCATCAATAAGCTTAGCAATATTCTCTACGAGCTCGTTCTTGCCTCGTGCACCAACAAACGATCGATTTGAATAGGTGATGTGATTGTCCCTGCTGATTGTCCTGTCATTATCAGCAAGAATAATTTCGTTCGAATCGGCATTCACGACCAGTAGGGGCTCATGCGTCGTTATAAAGAGCTGATGGGTTCTCCTAAGCTCATCGAACTTGCTTGCAAGCACGTTTAGGAGAAAAAGCTTGTCCATGTTCGATTCGGGCTGATCGAACACTATCACCGTATTGCTGCCGGAATCTTGAATTGTCTTGTCGAGGAAATTTGAAACATATGTCTTGCTCAGCATACCTGCCGACAAGTCATCGATGGGCATAAAGCTGTTTTCATCAGTTTTAATCTTAATTGTGTAATTGAGAGCACCCCTGTAGGGAAGGGAAAAGCTCAAAGAGTCGGAGAAACCCTCCTTAAAGAACACCTCTATTAGTGCGTCTACTCTTTCGGGGTCGGTGAGATCGTAAGGCGGGTTAAAACGCGACTTATTTACTTTAGGCTTATTTCCAATAGCCCCCGGGAACGCCTCTCTGATGCTGTCGGTATCAGAGAGCTTTAGATCGATTCCCTCCGTTTCAAGTTTTACAGAGCTAGACTCCGAAGAGAGTTTCAGAGATGAGGTCAGTCCGTCTTTATCCAGGCAGGGCGCGGATCTGGTCAGCTTTAACTTCTTGATTTCTAAGCAATTTTTGGCAATTGTCTGCAAGTCGCTATCTACATCTGTCTCTTTATTATTCACTTCAGTCGACTGACGACTGATTTTGCCGTTGTACTCTTGCGCGGCGTTGTAGATTAGGGTTTTGACCCCTTGCTTAAGCTGTAAACGATGCGACTCTTTTTCGTATTTGAGTTTTAAGTTGCCTAGCTCCTCAGAAAACCGCTTCTTGAGCTGTCCTGTCTCCGAAACAAGATCATTCGACAGCACATGATTGTTGGCAATATCACTGAGCGTCTTGAAGGCGGCATTTGCACGTTCGATGTCTTGTGAAACGCTCGTAGCCTTCTGATTGACGGCATCTAACTCCCCAGTTATTCGAGCGTCTGCCTTGTAAACAATCACACCCGCACGGTTGTTTTTGTTTGCTTTTATAAATTTGAAGGCGTCACCGACACGGGCAATGCACTCTGAATTTTTATCTTGAAGCTGCTTGCTTCTTCGTTTGTTTGTAAGAAGAGCGTTCATTGAGTCTCTGAAGCTATCGAGCTTCTTTTGGTAGCTGCTGTCTTCGATACTCAGGCCAAGGTCATTGAGTAGGGCTTCGGGATCAGAGGAATATGCCTTGATGATTCTCTGATACAGGTTCTCAAGCTCGACTACTTTGTAGCCCGACTCGATACTAAGCTCCCGGTTATCCGAGTCGTACAGATGGATACTGTCGGGGCTGCACATCCCCTCATAGTTGGAAACGTTCGAGGTGTTCTCAGACAGATGCGTCCCCATAAGCTTGCTCTTAAGCAAATCGAGCAAAAGGGTCTTGCCAGATCCAGATGGGCCAATAATTGCGTTAATGCCGTGAGAGCAGTCAATTTCCGAGCATCCCATCGAAGAGTTCTCTTCTATAACAATCTTCGATACGAAAGAGGTGGGCGTGATGATGTCCTCTTCTCTGAGCACACGCGTATCTCCCACCAAAACAGAGTAGAAAAGGTCGTCAAAGCTATTGCCTGCCCAGATGTACGTCGGGGACTTTTCCTCGCTAAACTTCTTGAAAGAAGTCTGGTCGGCAGAACTCATATTCGCTGCATCTGAAAGCCACTCGCAATATTCCTCCGAAAGAAAGTCCTTCAGCGAGTTTTCGAGCGCAATTTTATAAAAGGATTTGTTGTCTTCTGTAGCTACTGGCAGAAAACGAGACAACGATAAAAGCTCTGACGCCGTCTCGGGATTTCTTTGTACTGACCTTTGGTTTTGCTTCGTACCATGTACACAAACGATAGAGCGATTTAATGCTGCAAGTTCGCTAAGCTGGTCAATAGTAAGGAAAAAGCAATCAGCGCCCTGTGGCTTCTTTGAACCCTCTAGTGCGGCATTACCCTGATAACAGGCACGCAGTTTTGACTGAAAATCCCATGGATTTGTTGACGGATCCATGAGAAGAACGATGTGCACAGTTTTATTGGGATGCTCCCAGTTCTGTAAATCAATCTCAACACCAGGGACGAGAGTTATACCGTGCATAGAGCAATAGCGTCTCAGCAGACAAAAGGATGCCGCGTCAAAATCATTGTGGTTAGTTTGACCAAGAAGTTCGAAGTTATATTCAACGGCTTCGTCCACTTGTTTATATGCAGCAGATATGTCAAATGAACTTATAACGTTACGTGACTTATCAATGGTGCAATCTGCATCTTTCCCACCAAGGTGATTATGTATAGAAATCTTTGTGAACTCACTCATTAGAAACTCCGAATCCCAGAGGCTTAAGTTTGCCCTCGACGTGGCTGCAACAGCTCCCGCACATCCACATCTGAATTTTACTACTATTCACGGTTCGCCCTTTTTCAATGAATCCCACATTCACATTTCTCGGGATTTACCGTAAGAGTCGCTTATGACCTAGCGAGCCTTAGCGTGGCCTAGTACTCCGTGCGGCTTTGCGCGCAAGCCTCCCAACAGGTATATCTCTGCTTGTCCGTCCAAAGGACCCAACTCCTTGAGCCTCATTGCGACCAGAGGACACCAGATGCAAAACGAGAGGCAGTTGAGCCATCCCATGAAAGACGACATCCTCCGATGCCACGCGACGCGTTCCCAGCACCCCAGGGAATATCGGATAATGATGCGGAAAGCCGCAAGAATGTCGGGGCAGAGAAACGGAAATCTGCTACCTTCTCGACATCAGAAGCGAACGACCTGCCCGACGACCTCATGGATGTGCCACAAGTCGCCGATTACCTGCGCGTATCGAAGACATCGGTCTACGAGCTCATCAAGCGGCAGAAGATCACTGCCATAAGTATCGGAAGACTGCTGCGTGTCAGGAAAGATGAGCTAGACGAGATGCTCCACGCCATGGGTAACGACATCTGATCGGGACTTCCATGGCCACGTGCCCCTATGCGAGAGGCACTCGCCACATCGCCACAACCCCAGGGCTCGACGCCCCCTCGCGCTCGCCTCGCCGCCTGCCGTCCAGCACTGATCGCGGGAAGGACGCGACGCGAGCAACCGAAGGGGTGGCTCGACAATGACAGCAGCCAAACGGGCCAAGCCGTAGGTTCCTCTCAAGGACTTCTGCACCATCCAAGACGTAGCGGCGCTATATTTGGCCGATAGTTTGCAATTGTTGTCGCATGTCGGTGATAAACTATTTTGCAAATGTATTGCATTCCGACTCACACGGAGGCCGAACGATGAAGTACTCAGACCTCGTCGAAAACAGGTCGACGGACACAGAGAAGCAGAAGTTCCTCGTGGGCGGCAACATGGCCGCTATCACGATTGGGATCCCTGAGAACCTGTGCAACGCGAACAAGGAGGCCGCCACCCTCAAGGGCGTGAGCTTCAGCGCCTTCATCCGCATGTGCATGATTGAAGAGCTTACGAAGAAAGGGCAGTAGTCAGTGGCAGACATCAAGAAGTTAGAGAAGGAACTGTGGGAAGCGGCGGATAACCTGCACGCCAACTCGAAGCTAACGAGCCAACAGTACTGTATGCCGGTGCTCGGCCTCATCTTCCTGCGCTATGCATGGGGCCGCTTCAAGACCGTGGACGCCCAGATCAAGGAGAGCCGCGCCATGCCACCAACAGACAGGTGTCCATCGGGGCTGCCGACTACACGAAGCACGGCGCGATGTCCCTTCCCGAAGAGGCACGCAATCGTCTCCTTCCCAAGCTGATGTCAGATGAAAGTGGGGGCGCTCTCATGAGCAACGAGCATAGCGACAAGATTGCATATCTCCAGATGGTAGAGGATGTAATCAATCGGATGGCGTCAATCTCGGCAACATTCAAAGGGTTTGCCGTGACAGTTTTTGCGGGCATTCCCGCAATCATTTTTAGCATCGGCGGCTCAAATAGAGCTTTGGTACTTGGCCTATCTTGCATTGGACTGCTGGCAATAGCTGGTTTCGATTGCTGGTATTTTCGCATGGAAAAGCGCTATCGAAAACTGTATTCCCAAATTTTAGATAAGAGCCATCCAGTCGATTTCAACATGAGCAATGACAAGAGCATAGGGGTGAACTGGAAAGAGGCTGTGTCGTCGAAAGCAATATGGCTCTTCTACCTGATATTGATTGGCATCGACATTGTACTCATCCTCCTGTGTCTCTGTGGCTGTTTATGAGGAGTTGAATATGAAGCGTCAGGTATTTTTCAGCTTTCACTATGAAGCTGATTCATGGCGAGTTAGCCAAGTTAGGAACATGGGCGTGATAGAGGGCGACTCCCCGTTTTCTGACAACGGCTGGGAGCAAGTCCGCAAACACACAGACGAGTCCATCGAGCGCTGGATTGGACAGCAGATGAGCATGCGGTCATGTGTAGTCGTTCTGGTAGGGACTCACACCGCTGAGCGCAAATGGGTTCGCTACGAGATTGAGGAGGGCTGGAAAAGAGGCAAGGGCATCTGTGCGATTGACGTCCATAACCTTAAAGACTATGAGGGAAACCAATCCGCGCAGGGGCAAGACCCGACGCGACTGTTTTACGTCGACAGAAAGATTAACTGGATTAACTGTGGGGAAAGTCCACTTGATGAGAACGAAATAAAGCTCGGCAGCATCTGCTCGATGCATAAGCCTACGTATTCCACCAGCCAATATGTCTACGACGAGATAAAGATGAATATCTCCTCGTGGATTGAAGAAGCAATAGCAATCAGGCAGCGCTATCCGATGCCATAGTAAGAGGAGAAAAAATGGCTCATAAGACTTTTATTTCATATAAATACAGCGAGGCTTGTCCTGTGCGCAACAAAATCATTAGCGCGTTAGGCTCAAATGCAACCTATTATCGAGGCGAGGACGGTTTTTCGGATGATTTGAGCAGTTACAAAGCCGAGACAATAAAGAATCATCTCAAAGACATGTTATTCGATACATCGGTAACGATAGTTGTCATCTCTCCGTATATGAAACAAAGCGAGTGGATTGACTGGGAGATTGAATACTCTCTCAGAGAGTATGAACGAGATGGCACAACATCGCACACGAACGGTATTGTTGGTGTGGTTATGAAATACAACGACGGGTATGACTGGATTCGCACCAAACACAATCACTTAGATGGTCATACATCGACATCTTATTCTGATTCGTATCTTTTTGACATCATCAAGAACAATCGCTTTAACCAGACACCTAAGGTATATACATGTGAGCAGTGCAAAACTGTAAATTCACTGACTGGTTGTTATATTTCCCTCGTTGATGAAGAAGGCTTCCTGGCAGATCCGAATAAGTACATCGAAAATGCCTACGAAAAGAGCCAGAACCTCGGGAACTACGAAATTTGTAAATCACGTTAGAGATTCGGCGGAGAGTAATGAATCGCTATTCAGAGGAAGAAGCCGTACAGAAGCCTGCTAGCAAGCTGCTCCACAAGATGAATTGGGAGCTCGTCTACGCCTGCGACAGCGAAGAGCTGGGGTAGTACGGCACGCTCAGACGTAACAGCTACCACGAGGTGGCACTGCGTCGCTATCTAGTCGATGCGCCTGTTGAGCTGAACGAGTAGCTCAAGGTCGAGGAATGTGAGCAAGCTGCCGATGCCCTCATGGCAACGCTTGCCACAGACACGCTGCTTCAGACCAACGAGAAGAAGTACGCACTCCTCCGCGACGGTATCCCCGTCGAACGCGAGATGCCAGATGGAACCAAACAGACTGAGTATGCAGCCGTCTTCGACTTCGAGCACCCCGACGCCAACCGCTTCATCGCGGTTGAAGAGCTTTGGGTGGACGGGTCGCTGCACCACTGCCACTGCTACTTCGTGGGCTTCGTAAAAGGCGGCGAAGGTGGAGTCACCAGCCCTCAATGTCCAAGGAGAACTCCTCCTAGGCACGCGCCTCTTCTTCGCGCCTGAAGCCGCGCTTGGTCTTGTGCCGCAAGTCTCCGTTGTAGTCGCGATACCACACCTGCACCGTCCACGTCCCGTTGGACTCCATCCTCACCAACATACACCGCTCCTCGCAATCATTGTGCAGGAATATACAGCACATGTGCATGCTGTCAATCGATTGTGTACAGAAGCATGCTGCAATATCCTGTACACATATGTTTTCAGGAGGAAAGATGACGATAGGCACGCACATACGCAGATACCGCAACGAGGGCGGCATAACGCAGAGAAAGCTCGCAGACGAGGTGGAGCTCACCGAGTCCGCCATACGCAACTACGAGCGGGGCATCAAAACGCCCAGTAGCCAGCAGATGGAGTGCATCGCCGAAGCGCTGGAGAGATCAATGAGGACGACCACGAGACCTGGAAGACCCGATTCAGGGGCTAGAGCAAGGAATAGAGCATTTCGGGAACGCTGAGGCGTCCCCTTTCTTTGCCCGAAATCGTCACTCCGCATTACTATTGCTGGTTTTCGGGGGCTAAAAATGGCCCAAAATCGGCGAAAATCGCGATTTTTCGCGATTCTCCACTCTTCACTCCTAACTGCGGTTTTGTAAAACAGAAGGCCGAAAAAGTGGGGTGACTACATGGGCTGAAAAGACGACGATGGGGTGGGGCACTCCCCGGCCCAAGAGTGACAAATTTCGGGTGAAGAGTGATTGCGCTGATCTGGGGAAATGGCTTTTTTCTCATGTAACTGACTACATCGCAGCTGAGCTATCTTTAAAGCTCTGCTGAGTTTTTCTCGTTGAAAGCCATGTAATTTATACTTGCTTTTAATTCACTAATGATGTTTTCACTGCCGATTAAATCATCTGAATATTGATGCACAACGTCGTCCAAGTACGAAAATATATTTTCAAGCTCTTTCACGCCCGACTTGCGCCATTCTCTCCAAACACCCATTGCCTTCTTGTCGCTATCAGAAGAATGAGACGAAAGCATTTCATCAACCTCTGCTATGCAATTATATAAACGCTTGCACGTTTCCAAAGAAGCTTGGAAAGCAATGATGGCCTCTTCCGGTCCATCGATACTGCTTTTGCTGAATGCGAGCTCAGCATCTGACATCGCCTCTGCGGTATCAAGATCACCCATATGGTTTATAAGAGTGCTAAGCAGATAAGTCTTTTTTATCAGGCCACGGCCATCGGAAACAAACGTTACCTCAATGCGCTCGACCGGTCCATTGTACAGAAGCCACCATTCTATAAGGCGCTCATTTGATTCTAAATCGCACTTCATGAGATCTCGGATACAGCTTGCTGCCACTTCTGAGAATAGAACCTCTGATGATGCTTTATAAGTAATTTTGAGCAGGTCACCGCAAATCGCTGCGGTTTCTATATCTGGTTCTGCGCTGAACCTATCTACAAGAAGAGGCTTGAGTTCCTGCAATGTCTTGGCTCTATAGGCTTGCCTGAAGAACGTCTTCTCCTGCTTTTTGTCTTTCCTACACCATAAATAGTTCCAGTAAACGGCATGCTGAAACAGTTTTTCTTTCTGCTTCTCACTTATTAAGCACCTTCCCCCAAAAAGCTTCGAAAACTCAGAATTGCAAGCTTCGACTTTAGCGCAAGCCTGTGCAACATTGCTTACAGCTACTGCCGACGGACGCTGTCCGCGATTAAGCGCGTATGAGAGCACGTCGTTAATGCTATTAAAGTGATTTTGCAGGTTTAAAAGGAATTTCCTCGTGTTACTCAGAACAGGTTCTGCTTCCCTCTTTAACCCAAAAGCAGGTGCAGCTTCTTTTGGGTTGCTGCCATTCTTGCTGGAATCAAATGCCTCTACTTGTCCAGAGCTGAACGCATAGGTATCCAGCGCACAAATCGGCAAGCCGACATCAATGGTGTCTAATTCCTCTTTTGCCTTTACTGCCTCACCACCAAATTGTACCTGCAATTTTCCTACAGCCTTTTTGTTTCCACACAGCAAGGCATCCGCTAGATGCGAGCAGGTATCCAAGGCCTTAATCGAATCGGAAACAGTACCTTTCAAAGACTGTTCTAGCTCTTTCCAGTCTCTCGCGATATTGTCATCAAGCTTGCACATTCCGATGTAAAACTGATTAATAAGCTTCATCCAGTTGAGTGGAAGATTTTTCTCAGGGATATGTTTTTCGCAGTCGGGAATTTCTATACCTCCAGTTAACGCCTTGATTCCAACATATTGCACGCAATACCTTCTGCAGTTTGGGAACAGTCGCCTCAGGTCGCATACAGCCCTCATAACAACATCATTTGGCAGGGAACTGCTGTAACGAGAAGATAAGTTCCCGCTTTCGATGCTATTGCTTATCTTCGGGGCAACTATCGCACTGACCTGACGCACTAAGCCTTCGGCATTAAGGCATCCTGGAGGTATTTCCTCGCGGCTTTCGCTGCTCTCCTCTAGCGTCTCTCTTGTGACCAGCTCTGAAGAGTCGAGCCAAACTATGCCGTCTCTTTGACAGGTTTTAAATAAGATTGCTTGGCGGTCTTCGCTATTAATGTCTATACCAATGCTGCTGTAGCCAACAAGTAGGTCTAGAACGTGATTTACATCTATTGACGCAAGGCCATCTACATGAACCAAGGCGTTAATTTTGCTATCGGAAATCAAACGCCCGAAACCCCTGCTTCCCACATACGCGAGAACGAAACCGGCTTCGGATGCTTGACTGGGAAGTAAGTCGACCGCCGGAAGACGTTGCGCTAATTTCGAAAGAAACCGATCGGTCTCCCTATATTCAGCTTTTCGACATGTTAACTGAGTGACTAGGGCACAGGTAGAGTCTCGTATAGCCCCATCAGGAAATAGTTCCAGTATGGGCTGCCAGTTATCTTGATCGTTCACTCTCGTTATGTCTCCGGCAATCATGCTTAAAAGAAAGACGGGCAGCCCCGCATCAATCATATGCTGCCGCAAGTCGGCGGTAGAACAATAGAAGCGTCGTGCGTCTTTCCAAACCATTGCGCGTAATGCCTGAGCGGAAGACTTCCACGATACTTGGGAAATATCAAGCAAGGTATCCAGGCCATCTTTACTAAATGAATTTTTCGAAAGATAGGGAATAAGCATGCTGCCAAAATCGCCGGAAGCACACTTGGCTGCATTCAGAACGAGTTCTTCTTCATCCTGATAGAGCATGGGGGCAATGATTTCAGCAAGTAGCTTTGAGCGGTATGGATGCATGGGGAACACCAGTCCACGCTCTGCATCCGATCGTAGGAGCATCTCGTTCTCTAGAATCTCGAGCATGTTCTGTATGTTGTTTAGCCCTGATGCGCTTTTGAGTTTGGCAGTGGACGAGGGAAGTCCATATTCACCGGCGGCACTTGCAAGGTAGAGAAAAGTCAACCAGCTATCATGTTCTGTCATGCGCAGCTGTCTTACCTGCCCCTCAAGCTTCTGACGAAGAGAGACATCATGGCTGAGGGAGTAAATGAACTCCATCAGGGGCCCCTCTCCTCCGAATGACTCCCACGCACTCTCAAACGATGGAAACAGCGAAGTATTGAACTGCTTGTACAAATGCTCTGCTTCATGCTTGTCGAATAGCAGAAAGACATCTGCACTTCCAACTTTCGATGCATCGTAGTAAGCCCTGGCAGCATCGTCCTCGCGGACGCTGACGAGTAGCTTCAAATTTGGACAATTGAGACGATTGATTTCAGTGCATAAATCCACCCATCCCGCATCGGCTCCACCTTCAACGTATGCATAGACGTTACTTTGCTGAGCCGCAAGCCCTCTAAGTGCAGCGACAATTCCCGGAGCATTTGTAGACGACACTCCATTAAGCAAATAAATATCGGAAATGGTATTGCGATCTATGAGCCAGCGATAACAGACCGTTGATTTCCCTTGCCCGGAAGCCGCGCGGACGACAACTATATTTTTGGACTCGAACGCTTTGCTAATTTTCGATTGCCAGGTTGGACGCTCTACATCTAGGTTCAGGGCAATATGCTCAGGAACTGCGCTTGCTCCGGACCGATATTCAGCTTCCAACTCCGCAACGTCATGCTCGCTGCCAGCAAGATATTGGGACAAAGAAACAATTGTGTGACCGTAGTTTTCAAGATAGCCTCGCGCTGAAGATGCCTGCAGCGCAAAGTTCACTAGCTTTGTCTGCCACTCTCGATCAGTAATGCTTATTCGGTTTCGACAGCATGAGTATATGTAGCTCATGATGTAATCGCGCGCCAACTCAACAGCGGCTCCCGTTTCAATACGATTGCTGAGCTGCTGCTCAAGTAGCGATGTAAGGGACTGCTCGTCAGCCTGCTCAATGCTCAAATGCTCTTTGAGCCATTCGCAAAAATCATCTGGGTATCCATATTTCTCAATCATTTTTCGTCTAATGGAGCCTTCTACTTGCAGGCCTCCATCGACATCGCTCATTTCACGATCGACATTCCCAAAAACAACTACGCGCGCACTGATATGCACGTCTTGTTTCCAGAATTCGTATATATGGCCGAAGAAAGAGTCATCCTTGTCCAGGTTTGTGTCTTTGGTTTTCGGATTCAAATTGCTGAGGTGAAAAGCATCGGACTTACGGCTCTTGACTTGGACGAATTCAATGCACTCTTGACCTGTCCCACCTCCTACTACCACCATCAAATCTTCTACTGTTTCTGGTATATAGATGAGACCATCA
>ERZ773037.1607-NODE-1607-length-11657-cov-5.039217_pt1 | contig 11657 bp, 6 predicted proteins | sample MGYA00511466_ERZ773037 | MGnify/ENA primary metagenome ERZ773037 (study PRJEB29015, sample SAMEA2738146) | human oral metagenome | biome: human oral; feature: human-associated habitat; material: saliva | place: China | collected 2202 ...
CCGCCACCACCATTTGATGAGCCCCCGCCGTTAGAGCCGCCACCGTTGCCGCCATTTCCGCCGTTGTTTTGGGCAGAAGGAGTAACGGTTGGCTGAACCTCAGCGCCGGGAGTTTCCTGGGTCGCCTCGGGAGTCGGTGTTGGTGTTTCCTCAGTCGGAGTGGGGGTGGTCGTCGCAACCGGAGCAGGATTCACCGGAGTAGCGGTTTGACGCTTATACCAGTCGAAGTGAAGCTTCGTATCGTTTGCGCTCGCTGCCTTCATGTAGCGCACCCACACGGTTACCGGCCAGTCACCACCGTGGAATTGGCCCAAACCGCCAATATTGGTCAGCGACACCGGGCTACCATTCTCATCGAGCTGGTACATGCTAACGGCAGTGACCAAGCTCGGAGTAAAACCAACGAACTGTGCGGTCTTCTGTTCTTCCGAGGTACCCGTCTTTCCGCCGGTATCCTGCTTGAGAACTGCGGCGGCCTCGGCTGTACCACCCGAAGCGGTCACGGACTGCAGCGCCGGAAGGACCGTTGACATGGTCTTCGTATCGAAAACCTGCTTCGGATTCACGGTGGTCTGGAAAACCTTCGAACCATCAGAGTTTTGAACCTCGCGGACGATGTGCGGGGTAGTCCGCTGACCGCCAGAAGCGATGGTCGAATAAGCGTGAGCCAGATCGATATTGTGAGGCGCCGCAAAGCCCAAAACATTGAGCAAGGAGTCATCCAAGCCATTGGTGTCTTCGGGGATACCCAGCTCAATAGCAACCTGTTTAGTCGTTGCGGGTCCAACTTCCTGATTGAGCCCAACGAAAACCGTGTTGATCGAATTCTTCGTTGCATTCACCAGATTCTGTCGGCCCCAGGACACACCCGAATCATTACTCACCGGACGCGCCAATCCACTAAAGGTCTTCGGCGAGGAACCGTCGTAGGTGTCGTAGATCGACCCGCCCTGTTCAGCGTGAGCAACCAAGGCGAAGGGCTTAAAGGTCGAACCGGCAGCCATGATGTCCTGCGTTGCACCATTTTGCTGGCGCTTGAGGTAGTCCTTGCCGCCGTATTCGGCAACGATTTCACCGGTAGCGGGATCCAATGACGTCAAAGCTACGTGCATGGAGTCTTCATTCCACCCACGCACCGTGTACATGTACTCGGCAGCCTCAACCGCCTGATCCTGCTTTTCCTTATCAATTGTGGAAATGATTCGGTATCCACCGGTTGCCAGCTGATCGGCCGTGAAACCACCCTCTTGGGCAAGTTCCGTACGGATCTGCTCCATGAGATAACCGGTCGGCCCTTCCATTGTTGGCCCGCCCAAAGTATCGGGGTCAATGGTCTTGGGGAATTCAGCCGCGTTTGCATCGGCCTGAGAAATCCACCCGTCTTCGACCATCAGATTGATGACACGAGTCCACCGCGAGCGCGCTTTCTCTTCATCAACTGCCGGGTCCCACGCGGAAGGAGCGGGAATGATTCCGGCAAGCATCGCGGCCTCAGAAAGGGTCAGGTCCTTTGCGTCATGCCCGAAGTAAGCCTGGGATGCGGCCTCAATTCCGTAGGCTCCACGCCCGAAGTAAATGGTGTTGAGGTAGTTGCCGATGATCTGGTCTTTGGACTGTTCGCGGTTGATCTTGAGGGCAAGAATTGCTTCTTTCGCCTTACCCACGTAACCGGTCGTTTCCCCAACGTAGTAGCGCTCAACATATTGCTGGGTCAGGGTCGATGCACCCTGGCGTGCCCCACCCCTAATGTTGTTGACCAGTGCGCGTCCAATGCCTTTAAGATCAACACCCGAGTTCGTGTAGAAAGTCCGGTCTTCCGAGGCAACAACAGCATGCGCAACATAGTCCGGAAGGGTCGATGCATCGATAATCTTCCTATTGACCTGCGACATCCGGCCCATTTCGGTGGTGCCATCGGAGTAGTAGACAGTTGTGGTCTGCGCGAGCGCAACCTGATCAGCCTGGGGAACCGTCAATGCGGCATAGGCAACCAGGAAGGTTCCCAGCCCCGCGATGATCAGCCCTAGGAAAGTAAAGAGAATTCCGCGACCGATACGTGCACCCAGGCTCCGCTTTTTCTTCCCCTTATTTGCCTTGCCGCCCTTAGCTGGGCCCTTCTTTGCGCGCGCGCGGCTTGCTGCTGCCGAGGCCTCGCGATCGCTCTGCGGGCGAGTTGGACGCCTACGCGCACTACTTGCCGACGAGGAGCTAGTGCCTTGGGTGCCTGTACGTCGGCCCTCGCTGCTACTTCCTGTGCGCGCCGAGGCTCCGCCTGAGACCCGCGCAGCCGCGGAAGTCCGCTTGGGTGCGGAGGGTGTCGAGGATGTGGAAGTCTTGGGAATCGTTCCCTCTCCATCGCGACGGGCCTGCTCTGCGAGCCGACGTCGAGTGGCCTCGGCCCGCGAGGGAAGAGGTCGACGTCCGCGGTCGTCGTTTGTGTTAGAAGGTGCCACGAAAAACCAGCCTTTCAGCATAGGTGATCGTGTCTAGCCTACGCAGAAAGCGGGCATATTGCCTAAAGCAAGCTCCGGATCGGCTTAGTTTTCGCTGGCAGAACGACGCTTGCGCGCCTTCTTTTCGGCAGCCTTTGCTTCCCAGCGTTCCTGCTGTGCTTGATACTCTGCGGCGATCTCTCGGACTTCATCAGATGCCCACCAGGCTAGGAGTGCCTCGCGCGCCGCTTCTTCTCCCAAAGGACCCTGTTCCATTCGAAGATCCAGAAGATAATCGCGAGCCATCTTCACGGCTTTCGAAGGGCGCAGACCAAGGATTTCCATGATCTGATCGCCATCGAGATCGGGGCGAATAGCGTCGAGTTCTTCTTGGGCGCGGAGAGCGGCAATACGCTCTTCCAGGTCGTCATATGCAGCGGACAAGTAGGCGGCCTTGCGCTTGTTACGCGTTGTGCAATCAGCGCGCGTCAGGCGATGCAGGCGCTCAAGAAGCTCTCCCGCATCGGCAACGTAGCGGCGCACTGCCGAATCCGTCCATTTCGCTTCCCCGTAGCCGTGGAAACGCAGGTGCAGGGCAACCAGTTCTGAAACGGCATCAATCGTTGCCTTGTCAAAACGCAGGGCTTTCATCCGCTTACGCGTGAGCTTCGCTCCCACTAACTCATGGTGATGGAATGACACCGTGCCATTGGATTCGAAGCGACGTGTAGCCGGTTTGCCCACGTCGTGCATAAGTGCCGCGAAACGCAAAATGAAATCCGGACCGGGAACAGGACCGTCAGCATCCGTTTCCAAATCGATCGCTTGATCCAAAACGGTCAGCGTATGTTGGTAAACATCCTTGTGACGATGATGCTCATCAACGGTCGACACCAGAGCAGACAGCTCAGGCAAGACGATATCTGCAACCCCGGTGTGGACCATCAATTCCAAACCGCGCCTGGGCCACGGCGAAATGATGAGTCGTTCAAGTTCAGCGCGGATACGTTCAGCTGAAACAATCTCAAGACGTCCAGCCATTGACTCCATGGCATCCATGACGTCTTCATCAACATCAATACCCAGCTGGGCGCTGAAGCGCGCAGCACGCATGATCCGCAGCGGATCGTCATCAAAGGACTGCAGAGCACTGACGGGGGTACGCAGACGGCCCGAAGCCAAATCACCAAGGCCATCGTGGGGATCAACCAGAGCCATCTGAGGCAATCGCATGGCCATCGCATTGACGGTGAAATCACGCCGCGTCAGATCGCCTTCCAGAGTGTCGCCATACTCGACCTCGGGCTTGCGCGAACCAACCTCATACGAATCCGTGCGATAGGTCGTGACTTCAACGACCAGCTTTCCGCGACGACCACCAATGGTCCCGAACTCGCGGCCAATATCCCAGGTTGCATTCCCCCACTGCGCCAGTAGTTTCTCAGTTTTCTCTGGACGCGCAGAAGTCGTGCAATCAAAATCGTGGGGAGTGAGTCCCAAGAAGGCATCGCGAACCGGTCCACCGACCAAGCTGATTTCCTCTCCAGCTTCGGCGAAAATTTCACCGAGCTCGAGGATTTCCTTGGGAAGGTGGGAAAAAGCCTGCTGCGCCTGAGCCATTAATAGACCCAGATCGCCCTCGCCTAGACCGCTGGGAAGGGGGGCGTGTGAGCGGGATTGACCCATCGTTCGCGAAAGTTGTGTACTCATCCCCTCCAGCATGCCATGATTTCCACATCTTTGATGCATCCGCACCGCCGCCTCGTCTTCGGTTGACATGCTCCGAAGGTCGCACCAATTGACCTTCTGACACACGAAAATTGCGGTAATTCCCACTTGACCGATGGTGCGACCTGACCAAGAGCCCCGATCCCGCCTAAAGTGGAGGTATGACTGTGCCTTCTGAAGCCTTACGACCCGGAGTGCCCCGGCCTCCGCGTCGCAATCCTTCTTTGCGCACGGTCCAGCCGACACCCCATTTCCTTCCCGTTTCCTCCGAAACCTCCGCGGGCGGCGTCGTTGTCGATGTTCGCGATGGTCAGCCCTATGCGGCAATCATTGCTCGCCGTAATCGGTCGGGGAAGATCGAATGGTGCCTCCCAAAGGGACATCTTGAAGGCCGTGAGTCTCCCGAGGAAGCGGCTCTGCGCGAAGTCGCCGAAGAGACCGGAATCCACGGGCGAATTATTCGTCACCTGGCATCGATCGACTACTGGTTCTCAGGTGCAGATCGACGGATTCACAAGGTCGTTCACCACTACTTAATGGGCTACATCTCAGGCTCCATCACCGTCGAGGGCGACCCCGATCACGAGGCCGAAGACGCCGCGTGGGTTCCCTTGCGTGACCTCACCCATGAGCTGGCCTATCCCAATGAAAGGCGCATTGTCGGTATCGCTTTGGACTTGCTCTACCGGGATGCATCATGATCAAGCCGCCAGCAGCTCGATACGCACTGACTCTTCTGCCTCTGAGCGCACTACTTCTGGGGGCCACCCCCGCGAGCGCTCAAGCGCTGCCCACACACGTTCAGGGAACCCAAAGGGCGCAGGCCTCAGCTTCTGCGCGCTCCGCGTCGCTCTCTGCGCTTACGCCCCAATCAACAACGCGACCGCAGATATTGGGAGATGCGGGTCAGGCCTCGGGAATTGACGTACGAATTAACAGGCTGGAACCACGGGTCATTACCTCGCAGCACAACGTGCAGGTATCGGGCGTCGTTCGAAACCTGTCAGATAAGCCCGTCACGAACCCATCGCTGGATGCCTACGTCCAGACCTATTCACCCGTGACCGCACCGGAGCTTTCCTCATACCTTTCTGGTCAGAGTTGGCAGGGTCGGCGTGTCCACGCGGGGACCCTCGAGGCAACGATTGCTCCTCACACCGAGCAGACCTTCCACATCACAATCCCATTTGAATCTCTTCCCTTCGGATCAGATTTCGAGTGGGGACCGCGTGGAATCACCATCGTTGTTGAAGGCGATGAAACTCGCGGGTCTGATCGTTCAATCCTCGTGTGGGATTCGGGTTATTCCCTTGAACCCACTCGCGCAAATGTCCTGCTCCCATGGACCGAGTCAACGCCGCAAACCCCCACCGACTCCTATTCGATCCTGTCCGCGGCATCGATGACCGGTGTCACTTTTGCGACCGATTCAGATACTTTGGTTCGCGAGCTCACGGTCCCCGAGGACCAAAGTTCATCTCGCGCTTTTCCTTCCGTATCCTCCTCGGCCGCTTCTCCTTCGACTTCCTCTTCTTCCGAGGCCTCCGCCTCCGCCTCGCCCAGTGCCTCTTCCTCGCCCAGTGCCTCCGCCTCGCCCACTGCGCGTTCCGAGGCCGAGATCACGGCAGATCGCAATACTCGCGCGGCCTTTCTCCAAACTTTCTTCGAGCGCACGAAAGAATTGGTTGCTCTGCCCAGCCACGACGCCGACCTTTCCTTGGCAACCACGCTCAACAATGACGCGGTCATGGACTACCTAACCTCATCGCGCGCCTCGGTCCCAACCTCCGTCAGCAAGGTCAAGGCTCTCCTGCCTTCCTCGCGCTCAAATGCCTCTACTTCTCCCTCGAGCTCTGCTTCTTCTTCCTCACATGCAAGTTCCCCAAGCGAAAGCTCGCAATCACCGAGCGCCACTGCCTCGCCGGACTCAAGCTCGACCTCGTCAAATAACGACAGCTCCGGTCCAACACTGATCTCAAATGTTTCCTGGCCTGCCTCACAAAGCTGGGGCACTCAAGCGCTCAACAGCAAATACGCTTCAACCGTGATTGCCCCTCCCGGGCAACTAGCGCCAAGCTCAGAGCAGAACTTCACCTCGATGGCCAAGGTCAAGCTCTTATCCGACGGCCAGACCCACATGGGTGACTCTGCTCAGTCCGGGGACACGGTCACTGCTCTTGCCTCAATCGACAACCTCAGTGAGCTTTTGTCATGGGATGCACAAAGCGTTGATGATGAGCTGGATACTCAGCAACTCCTGACAGCTTTGACTGCGATGATCACCCGCGAGCGCCCAAACTTCTCGCGTACCTTATTCGTTCCGCTTCAGCGCGGATCTTCGCTGGATGAGAATCGTATTGAACGCGTTCGTGCGATCCTTGATAACCGCTGGGTCAAGGGGACCAGCTTCAGTGAACTCGTGGATTCCGAGGCCACCGATATTGAACGAAACCCCGTCGAGGATGCTCATTTTTCTGACTCACTGCGCTCACAAACGGCAGGACTGAGCGGAGCATACTCGAATGCTCTTCCTTTGGCAGATGCCACAGAGAATGTTGATGCCGCGCGTCTTCAATTGAATTCGACCGTAGCCAGTGCGCTCCAAGCGGATGCTGGTGACCAGCAAAGCCAAACGATCACTGCGAATACGCAGGCACTTGATGCATTTAGGTCTTCCGTCTCAGTTGAATCCTCGAATGCAGTCAATCTGATTAACAAGAGCGCGAATTTCCCCGTGCGCGTACGTAACTCACTTCCCTGGCCAGTTAATGTCGAAGTGACTTTGCTTCCCAGTGACCCCCGCCTGCGCGTGACCAGCACGGGGATGGCCACGATCCCCGCGAATTCCTCCTCGAATGTGGATGTGCCAGTCACGGCAATTGGTTCGGGTGATATTCGCGTGACCTATAAAGTGTCAACGCCCAGCGGAGCTGTTCTTGATGATTCCCAGAAAGTCCTGGTGCGAATGCGCGCGGGATGGGAAGACGCAGCCACCGCGGTCATGACCGTCATTGTCGGAATTGCCTTCCTTGGCGGCATCATTCGGACTATTCGACGTCGTTTGAAGTCCTCGCAGACCGAGGAGTCTTCGCATCTTCCCGGTATGGGAGGCGTCAAAAAGGGCACAGTGAACGTTCCACTTTCCAGCGGTGGTTTTGTCCACGCAGGACGTCCCCCGCGTCACCCAGATCATCCGGAAAGTTCGGATTCACCCAAACCAGATGTAGAGGATCAGAATGAGTGAAAGCCAGGCCCGCAACGGCTCACTTCTTCGAGCCAGCGTACTGATGGCCTCGGGAACAATGGTTTCCCGAGTCCTTGGCTTCATTAAAGCCGCCATGCTCTTGGCGGCCCTGGGCTCTGCCGGTGGCGCGGTCTCCGCGGCCTTCCAAACGGCAAATACTCTTCCCAACACAATCTTCAACCTGCTGGCATCGGGCGTTTTCGATGCAGTCCTGGTTCCCCAGATCGTGCGCGCACTCAAACGCGACGAGGGGCAGGTCTACATCAACCGGCTGATTACTCTGGCCGGAACAATTCTGTTCCTGGTCGCCTTCGTTTCAACTCTCTTGGCACCGGTACTCATCGTCATCATGGCACCGGGATACAGCCAAGACATCCGCTCACTTGCCGTTGCTTTCGCATTCTTGTGTCTCCCGCAGATTTTCTTCTACGGCCTGTACAACCTTTTGGGTGAGCTGCTCAATGCCCGCGGTGTCTTCGGCCCCTACATGTGGGCACCGGTACTCAACAACATCATTGCAATCGCGGGTCTGGTGGCTTTCCTCATTCTGTGGGGTGCCCACGAAGATTTCGCAATTTCTGACTTTACGTCCCCTCAGTTCTGGCTGCTGTCGATCACAACCACTTTGGGTGTGGTCTGCCAGGCTCTGGTGCTCTTCATTCCCATGCGGCGCGCGGGAGTCTCCTTCAAGCCTGATTTCCACTTCCGCGGAACGTCTTTTGGTTCCGCCTCAAAGGTTGCGGGTTGGACCTTTGCAACCTTGGGTGTGTCTCAGGTTGGGGTTCTTTCGACGAACGCGATCGCTTCAATTGCGGATAACTACCTGAACCAGAACCCCATGCCCATCGCGGGCCTGGCGGGGTATTCAGCAGCCTTCTTGATTTTCATGCTGCCGCAGTCGGTTATCACTGTTTCTCTTGCAACCGCGATCTTTACGCGATTGAACTACGCGGTTGCCGACGACAATGACCAGGAAGTCGCCGAGCACTACCACACAGGTATTCGCCTGATTACCTCACTGACGGTTCTTGCGGCTGCAATTTTCATGGCGGGCGCTGCTCCCATGATGCAGCTGGTTGTCACGAACACCGCCCGCCCCGAACTGATTTCTTCCTACGCGCTGATCCTGGTCTCCCTCATGCCCGGCGTTGCTTCAACGGGCATCGTTTTGATGAGCCAGCGCGTCTTCTTCGCCTACGAGGATGCCAAGCCCGTCTTCCTGATGGGCATTGTTCCGACGATCTTGCAGATCATTGTCGGTTGGTCAATCTACTTCGCAACCGGCGTGCGCTGGTGGGTGATCGGCGCGGCTCTTGGCGAAACGGTCTGCCGAATCGTTCAGGGTTTGATTGCCATGCGCTGGGTCGGACAGCGCAACAGCTACGTGAATTCCTCAGAAATCACGCGCTCCTACCTCACCTATGTCGGGTGTGCGATCGTCGCCGGCGGTATCGGTTTTGGGGCTCTTTGGCTCATGGGTATCTACACGACCCTGTCCTCGAAGATCCTGCGCTGGCTGCTTTCAGGCGTGAAGTTCGGCGTGGTGGCCATCATCGTCACCATCGTGTACATGATCGCAATGCGTGTGATCAATCCTCAAGAATCTTCAACCAGTATTCGTCCCCTGCTCAGGCGTTTACACCTTCCGATCGCGGTATGTGACCTGCTTTCAGCCGCGCAGCCTACACGTGAACCGCAAAGCGTTCATAATGGTGTGACACCGTCCCCTCAGGAGGAAACCATGGCTACCGAGGATCAGCACACTCCCCGCGAAGGGACGTCACATTGGGTTCCCCTTTCTGTTAACCTTTCGGTGCCAAGCTTCGATGATGTTGTTCATCCAGACGGCGAGGGCTACCCTGCGGCATCGTCTCATTCACCCCAGCAGGACACACCTGCGAATGTCCCCACCCTTCCTCACAGCAATCGCAGTTCCCAAGGGAGCGTCCAGATGAGCCAAGCAAAGCCCGAACACCCCATCGTCCCGACCTTGCCCGCAACCGCGCGCATGTACGACGTCGACGCAACTGCGCCCGCCGGTATCCCCTTGGGCGCTGCAGCTGCCGAGGCCTCGGCTGAGACAGCCGCCGCTAAGGCTGAGCATCAGGAATCATCTTCTCGTATCCCCGCTCCGCTTCCCCACGGTTTCGCCCAGGGCGCGGTTGTCGGAGGGGCTGCAGCATCCGTTGCGGGTTCTGGCGCGGCTGCCACCTCGGCTCGCTCCTCCGGTCACGGTCATTCCGAGGCCGGCGGAGGCAGTAACGGAGGCTCCGGCGGAGGCCGTGGAAACTCTGGCGACGCTCAGGGTCACGATGAACACTCAGGTGCTTCGGCCTCGGGAAATGGAGACGAGAAGGTAATTGACCCCACGCGACCCACGATTATCTTTGCTGCAGTTCTGACCGTCATTGCCACGATTTGGGCGGGGGCAACAGCCTTCAGCCCGGTCAAGCACAGCGATATCGCCAGCTCGTCCAGTAAGGCAAGCTCATCGGCATCCGCATCTGCCTCGGCATCGGGGCAGCCCACCCAGGAATCCACTCAGGCAGCGACGGAGAAGCCCGTCATCTCCAGTGTTTCCGTGTTGTCCTGGCAAAACGATAAGGGTGACCACGAGGAAATGGCTGTCAATATGATTGACGGCGACGCAAAGACGAATTGGCACTCGCGCTACTTCGACTACAACCAGTTCCTGGACCAGACCGCGGTCACCATCTTGGTGAAGCTCGAGAAGAAGGCAACGGTCACTGAGATCACCTTGGATATGGATCCGTCGACCACCGGTGGTGAAGGCGTGGTACGTGCTGTAAATCCCAATACGCCTCGAGAGGGAACAGAAATCGCTACGACGACGTTCTCTCCCAAGACGGACATCAAGCTGGCACATCCCGTGGAAACTGAAGCGATCAGCATCACCTTCCGTAAGATGCCAACATCGCAAGATGGCCGCGCCTGGGCGTGGGTCAGCGAATTGTCAGTGAAGTAACCGTTACCTGCTCAAAAGGAGACATCATGTCTGAAACTATCCACGACGTCGTCATCGTCGGCTCCGGTCCTGCGGGATACACTGCGGCTATTTACACTGCGCGCGCTGGATTCAAGCCTGTTGTCGTTGCCGGTGCCTTGGCTGCCGGTGGCGCCCTGATGAACACAACTGAAGTTGAGAACTTCCCCGGTTTCCCCGAGGGTATCCTTGGCCCGGAGCTGATGGACAACATGCGTCAGCAGGCCGAAAAGTTCGGTGCTGATGTTCGCTACGAGGATGCCTACACGCTGGAGCTCGAAGGCGATATCAAGAAGATCACCCTTGAGGATGAAACCCTCTTGGCTCGCAGCGTCATCCTGGCAACCGGTTCCGAATACCGTCATATGAATGTTCCCGGCGAAGAAGAGTTCTCTGGTCGAGGCGTTTCTTTCTGCGCGACCTGCGACGGTTTCTTCTTCCGTGATAAGCACGTCATCGTTGTCGGTGGCGGTGACTCCGCAATGGAAGAGGCAACCTTCTTGACGAAGTTCGCTTCAAAGGTCACTGTCGTTCACCGCCGTGATCAGCTGCGTGCGTCTAAGGCTATGGCCGATCGTGCACTGGCCAATGAGAAGATCGAATTCGCATGGAACTCTGTTGTCGAAGAGGTTCTGGGCGATTCGGCTGTCACCGGTGTTCGCTTGCGTTCCACCGTTGATGATTCGACTCGCGTTCTTGATACCGATGGCGTTTTCGTTGCCATCGGTCACCTTCCCCGCACCGCCGTAGTTTCCGGTCAGGTTGCTTTGGACGAGGCCGGTTACATCCTGGTCAATGACCCGGGTACCGCAACGAACCTTCCGGGTGTCTTCGCCTGCGGTGATGCCGTTGACCATACCTATCGTCAGGCAATTACCGCTGCGGGTTCCGGTTGCCGTGCTGCCTTGGATGCGCAGCACTGGCTCGAATCTCAAGAGTAAACAATGAAGGCCTTCGGTTTCCTGAGCTTTCGACATTATGCACGGGACGGAAGGCGCGGACTGAGCGGGCGCGATGCCCTTCATCAGGCTATTGAATTGTCGGTCGCTGCCGACGATCTAGGTGTCAATGGCGCCTACTTCAGGGCGCATCATTTTGCGCCCCAGGGTGCCTCACCCATGCCCTTGCTCTCCGCGATTGCTGCCCGCACAAAGCATATTGAGGTCGGTACTGGCGTCATCGATATGCGCTAGAACATGTCTGAGTCATGACGTTCGATGCCACCCCTATCGTTTGTGGGCACGCGCTG
>ERZ773037.1608-NODE-1608-length-11655-cov-3.450086_pt1 | contig 11655 bp, 7 predicted proteins | sample MGYA00511466_ERZ773037 | MGnify/ENA primary metagenome ERZ773037 (study PRJEB29015, sample SAMEA2738146) | human oral metagenome | biome: human oral; feature: human-associated habitat; material: saliva | place: China | collected 2202 ...
GATAACCAGTGGAAGGACTAGACCCCACCAGCGGTAGGGGTGTCCCTCAATGATGCGTTAAATATTTCCGGCTGGCCCATACACATGATGCGTACGGAACCAGCCGGAAAAAACATGCTGGCTGTGGGCTGGCCTTAGTTGAATGTGTGCTCATCGGCCGGGAATGAGCCAGCCCGCACCTCAGAGCGGTAAGCGCGAGCTGCATCCTCCAGCAGCTGCCCCACTTGGGCGAACTGCTTCACGAAGGTAGGCATCCGCCCTTGACGCACGCCCATGGCGTCCTGCCACACCAGCACCTGCCCGTCAGCAGTATTACCTGCACCAATGCCGATGGTGGGTACCGCACCCACCGCCTGGTTAACACGTTCAGCGGTTTCTGCGGTTACCATCTCCATAAGGATGCAGAAAGCGCCAGCAGCGGCGAGTGCCCGGGCGTCCTCAACTACCCGGTCAGCGGTACCATGACGGCCCTGAACCCTGAAACCGCCCAGAGCGTGCTCAGCCTGCGGGGTGAACCCCACGTGCGCAACTACCGGGATGCCAGCGGTTACAAGGGCCTGCACCCAGTCAGCCATGCGCGTATCGGCCTCAATTTTTACGGCGTGCGCCCCGCCTTCTTTCATGAGGCGCGCCGCAGAAGCAACCGCCTGCTGCGGCGACTGCTCGTAGGTGCCAAACGGCAGATCAGCGACCACCATTGCCCGTTTCGCCCCGCGTGATACTGCGGCCACCATCGGGATTATCTCATCAAGGGTGATGGCTAGGGTTGATTCGTAACCAAGCATCACATTCGCGGCCGAGTCACCAATAAGAAGCATCTCAATGCCTGCGCGGTCAAAAACCTGCGCTGTGGAAAAGTCGTAGCAGGTGAGCATTGAGAACTTCTCACCCTCAGCCTTAGCCCGCTCCAAGTGGATGGTGCGGATTTTTTTCACCGTATCAAGGCTAAAGGGCGTTTGGGCCATGCCGGGTGTCTCGGCAGTATTCGTTACAGTGGACGTTGCATAGGGTGCGTTTTCGTTCTCACTCATGCCTATAGTTTATCCTGCCTAACCCCTGGCACCGGTACCTGCGTTAGCGTTTAGTGAACGCCGCGCGTGCCGCCTCTAGGGCACTGGTAGAACGCTGGTATCGTTCTGCCAGCGGTTTCTTGCGTGTCGATAGAGGCTGAGTAGCTCTCTGGTACAGCCACTGAGCGCGTTCCAAGCGGTTTGCTGAGGCAGGTTTTGTCTTCTGCTTATCTTGCACGGGTTGCGTTTTGGTGCTTATGCGCGCGCATGCGATATACTGCTCGGCCAGCGCCACATGTGCACCTATTAGGTTTTCCTGGGTTTTTGTGCGCGCCTTTGAACCGATGAGTTTCTGCTCCTGGGCCAGCAGGGAGGCGGTGTCCTCCAGAACGCGGAACATATAGTCTAGCGGCGCGAAATCTTCGGTTTCTAAACGGTCACGCAGGGTGCGGCGAAGCGCCGCCCGCTGTTGTTCGGCAACCGAAAAATTATGGGAAACTTCCTCAGATAAGAAAGCATCCAGCAGGGTATTTGCCGCCGTCTCACATTCGCGCACGGCCAGAGGCAAACGCCCCAAAACTTCCAGAGACTCAAAGAGAGAGTCTAACACCTCATTCGCCTCATCCACCCAAGAGCGGAGCTCTTTGAGCTTCTTCCTGGTCTTAGGGGTATTCACCGGATGGTCGGTTGTGGAGGATACTTCTGTCAATTCTGTGTGTTCACTGCTGGCACGTTTCAGCAGCTTTTCAGCACGGCTGTTTAGGGCCTGCAGATCGTTAAGTGGCAGGCCCCGGTACGCCAGCAGGGCACGTTCTATGAGCGCAGCAGCTTGGGTGCGGCGGTTGTGGGCTGCGGCAATAGCTACACCTAGGGCATCTACCTCATCCTTCACTACGGAATCTTTAGGTGTGGGCTCACGCTTTGAGGGTGCTTTTGACGTACCCATAGTCTTGTGCGTGCGCTGTTTTCTTCTCGCCCAGAGGTAGCGGAAGATAATCCATGCGCCGTAAGGCGCAAAAAGTATGGCTAGTGCGGTGAGGATAATCCCTACCTTCCAGGATTCGTTCCCGGAGGATTGTGAGGAAGTACCTGGTTTTACACCGATATCGGCTTCAGCCGATGCCCTGGCGGAGGCCTCTTGATCCCTCTGATAACGGGCGAGCTGGGGAGGTTCTTCCCTGCCGGGGGAACCAAAAAGAGTTGATGCATTTATCCCTGCCTGCTCGATGGCATCACTATTTCTATGATGCCGTGCCCAATCAGCGGCAGATTTATCGATCTCCGCATACTTGTACAGGTATTGCGCATCCTCATCACTGAGCCACGAGGGGTCTTTAGCCACCAGAGAGATCTGATAGTTATCGGCGGTCGCTACCAGCAGTACTGCATGATCGGGGGCGTTATTACGCTGCAGAAAATCACGCCCCCACCGTATGCGTTCCGCCTGCAACTCTTCATCACTGCGTTGCTGGCCGGACTGTTGTTTGGGGCTGCCACCGTCGGTATTATCGATCACCACAATATACAGGTGACCGTTGTACTTGGCGGCAATTTTTTGCGTCATACTCTCAAGATATTTAAGGTCATTGTCGGTGAGAATAAGACCGGTGCGGTCAATAACTGCGTGCTGAGAATCCAGCGGGGCGGAGAAAACCTCTGTTGCCTGTGCAGCACCAGGGGACAATACACCAGCGGCTACAGTACAGGTGGCACCTAAAAGCACTGTGAGCACAGCAGAAAAGAGCAGACGCAATAACTTTAACCCTGTTCTTACCACGGGTACCTCACTATCAGGCTGCGGTTACAAAACCTACGAATACGAGACATAGCTATGGCCACCCGCATACTAGTCTTCCGGTTTGTTGCGCCTGCGGCGACGCATCCACACGTAGCCAATAACCCCTGCCGCAACTACAGCCCCTAGAATCGCAAGAATCACTGCACTGTCTGGTGAATCTTGTGAAGAACTTCTCTGCGCCGCCTCAGCACTGGGATTGGGACTCCACTTACCGCCCGCGCCCGGGCCCTCCCCGAAACCCGGGTTATACGCGGGGCCGAACGCGTGCGGGGAGGGCCGTGCCGCAATAATGCGGTCGTACAGGCCGTCTTTCTGAAGTGCAGCTTCGAGGCTGGTAAGAGCGGCATCCCACTTTCCCTCATGTACAGTGCTTTCGATGGAGGGCACCCCGTCTGCCGGGTGCTCGGAGTATAGCTTTTGAGCTTCATCATTCTGCAAAGGACCGTGTGGAGAATGGTAGAGGCTCGCTTGATGGGTGTCCGTTTCTACTACCAACAGTACATCGTGGGACTCGAGATGATTCTTCTGAGTAAACTGGTACGCCCACAGCATCCGTTTCTTATCTTCCGGGGTTTGATTCGCAGGCTTCGGGGCGGCGTTAGGGGAAGCACTCGAGGGAGCCGAGGGAACCTCTGTGGGGGAGGCATCCGGCACCGCAGTTTTTACGAACACAATATAAAAACGAAACGGGCGTTTTGAATGAATATTTGTCAGCTTTTGTGAGGCCTCCTGTACCTGCTGCTGGCTCAGCACGTCCGCCTTATCAACAATAGGGTGCGAGGGGTCAAACCGGTACTCGAAAACGCTTTCAGCATGGGCGGCAGGTGCGGTGGGAGAGGGGAGGAACAGCGGGGCGCCTGAGCCACCCAGCCCAAGAGCCACAGCTAAGGCAATTTGAGTGATTCGCTGTGACCACCGGGAATGGCACACGCTGCCCGCGCCCGCACGCGCACATGTGAGCGGGGCGTCCTGCGGACTGCGGTGGGAAGAATAGTGAGCAATAACTCTGTTCAATAAGCTACTCATTAAGACTGTATTTCTCCCAGTTTTCTATGGCCAACTTGTCGATATTCGGAATATTAGTGCGTGATTGGTCGGGCTTGTCGCTATCTTCCAGTGTGTTACTTTTTGGTGCGCCAGTAAAAATGCGGGATAAGCCGCGATATACCTTAATAATAAAATTGCCGAACCCTATAATAGCGGCGCATATAAACGCGATAAAAAGCCCAATAATTAAAAATACTAATACGGTATCTAAAAATCCGTTACTTTCTTTAGGAGCGGCTTTTGTCTTGGCGTCTAGCGATTCTTTTCTGATGCCTTCTAAGGCGGCTCTTATAATACCCCCGAAATCGTTGTAGTTTGATTTCTCTTTAATGTAGTCATTATTAATCTTATGTAATGAGTTATCGCTGATGAAGCCGCTGTCATTAGTGGTCACCAAACATTTTCGCGGATCATCGCGTGTCCCATCTCCCTGGCAGACAAGCACCGCAGTGTGCGCGGGGGCATTATTAACGCGTAAGAACTCTTTGCCCCACTCCTGTAAATCTGATGGGTTTTCTGGTTTGGTCAGCAGCACAACATACAGCTGGGCGTCGTTGTTTTTATTAAAACTTATAAGTTCGGGCCATAATTTCGGGTCGGCGAGTGAGTATGATGTGAGGCTAAAGACTGGGTCTTCAGGATTAAGCTCTGTTTTCATAACAGACTGGCCCGCTGCTGTGGGCGAAGGTGTAGGTGATGGGGTGGGTGTGGCTGTTTGCGGAGCGGGCTGAATATTATATGTATCTGGGTACCCTGTGCTATTGTCAAAAGCTTTAGCCATAGCCTGTGCTATACCCGTAAAATCACGTTTTTCAAGGAGCGGGTTTATTATTTTATTTCTTATTTCAGAGCCCTCAGCGGCACCCAGATAATGCATATTAAGAGAGTGGAAACTGGCTTCTGGGGTGGCGTTTTTATCACCAGTACCCTGCGGGTCCAGCTCTATGAGAAGCAGTGCAGTTTTATCATCGGGACCTGCACCATTCTGCCGCAAAAATTTATGCCCCCAGTTGCCAGCCCATTCCGGGGCGGCCCTGTCAATCACCACAACCTGCAACGAGACCCCGCGTCGCGCGGAGACATCCGCAAGAGGAGCATTCATCTGTTGGATTTGTTCTGTACTGAGCGCACCTGTTTTATCAATGACTGGATGCGCGGGATCCAGCTGTGAATCAAAAGTGCGGGTGCCTACTACAGCAGAAGAAGCAGGCGGAACAACAACGCCAGTCACCACGGTATGCCCAACACCTAGCGCGGCAGCGAGCGCCATTGCCAGAAGGGTGTGGTGCGTCTTGCGGAATGTGCGGCGGATGCGCTCAGTGCACGTGTGGGCGGGGAAAGTATTCACTAGCGCTTGTTCCTCACAAAAGTTCGGAGAATAAATACTTTAAATAAGTATAAAGTACGTTGATTCTGCGTTGGTTGCGAGGGTTACCCCGTGCGCGCTGTCTGCAAAGTAGTGCTGGGCCTATGGTGCAGCTCTGGCGGGCAGCACCCTCCCGCTACCCCTAGAAGAAATGAGCGTGTGGCTATGCGGTGAAACCTTCTCAGGCGGCCTCGGAGAGCACATACTCCAGCTCTTGCAGGATCGTATGGTTCTTATACCCCAAATGAGGCAGCAGCTCCCGGCACCAGTCAAAGTGATCCCAAATATCCGTATTTGCTTTATCCCAGAAGAGTTGGTGCATGAACCGGATGGCCGCTGATTTGTGGAGAGGAGCATATGTTAGGTTTCGTGAGTCTAGATATTTCCAGATAAGCACCCGGGCGTTCTCAAGGGCTTGAGGTGATACGTTTCCTGCGTGCCAGTACCCTTCGGCAACCTCAAGATGTGCCCTGAGCTTTTCGGGGATTTTATGCTCGATTCGGGGGATAAAACGGAAGCAGAACTCAATGTAGATTCTGTATGCTTCCTGCTCCGTAAAGTTCTCTTCTAGGCCATCAATAATATCTAAGATACGCTGCTCGTCAGCCACGGGTTCCCTCTTTTTTCCTCGTTTAGTGGGGTTTTAGCCGTTTATGGGTATGAGGATTTTAGCGCATTTTCCAGACTGAGTTTTCCTAGAGCTCCGCGCAAGTTCCGCATATTCTACAGGCCCTATTGTATGCGCATCAGAGAAGAAACGCTGGGGCGGACAGTTGCGCACGAATTGATGTGGTGGGAATTGGGAACGTGAACTGGTGGCTGTGGCTGCCTGGGCAGCGATGGGGACCTGCACACCACAGAGGCAGTACGGGCGGCACAGAATTTACATAAACGAAACCTGTACCCTGGGCGTTCCGCCGCAGAACCCGATAGGCTAGAGGAGAGACAAAACCGTGACAGCGCACGCGTGTGCGCCCGGTACCGCTCACCGCCGACTCAACGACCGCCCGGATCGAGGGAGAAACATATGGACCGTCAGCAGGAATTCGTGATGCGCACCATTGAGGAGCGTGACATCCGCTTTATTCGCCTCTGGTTCACCGATGTGGTCGGCACCCTCAAATCTGTGGCGCTCGCCCCCGCCGAGGTTGAAAGCGCCTTTGAGGAAGGGCTGGGGTTTGACGGTTCGTCCATTGAGGGCCTCTCCCGGGTGTACGAGTCAGACATGCTGCTGCAGCCTGACCCCTCAACATTCCAGATCCTGCCGTGGCGCGGCGCCGAATCCCACACCTCCCGCATGTTCTGCGACATCCTCACCCCAGATGGGGAAGCGAGCGCATCCGACACCCGCGGCGTTCTTAAACGCACCCTGAACCGTGCCGCCGAAATGGGGTTCACCTGCTACACCTCACCCGAGATCGAGTTCTACCTCCTTAAATCCACGGAGCTGGGGGCTGACGGGTTCCCCGTCCCGGTGGACTACGAGTCGTATTTCGACCACACACCCGGCGGGATTGTGCAGGATTTCCGCCGTAATGCGGTGACCATGCTGGAAGAGGTCGGCATTTCGGTGGAGTTCAGCCACCACGAAACCGGCCCCGGGCAGAACGAGATCGACCTGCGTCACGCCGACGCCCTGCAAACCGCCGATAATGTGATGACGTTCCGCACCGTCATTAAAGAGGTGGCGTTTACCCGAGGTATGTACGCCACGTTCATGCCCAAGCCTTTCACCAAATATGCTGGCAGTGGGATGCACACCCATTTCTCCCTGTTTGAGGGGGACACCAACGCATTCTTCGAGGCGGGTGCCGAATACCGGCTCTCAAAAACGGGGCGGCATTTTATTGCCGGGGTACTTAAACATGCCCCCGAATTCACGGCGGTCACCAACCAGTTCATTAACTCGTATAAGCGCCTGTGGGGCGGCGGGGAAGCACCCAGCTACGTTTCGTGGGGGCACAATAACCGGTCTGCGCTGGTGCGGGTTCCGCTGTATAAACCAAACAAGATGCAGTCGGCCCGCATCGAATACCGCGGCCTTGACTCGGCCTCTAACCCGTACCTGGCGTATGCGGTGATTCTTTCTGCCGGGTTGAAAGGTATTGAAAACGAATATGAGCTGATGCCAGCGGTGACCGAAGATTTGGCGGCAATGACAACCGCTGAACGCCGCGCCATGGGGTACCACCCGCTGCCAGCGTCGCTGCGGGAAGCCATTAACCTGACCGAGGACTCCGAGTTCATGGCTGAGGTGCTGGGGGAGCAGGTGTTTGAGCAGTTCCTGCGGAATAAGCGGGCCGACTGGGAAGACTACCGGGCACAGGTGACCCCGTACGAGCTTAAACACAACCTGGGCATCCTCTAAACTGCTTGCGGGCAGGCTATGAGGGAAGCGGCGGGTACTACGTACCGGGAAGGTGAGTATGAATCAAGCGGAACCAGGGCATACACCCCAGAACGGGCGGGAAACGCACCCCAGAGGCACCGCATCTGGCACCGAGAGCCACCTCACCGGTGCTGCCCATGCGGTGGGAGCATCAGAAGCAGCCGACGCTGATTTATCTAAACCCGCTGATACCGAGCAGGCTGAGGAGCAGCGCCGCACCCGCACACGGTTACGGGCGCAAATGGTCAGTGCGGGTTTCTACGACTCCGGCAAAAGCGAACGCTGGCTAGAGGCCCCTGAGCTTGTCTCCGTGGACCGGGTAAACCTGTTCGCGGGGCTGCGGTATGCGCCTTCACCGGATACCGCCCTACCAGCGTTAGTGCGGCTGATTGAGAAACACCCGCCGGTTGCTGAACGCGCTAACTGCGGCGAAAAACAGATGGGCCTGTTCCGGCTGCTGGGTGCATCCCAGGCGGTGGGAGATTTTCTGTACCGCCACCCGCAGACGATCGACCCGCTCTTTGACACTGATACGGTGCGCGGCGAGACGGAGCTGGTGGCGACTGAACACCCGAAAACGGTACTAGATACCCCCGAAACAGACACGCCGAATAAAACACCGGAACGGGCGCAGAAGAGCCCCCTTCCCCAGAGCGCCCCGCTTAATACCCCGTACCGAACCCGTCTGCTACACGCCGTCGGCGCCGACCCGGACGCTGAGCGCCCGCGCGCCCGCGCAGAACTCACCGGCAAAGACGGGTACGTGGCTTTACGGGTGGCCTACCGTGCGGAGCTGGCAAAAATAGCTCTGATTGATGTGTGCTCACCTGACCCGGTGGAGCTTATGCCTACCATTGGACGGCACCTTGCTGACTTGGCCGCAGCCGCCCTAGAGGGGGCGCTCGCTATCGCCCGCACCGAAGTTGCTGAAGGCGCTGGCGGGGGGCTGTGTGCTGCCCCCGCGCGTGGCGCATCCGTGGATGCCCTGGATCTGGCGATTATTGGCATGGGCAAGTGCGGGGCACGTGAACTGAACTATATTTCTGACGTGGACGTGGTGTACGTGATCGCCCCCGCACCCGCCGGCGACCTGCCTGAAGGGGTGGAGCCGCTCACCGAGCAGCAGTGTGCGCAGATCGGCACGGAACTGGTGCACGCCCTCACGAAAGCAATCATGGCCCCAGCCCCGGAGCCGCCCCTGTGGGAGGTGGACGCGAACCTGCGCCCCGAAGGTAAGGACGGGCCGCTGGTGCGCACCGTCGAATCCTACGTGAGCTACTACAAGCGGTGGGCGGAGAACTGGGAGTTTCAGGCGCTGCTGAAAGCCCGCCCTATTGCAGGTTCAGCGCACCTGGGGCGGCGTTTCGCCCACGCGATCGACCCGTTCGTGTGGGACTCAGCGGCGCGGGAGTCCTTTGTTGAGTCGGTGCAGACGATGCGCGCCCGCGTGACCGACAATATCCCCCCAGCGCAGGTGGAACAGCAGATAAAGCTCGGCCCCGGCGGGCTGCGTGATATTGAGTTCACGGTTCAGCTGCTGCAGCTGGTGCACGGGCGTACCGACCCCACGGTACGCACCAAATCCACCATCGAATCTTTAGAGGCGCTGACCGGTTCAAGCTACATTAGCCGCGCCGACGCGCAGACGTTCGCGCTCTACTACAAGAAACTGCGTCTGCTGGAGCACCGTATACAGCTGTCCCAGCTGCGCCGCACCCACCTGATGCCCGCCAAAGAGCACGAGAGGCGCGCTCTAGCCCGCTCGCTTGTTTCCCCGGAGAGGCTGGGCACTCTCTCGGCGGAGCAAATGTATAAGGCGTGGCAGAAACTCAAACGGAACGTGCGTTCCCTCCACGAGCGTGTCTTCTTCCGCCCGCTGCTGGCGGCGGTCTCAACCTTGAGCCGTGACGAAGTGGTGCTCACAGAATCAGCCGCCCAAGACCGCCTGGCTGCACTCGGGTACCGCGACCCGCGCGGCGCTATGCGGCATATTCAGGCGCTCACCAGTGGGGTCAGCCGCCGCGCCGAAATTCAGCGGCACCTGATGCCCGTGCTCCTGGGGTGGTTCGCTGACGGGGTGGACGCGGACGCCGGGCTGCTGGGGTTCCGCATTGTTTCTGAGTCGCTGGGAACCACCAGCTGGTACCTGCGCATGCTGCGCGATTCACCCGCCGCTGCGGAGCGGCTGTGCCACATACTTTCAAGCTCCCGGTACATCACCGACCTGCTGGAGGATGCGCCCACCTCCATCACCTGGCTTGATAAGGTTGCCGACCTGCAGCCACTGGGTGCAGCCGCGCTCAAAGCCGAGATAGCCTCGCTGCTGTCACGCCATGACGACTCCGCGGAGGCGATGCGCGCCGTACGGTACCTGCGCCGCCGCGAAATTCTGCGCATCGCCATGGGGGACGCCCTGAACCTGCTGGGCGTGCAGCAGGTGTGCACCGGGCTGGCGACCGTGGACGAGTGCACCATCGGCGCGGCGCTAGCCCTAGCCGAGCGTGAGGAAATAACGGCGAAAGAACGTGAAGAAGCCGCCGGGATTAGGGAAATCCCCGAGGAGGAGCCGAAGAACCCGCTGCTGACTGAGATCGCGGTAATCGCCATGGGCCGTTTAGGCGGCGCCGAGAACGGTTTCGGCTCTGACGCAGACGTGATGTTTGTGCACCGCCCCGTGGAAGGAGCCGGTGAAGAGGAAGCCCAGTCGCAGGCGAACCGTATTGTAAACCGGCTGATGCAGCTGATTAAACAGCCGGTACGCCCGGCAATCCGTGCCGAACGCCCGCTTGAGGTAGACGCAGATTTGCGCCCCGAAGGTAAGCAGGGTGCGCTGGTACGCTCGCTGGATTCGTACCGCGCTTACTATGAGCGCTGGGCAGAAACATGGGAGTTTCAGGCGCTCTTGCGGGCGCGCCCGATCGCCGGTTCTGAGGATTTAGGGCGTGCGTTTGTTGAGCTGATTGACCCGTACCGGTACCCGCGCGAGTTCACAGCTGAACAGGCGCAGCAGGTGCGGCGTATGAAGGCGCGCGTTGAGCATGAGCGCATGCCGCACGGGGCGGACCGTACTCGGCAGTTGAAGCTGGGGCGTGGCGGCCTTTCGGATGTGGAGTGGCTGGTTCAGCTGATCCAGCTGCAGCACGCTCATAAGGTTGAGGGGCTTCGCACGACTTCGACTCTGGAAGCATTGGATGCCGCCGTGCAGGCTAGTCTGGTGGCTGCCGAGGACGCCGAAGTTTTGCGGGATGCGTGGCTGCTGGCGACCAAGATTCGCGGCGGCAACGTGCTGCGCGGCGTGCGCCAGTCTGATTTGCTGCCCACCCTGCGCGATGCCCTGGAGGCGGTCGCCCGCTGGAGCGGCTACACCCCCGGCAACGCCCGCCAACTGGAAGAAGACTATCTACGAGTTACCCGAAACGCTAGGAAAGTCTATGAAAGGCTTTTCTTTGAGGGGTAAGGGAATAAAAAGGAGTGTGTAACGTTGAAATATGAACAAAATATTCCAGGTTATATGAGGAATTATTTAAATAATAAATCTAAAAGAAAATATGTGGAAGCTACATCGGGCATCTTGGGAAAAATACTAAAAATAGCCCCCTTATACATGACTGTATTAAGTGCTTTTCATGTATTTTCATGGGCATTTTTTGTATCTTCAGGAAACATAGGGGATATTTCTTTTATAATTCAAAAGGAAGGAATATCGGGTGGTATATCTCGAATGTTTACATTAATAGTACCACACATCATGATGCTGATAATAGTTTCAATACCCATCATTATGTTAATAATAGCTTTAATATCCAATATAGTATTGATAGTTTTATATATTTTGTCAGTGAAGTTCGGGATTCGGGTTTATAGAAAAATTGGGATCATTAATAAAATTAAAAATTTTTTATATAGCTGTATTTCAGGTTTTTTATTGTTTTTTCTTGCTCTGTGTTCAGTGGCTATACTTATCTGTACGTTTTTGAACAGTGAATCTGCAAATAATTTTTCTTTCGATGAATCTTTTAATTATTGGATTAAGCCAGAAAATATT
>ERZ773037.1614-NODE-1614-length-11642-cov-22.507552_pt1 | contig 11642 bp, 9 predicted proteins | sample MGYA00511466_ERZ773037 | MGnify/ENA primary metagenome ERZ773037 (study PRJEB29015, sample SAMEA2738146) | human oral metagenome | biome: human oral; feature: human-associated habitat; material: saliva | place: China | collected 2202 ...
ACATCGTCGGCACCGGCGGCGACCAGCAAAACACCGTCAACATCTCCACCATGGCCGCCCTCGTCATCGCAGGTACCGGCGCAACCGTCGTCAAGCACGGCAACCGCGCCTCCACCTCCAAATCAGGCTCCGCAGACGTCCTCGAAGCCCTCGGAATCCGCCTGGACATGCCCATTCCCGCCGTCGCCGAGTGCGCTCGCGAGACCGGCATCACCTTCCTGTTTGCGATGACCTTCCACCCGGCCATGCGCCACGTGGGCCCGACCCGCCGCCTGCTGGGTATTCCGACCGCGTTCAACTACCTGGGTCCCATGACCAACCCTGCCCGCGTGAAGTCCTCGGCAATTGGCGTGGCCAACCCGGTCATGGCCGAGAAGATGGCGCACGTCTTCGCTGAGCGCGGCGATCACGCCCTGATTTTCCGTGGGGACGACGGCCTGGACGAGTTGACCATCGCCACCACGAGCCGCCTGTGGGAGGCTGTAGACGGCAAACTGACCGAGTACCGTTTTGACCCGACCGAGTACGGCCTGCAGAACGCACCGCTGGAGCAGCTGCGAGGCGGAGACGCCGAGTACAACGCGGGTGTGTTCCGGGCCATTTTGGCGGGGGAGGGGGAGTCCCCGAAGAGCCCGCTGCGCGCCATTCACGACGCTGTGCTCATCAATGCGGCCGCAGGCCTGGTGGCCTACCGCCCGACCAACGGCGAGAGCTTTGAGACGCGCTTCACTCAGGCCCTGGCCGATGTGCGCGAGTCCATTGCATCCGGTGCAGCGGAGCGAGTGCTCAACGCCTGGGTAGAGTTCAGCGAAAAGCACGCGGAGGACTAGGGAATCAGTGGCCAGGGGTGAGAGCCTCGGGGCTGATTTCAGAAGCCGAGCTGAGAAGGGCTAGGAGCTCTGGAGGTCGAAAGCTCTAGAAATCCTCTAGAAATCGATAGATAGCAGGCACTCGAGACGAACAGAGTTGCACCGAAGGGTGCGGGGTCTCGGGTGCCTGTCGCTTAACGGAACGACGAGGAGATGTGAGCGGCGTAGAGTTCGAGCGCGTAGCTGAGCGTCGAGAAAGCCGAGGCGCCCGGAACGTAGAACAGCGGACGAGGACAGCGTAGTCGCATCACAGGGAGAGCCGATTCGCCCCGCATCAGTTAGAGCACCAGTCGGGGCGCAGAAAGCACCGGTGAACCGTCGGTGGGGTAGCGAAAAATAGGTCTACTTTACATAATGTATATTATCGGCTTTTTAGGGGGATTGATGAATACTCGATTCTGCCTTGTTGAACGCCGTCTTAACACTCGATGTATTCACCCGCATTTTCCGTCATAACCCATCCCCGCAGGCGCCCCACCTGACATAATGGGCGTAGGCCGCCGAGACATTGATGACTCAGAACCTGACACGTCCAAAACGTGTTGAGCTCGCACCCGCGCGGCACACATTCCGAAACTCCGAAGGAGGAAACATGGATTGGCTCTTCGAGACACCCTGGATGCTCTGGGTTGTTCTCGCCCTCGCCTTCGCCGTTATTGAGATGCTCAGCCTCGACCTGTTCTTTCTCATGTTGGCGATCAGCGCAGGCATCACCGCGGCAATATCGCCCTTCGTTGATAACATGCTGATTCGAACCGTTATTTTCGTAGTGATCTGCCTGATTCTGGTTCTTGGCCTGCGCCCGCCGCTACTCAAGAAGCTCAACCGGTCGGCCGGTAACACCGCCACCAATGTCGAGGCGCTCATCGGGTCTGAGGTACGCATCACTCAAGATGTTACTAGTGAAAGCGGTTTGGTTGTACTGGCCGGCGATACGTGGACGGCGCGTACCGCCTCCGGGACACTACCCGCGGGAAGCCTCGCGAAGGTCAGGTCCATTGATGGTGCCACCGCAATCGTAGAGCCTCTCCCCCACAGCTAATACCCACCTGAATACCGGCTCTAAATACCGCTTCAGATACCCTAAAAATACCCCGTATAACACACCGATAAGGAGAAATAATGCCTATCAGCCTTATTCTGACGGTCCTACTCATCCTCTTCGTGCTGACGATGCTGGCCAAGACCGTGCGCGTCATCCCGCAGGGACGAGCCGGCATCGTCGAACGACTGGGTAAGTTCCGCGCCGTTCTCAAGCCCGGCCTGCACATCGTCATCCCCGTGATTGACCGCGTGCTGCCCCTCATCGACCTGCGCGAACAGGTGGTGTCCTTCCCCTCGCAGTCCGTGATTACCGAAGATAACCTCGTGGTCGGCATCGACACCGTCGTGTACTTCCAGGTCACTGACCCTCAGGCTGCAACCTACGAAATCACCAACTACATTCGCGCCGTGGACGAGCTGACCAGTGCAACCCTGCGTAACGTCGTTGGCGGCCTGAACCTGGAGCAGACCCTCACCTCCCGCGATCAGATTAACGCGGAGCTGCGCGGCGTGCTCGACTCCACCACCGGCCGCTGGGGCCTGCGCGTCTCCCGCGTGGATATCAAGGAAATTCAGCCTCCCGTGTCCATCCAGGACTCCATGGAGAAGCAGATGCGCGCTGAGCGTGACCGCCGCGCAGCAATCCTCACCGCAGAAGGCCAGAAGCAGTCCGACATTCTGACCGCAGAGGGTGAATCCCGCGCCGCAATCCTGCGTGCAGAGGGTGAAAAGCAGGCACAGATTCTGCGTGCAGAGGGCGACGCACAGTCCGCCATCCTGCGCGCAAACGGTGAGGCCGAGGCCGTGCAGAAGGTCTTCGCCGCCATCCACGAGGCCAACCCCAGCCAGCAGCTTCTCACCTACCAGTACCTGCAGACCCTGCCCAAGCTCGCCGAAGGCGACGCCAACAAGCTCTGGTTCATCCCGACCGAGCTCGGCGATGCACTGCGAGGCCTGGGCAACGCGTTCGGCACCCTGCCCGCATCCGACCTGGCGGATGCACCCGCAAAGCCCTCCGCACCGAAGGCCAAGGGTCAGAGCTACGGCATCAACGGCTAGCAGGCACCTAAAAAATTCATAGGGTTCAACCCCTGCACAGTGGGCGGGCGGAGACTATTACCGATATAATGGATGTTTTGTAAACGTTCGAGGGAATAGCTCTCCCCCGCCCAACGTTATACCTGAAGCGCCGCCCGGCGCACACGACGGACACTGGAGGAAAAATGAGCGATCGTAGCCTGCGCGGTATGCGCCTGGGTTCCCAGTCGATGGAAACCGAATCGAACGTGCAGCCGGCACCCCGCCAGCGCGTCGAGTACCGCACCGCAGACGGTGACCGTGTTTTCGTGACTTTCGCGGCCGAGGCAGAGATTCCCCCGGTCTGGACCGCAAAGTCCGGCAAGGAGGCCTTCCTGGTCAACGGTGATTCCACCGCCAACGCCGAGGATGAGAAGCCTGCACGTACCCACTGGGACATGCTCATGGAGCGTCGCAGCATTGAAGAGCTGGAGAAGACTCTGGAGGAGCGCCTGGAGTACTACCGCAACCACTTCGCGGTCTAAGGAACGTCTAGATACGTTAGGGGGCCTTTCAGTGGCATGTGAGCCGCCGAAAGGCCCCTTTTGTGTACCCCGGATGCCTTCCTGCCCGTCATGTGCGAGAGGCGTTAGGGGCTCTCAGAGGATTCCAACAGAAAAGGGGCCGGGGCAGATGCTCGTAATGCGCATCCGACCCGGCCCCTCATATGAGGTTGGGTTATGACCCGGGACTACTTCTTGCCCAGGGCCTTCTTCAGCTTCTCCGCGTGGCTCTTCAGGCCCCAGCGGGTCACCTTCGACATCGAATCGAAGATGATGTTGCCGTCCATCTTCGAGGCGCCCACCTCGCGCTCAACGAAGGTAATGGGCACCTCGACAATCTTCAGGCCGGCCTGCTCCGAACGCCACGCCAAATCCACCTGGAACACGTAGCCCTTCGAGTCGATGCCGTCCAGGTTCAGACGCTGCAGGGCCTCACGGCGGTACGCGCGGAAACCTGCGGTGATGTCCTTGATGGAGGTGCCCAGCACCATACGGGTGTACAGGTTAGCGCCGCGCGAGAGAATCTGGCGGTGAGCCGGCCAATTCTTCGTCTTGCCACCCGGCACGTAACGCGAGCCAATGGCCAGATCGGCGCCCGCCTCAACGGCGCGCACCAGGGAGGGCAGCTGCTCGGGCTGGTGGGAGCAGTCAGCGTCCATCTCAATCAGAATCTCGTAGCCTGCCTCCAGACCCCAGTCAAAGCCCGCCAGGTAGGCGCCGCCCAGGCCGTCCTTAACGGTGCGGTGCAGAACGTGAATCTGAGGGTCCTTGGCCGAGAGCTCGTCAGCGATCTGGCCGGTGCCGTCGGGGCTGTTATCATCCACCACGAGAATGTCTACCTCGGGAGCTGCCTTGCGAAGACGCTCCACCACAACCGGTAGGTTCTCCTTTTCGTTATACGTCGGGATGACAGTCAGAACGCGCATAATACTCTCTCACGTGTGCATATAAAACGGGCAGTGTAGATTCTCAGTATACCGGTTAACTATGTGAGCGACGGTGCGCAATGGGGTATCTGGGTATTTCATTTCCTGTAAAAGGTGGTGGACTAGCCGAAAAAATTATTTACTTTCAGTGTAAATAGATTCAAGAATGGGTAGGGGCGAGTCGTCCTCCAGGACCGGAAGCAGCGGAATCCGGGCGCGCGGATCGGTGCTCCACGAGGCAACGCGCGAATCCGGAGCCTGAACCATCAGCGCTTCCACACGCCAACGCGTCACGAAGGCCGGGGTATCCGGCGCCAGCTGGCCCATAAACGGGTTCTCCTCATGCGCCAGACGGTATACGCCGCGGGTCAGCGCCGCAAACGCGCTACGTGCAGACACGCCGTGCTCATCGTTCACCAGCGCGCGCACCAGGGCCCACGCACCCGGCGCAAACAGCTGGGTATCGGAACCCAACGCAATCGAGGTGCCCGCGGCATTCGCGCGGCGCGCAACCGAAGCCACCGACTCCTGGCCCTCTCCCCCGGCGGCCAGCGTGGCCAGCGCCTGCACGGCCTCATCATCCTCGTCAGACTCCGGCTCGCACACGCTCAAACCCAGGTGCACGCGGCCCTCGGCCAGCTTCTGCAACCACTCATCGCTAATGGAATCCTGAGCCGTGCTGTACGCTGCGTCCAGGCGAATCGGAAGCCACGGACGCTCCCCGCGAATCGACAGGGCGGCCTCAGCGGCGGCAGCAAAACCTGCGGAAGCGTCAATCGACAGAACCAGCGCGGCGTCCTCAGCCACCTGGGCGTAGCGCTCCGCCAGCCCCGCGGGAACGTGGATACCCGTCAGAGACAGACCCGGCAGCGCGCGCGGGCCCTCGGTCAGCGGGCGTAGCGCCTTAATCGCGCTCACCAGCTCTTCAAGGTCGACGCCCGCCCGCTCACGGCCCTCAACCCGCGGGCCCGAAGCATCAAGAATCAGACGGATATCCGCCGGGCCGTGCTCCTCGATGTTGTGGCGCAGGGCCGACACCAGATCCGCTGCATCATCCATGGAAGCCAGCAGGGTATGGGTGTGGTAACCCACGGCGCGGTAGACATCCAGGTACTCGAGGATCTCGACGGGCTCCTTACCGCCCACCGGCGCCAGAGCGCGAGCAAAAGCGGGAGTCAGCAGGGCCCCATCGAGCTCCACCACCTCGGTGGACTCATCGGCAATCGAATGAGCACCCGCATCAGAACCAACCCAGCGGACGACGCCGTCCTCCGTCAAAAGAGCCGTGGCATAGGGGTCGACGGGGCTGTACACGCTACCGTCCACAAAAATACGGGTGGCCATTGTTAATCCTTTCGCCATTGAGCGGAACGCTGGAACTCGGGCCCGGGGCGCATCCGCCAACGCGGCGGAACACCCCAACAGGCCCTAGTCCGAGTATAAAAGCACCCCCGGGGGCTGCGGTAGTATGCGCATCCTTTCACGACAAAGAATGACCCGCACCCTCCGGGGGTATCGAATGATGGAACGGCGATGGCGGCGGGGAGCACCCCAGCCCCCGCAAGAGGCACGCCGCGAGCGCGCTAGACGTCCAGCGCCACAACACCGCGGCGTACTGCCTCGATGGCCTCCTCACAGCGAGCGCGGATGACCGGGTCCAGTGAGCGGATGTGCGCGATCTGGTCCAGGGCGTCCAGTACCTGCTTTGCCCAGCGTACGAAGTCGCCGGCGGCAAGACCGGTGTCCTCGATTGCCTTGGCGAGGTGGGCACCGTTCGCCCAGGCGTACATGGGTTCGACCAGACCGAAGTCGCACGCCGGGGTCAGGTCGACCTTGAATTGCTCTTCTGAAGCGTTCAGGTCGGCGAGGCACTGCGTAATCGTCGCGATGGGTGCGCGCAGGGACGGGTGCGGGTAGTGCGCCAGGTATTCTACGGCATCGCGCTTACCCTGGTAGGTTAGTGCGGCGACCGTTGCGGCGATGGCGGCGGGCTCCAGTCCGTCGAGGAAGTGCGCGTCTAGGCACAGGGCGGTCAGCAGGTCGCGCTCGCCGTAGATGCGGCGCAGAGCCTGGCCGCCGCTGGTGAGTGACAGTTCGCCGTCCTCGGTGCGTTCGACGTAGCCGTAGCTTTCCAGCAGACGCGCAATGCGGTTGAAGACCTGCGCGATCGTGTTGGTGCGGCGGGCAATCTGACGGCGCAACCCTTCGGTCTCAGAGTTGAGCTTCTGCCAGCGTTCAGCCCAGCGCATGTGGTTTGCGCGGTCGGAGCAGCCGTGGCACGGGTGGTTACGCAGCTGAGCCTGCAGAGCCTCCAGCTGCGCGTCAATGCTGTTTTGACGAGCAGGGATGTTCTGCTGTGCGAGCGCACGCGGGGCGCGGCCGTCGTAGAGTGCCTGACGCATGCGGCTTGCGGTGTCGCGGCGTTCCTTGGGGGTTTTGAGGCTCAGGCGCTTGGGGAGTTTGATGCGTGAGACCGGTTCGATGGCGCCCTCGAAGTCGCGGGTTGAGGCGGTGCGCTGGTGTGCATCCTCGGTGACGATGCCGATGCGCGGGTCGGCGTGCGAATCGGAGCGGGTGACTACGACCGCGTAGCCGCGGGAGCGGCCGTGCGGGATGTAGATGATGTCGCCGGGTAGTAGCTGCTGGATGCTGTGGTGCGCCTGCGCGCGGGCGTGGCGTTCGTTGCTCTTGGAGGCTTTCTTCTCCAGCTCGGCGATTTGGCGGCTGAGCTGTACGTATTCGGTGAAGTCGCCGAGGTGGCAGGCCATGGCTTCGCGGTAGCCTTCGAGGGCGTTTTCGTTTTTGCGTACACGGGAGGCGATGCCCACGACCGACTTGTCGGCCTGGAACTGTGCGAAGGAGGATTCCAGGATTTTGCGGGTGCGCTCGGCGCCGTATGAGGCGATCAGGTTTGCCGCCATGTTGTAGGTGGGGCGGAACGAGGAGTTCAGCGGGTAGGTGCGGGTTGAGGCGAGGGTCGCCACGTGTTCCGGGGACAGGCCGGGGCGCCACATGACGACCGCGTGGCCTTCGATGTCGATGCCGCGGCGGCCGGCGCGTCCGGTCAGCTGGGTGTATTCGCCGGGGGTGATGTCTACGTGGGATTCGCCGTTGTACTTGGTGAGCTTTTCCAGGATGACGGTGCGTGCGGGCATGTTGATGCCCAGCGCGAGGGTTTCGGTGGCGAAGACCAGCTTGACCAGTCCCTGGGTGAAGAGAGCCTCCACGACCTCCTTGAAGAGGGGCAGTAGGCCGGCGTGGTGCGCGGCGATACCGCGAATCAGCCCGTCGCGCCACTCATAGTAGCCGAGGGTGTTCAGGTCGCGGGTGTCCAGGTGCGCTGTAGCTTCCGCGATGTAGGCGCGGATGGTCTGCTGCTGTTCGGCGGTGGTCAGCGTAATGTCGGCTGCCACGCACTGGCTGACCGCGCCGTCGCATCCGGCGCGGGAGAAGATGAAGCAGATTGCGGGTAGTAGGCCCTGCTTGTCGAGGGTGCGCACCATTTCGGGTCGAGTGATGCGCTGGGGGCGTAGCGGTGCCTGTTCGCCGCGCTCACCGTCTGAGTAGCGGCGCGTGCGGTCTGAGCGGCCGCGCTCGCCGCTGCTGAAGGTTTCGTTGAGCCAGCCTTCGCGGCGGTGGCGGAAGCGTTCACGCTTGCCGCCGTAGCGGCCGCGTCCCGGGCCGGAACGGAAGCCGGGGCGTAGTGCCTTCAGCTGCGGGTTCAGGCGCAGGCCGGCCAGCAGAGGATTGGCGCCCGCCTCTACGGATGCGCCGCGCTGCTTGGCCTTCTGCGCCTTCTTTGCCTGTTTGCGGGAGAGCTGCTCCTCAGGCTCCTGGTTTTTGCCGTGTGCCGAGTTGTCCTCGGGCACGAAGAGGTCTACCACGCGGTGGCCGACCATCATGTGCTGCCACAGGGGTACCGGGCGGTGCTCGGAGACGATGACGTCCGTGCCGCCGCGCACCGTGTCCAGCCAGGCTCCGAACTCCTCGACGTTCGACACCGTAGCCGACAGGGAGATGACGTTCACGTGCTCGGGCAGGTGGATGATGGCCTCTTCCCACACCGCGCCGCGGAAACGGTCCGCTAGGTAGTGCACCTCGTCCATGACCACGTACCCCAGGCCGTTCAGGGTGGTGGAGTTGGCGTAGAGCATGTTGCGCAGCACCTCGGTGGTCATCACGACCACGGGGGCTTCGGTGTTGATGCTCGTGTCGCCGGTCAGCAGGCCCACGTAGTCCTCGCCGTACGCGCGCACGAAATCGTGGTACTTCTGGTTGCTCAGCGCCTTGATCGGGGTCGTGTAGAACGCCTTCATGCCGCGGCGCAGCGCCAGGTAGATGCCGAACTCGCCCACGATGGTCTTACCCGCGCCCGTGGGGGCGGCCACGAGGACGGAGCGGTCCGCCTCCACCGCGGCGCAGGCCTGACGCTGAAAGTCGTCCAGCGGGAAATCCAAGGAGGCCTCAAACGCGCCCAGGGCGCTCTTGGCGTGTGCGGAGCGTTCGCGGGATGCGGCGTACGCGGCGGCGTAGTCGGTGTCGGGGTGCTCGTCAGAGGGGTTTGCGTCAGATACGTGCTGTGCGTGGTGCTTAGTCATGGTACATCCAGTGTAACGGCTGGCCTGCCGGCGCTCGGCTCGAAGCGGCGGCTTCCGGCCGATATCAGGTACGGGCGAACACATAGGTGAAAACACGGGTGGCACGCGGCGGCTCGAGCCCGACCGCGAGCGCATCCGGCGGGTCATCTGAGCCTTGAAATCTTGGGCCTTGGAATCTTCCGGTCGGTGCGTGCTGGCGGGTACGCGGAAAGGGCGGGGCGCAGAGGTGAATCTGTGCCCCGCCCTTTCAGCGAGTACCCGTGATGTGGTGTTCCGTCAGGAACGTTTAGGAGGTTTTTTCTTCGTCGAAGTAGCCCATCTTGGCCAGGTCTTCGGCGCTGGTTGCGGTGTTCAGGGTTGCTTCGTCTGCGCCCTGCGCCAGCTTGGCGAGCTTGCGGTCGCGGCGCTTGTCGTTGAACATGCAGATTCCGATGGCCGCGAAGAAGAAGATGAGCAGCGGCGCCATGAGCACGAACATCATCATGATGTCACTACCGGGTGCGGTCAGTGCCGCGATGACCGCGACGAGGACGACGACCCAGCGCCAGGACTTCAGGATGGTCTTGCCTCGGATCAGGCCGAGCATGTTGATGCCGACGAGAATCACGGGGATGATGAAGGCGCAGGAGAAGGTGACGACGAACTTCAGGATGAAGGAGATGTACACGCCGGCGTCAATGTAGTTACTTTCGTTGACGGGGGTGAACTTCAGCAGTGCGTAGACGACGCCGGGGAGGGTGAAGTACGAGATGGCCACACCGCAACCGAAGGCGAAGATGGCTGCGGTGAGGAAACCCGCGAGGTACTTCTTTTCCTTGGTGTGTAGCGCCGGTAGCAGGAATCGCAGCGCCTGGTAGAGCCAGACGGGGGACGCAATCACCATGCCGATGTACATGCCGACCTTGAGCAGCTGGTCGAAGGGGGATGCAACGGAACCGTAGTTGAGGTTGGCGTTGCGGCCGGTTTCTGCGTTGATCTGCTGCAGGGGTGCGGAGATCATTTCGATGAAGGGCTGGTAGAGGAAGACCGTGCCGATGATGGCCGCGATGATGGTCGCGATAGCCGCCTTGATGAAGCGGTCGCGAAATTCGCGTAGGTGTTCCTTGAGTTCCATGCGCGCTTCAGGGTTGAGTTTGCGGTTGCGCACGTCCTGGTCGGGTGTTGCCACGGGGTGTCCTCTGGGTGTCTGTGCCTATGGTTGGCTGAGGGGTTTGGGGGCGGTGCCGCAAAACCCGTGCCGGCCGGTGGGCGGGCACGGGTTTGGGGCGTGGTGTGTTGAGACCGTTGGTTACTTGGTTTCGGTCTTGCCGTTGTCTACGACCTCGCCGGTGACGACCTCTTCACCGTTCTCTGCCTTGGTGGCGTCCTTCTTGGGGTCGCTCTTGGCGTCGTTCTTGAGGCCTTCGACCTCGGTCTTGAAGATGCGCATGGACTGGCCGAGGCTACGTGCCATGCCGGGGAGCTTGGGGGCGCCGAAGAGCAGGACGACGAGGAGGATAACGACAATGATGGTTGCCGGGTGGCTGAAAATCTGGCCCATGATGTGCCTTTCTGGTTAGAGCAGGTCTCCGATGTTTTGAGGTTGGCCGAGTCGATCTCGTCGGGAGACCCGTCGCTTGATCCGCTCAGACCTGCGTGTCTGTTTGCCTTGTTCGTAGTTATTGTATGCCTCGGTGATGGGTGTGAATACCCCGAGGGTGGTGTCTCGCGGGAGTTTTCGAGTGGCGTTTGCTTGCGCGGTGTCGAATTGTCCCTCGATTGACTCGACCCAGGTAACGGTTTCGTCGAGTAGCGTGAAACCGCGAGTGAGTGCTTTGTAGGTGAACCATGCCAAGTAGAGGAGCGAGCAGATGATGAGCACGCCCCATAGCAAAATCCAGAACCACCAAGACATGGGCACCATTATACAAGTTTTGAGGTGTTGTTTTGGTGGGGTGTTGATGTGTTCTGGGGGTTTTAGTCGTGTTTTTGCGGATGGGTGTAGGGTCTAGTTTTCTCTGGGCGAAGCGGGGTTGGCGTTGGCGAGGGCGGTGAGGTGCTCGAGGAGGGCGGCGCGCAGGTGCGCGGGCCCGGTGATTTCGAGGGATCCGCGGTGTGCAATGACGGTGTCGATGATGTTTTTGTCGCCGGCGCCAGCGATGTTGTTGTAGTGCACGCGGACGTGGGTGGTTTTAGTGCCTTTTCGGGCGTGCTCGGCGCTGCGGCGCTTGTAGGTTGCGGTGAGGTTTTCGAGGGTTTCACCGCCGGGGGCGTGGTCGGTGGGGTGGATGCGCAGCTCGACACTGGGGTTGGTGGTGGTTTTGTGCTGCTTGGCGTGCCAGTCGTTGACGGTGCTGTCGTGGTTGGGGCCGATGTAGTGGGCTTGTGCTTCGCCTGCGGGCGCGTAGCTGCTGATGCGGGTGAGGCGGAAATTGCGCCAGAAGACGGGTTCGACGGGGGTGGGCTCAGCGCCAGCGGAAGCGGCCTTCTCCCCCGCCGCGCTCGCGGGCTTCACGTTCTCAGCGGCAGGGCTCTCTGCGGCGGCGTCCTCAGACAGCGTAGCGAGGTGGCGTGCCTCGCTGGCGCGGCACCACGCGTGCAGGTAGAGGCGGTCGCGGTGCAGGGTGAGCGCCACCGGGTCGACGA
>ERZ773037.1620-NODE-1620-length-11614-cov-16.940220_pt1 | contig 11614 bp, 13 predicted proteins | sample MGYA00511466_ERZ773037 | MGnify/ENA primary metagenome ERZ773037 (study PRJEB29015, sample SAMEA2738146) | human oral metagenome | biome: human oral; feature: human-associated habitat; material: saliva | place: China | collected 2202 ...
TTAACCTATAAATTTTATTTTAAAAATAAATCTGTATATTTTTTAAAAGTAAAAATTTGATTTCTACTGTATCCTGTTGTTTCAACAATGATGTTATTGTCTAAGAAACAATTAATGATGTTTTTTATTGTACTTTCTTTTATATTTGTTAATTCACATAATTTTTTTCTATTAATTACAGGTTCGTTATATAATGCATCTATTACCTTCTTTGCATTATCAGATCTTACTGATAACTCAAATACAATTTTATCCATTTCCATTGTCAATTTAACTACTCTTCTAAATTTTTCCTTTGCTATTTTTGATGTTTCGATAACAGCTTCTAAAAAAAATTTACAATAGATATCTCACAGTAATGTAAAAAACTAATTTCATTTACTATAAAAAAGAAGACTAGAAATCTAGTCCTCCAATCTAACTTATTATACTTCCATATATAATATAAATAACAATATCCAATTTTGAATTATTTATTTAAAATTTTTTGCATTGTGTACCATGCTAGCTCTGCACATTTTACTCGTGCTGGCATGTTTGATATGTTTTGAAGTGCTGCTGCATCTTCTAGAGAATCAATTTCTTCGTCGGAGATTTGTTCTCTTTTTATCATTCTTAGATATATGTCTATTAGTTTTAATACTTCTTGTTTTGTTTTGCCTTTAAATAGGTCTATCATGATTGTGGTTGAAGCTTGTGAGATTGCACATCCTGTGCCTGTGAATGATATGTCTTCTAAGATATCGCCATTCATTTTTAGTTCTAGTGTAATGTCATCTCCACAGCTTGGATTGTGGCCATGTTCTGTAAAATCTGGATTTGTTAGGTTGTGTTTGTTGTGTTTTGAAGTGCTTGCTTCCATGATTATATCTGTGTAGATTGAATCCATGTTTTCCATTGTTTTCTCCTTTTACATATATTTGCTGAATATTTTTTGAACTTCTTTTAGGCCATTTATTAGTCTGTCTATATCTTGTTTTGTATTGTAAATATAGAAACTTGCTCTACATGTTGATTCCATTTTTAATTTTCGATGTAGTGGTTGGGCACAGTGATGGCCTGAGCGTATGCATACTCCACTGTTGTTTAGAATTGTTGAAACATCGTGTGGATGAACGTTTTTTACGTTGAATGCTATTACTGCTGCTCTTTTTTCTAGATTTGTTGGTCCATAGATTTGGATGAAATCCAGTTTTGTTAGTTCTTCATAGGCATACTGTAGAAGTTCTGCTTCTATTTTTTCGACATTTTCCATTCCGATATTTTCTAAATAATCAATTGCTGCTGATAGACCTACTGCTCCATTTACGTTTTGGGTTCCTGCTTCAAATTTCATTGGTGGCTCTGCATATGTTGTTTCTTGCTCATATACATATTCGATCATGTCCCCACCTAAATTGAATGGCTGCATTTTATTTAGGATTTCTTCTTTTCCATATAATACGCCAATTCCCATTGGTGCTAGCATTTTGTGTCCTGAAAATACTAAAAAGTCGGCATCTAAGTCTTGGGCATCTATTTTCATGTGTGGTGCTGATTGTGCTGCGTCTACGACTATGATTGCTCCTACTTCGTGGGCTCTTTTGGCTATTTTCTTTACATCATTTATTGTGCCTAAAACGTTTGATACTTGTGTTACTGCAACGATTTTGACACCTGGAACTATTTTGCTGTTTATTTCTTCATCTGACAACTCGTAATTTTCGTTTGTGTACATGTATTCAAGTGTTGCTCCTGTTTTTTTGCAAACGTTTTGCCATGTTACTAAATTTGAATGATGTTCCATTATTGATATAAGAATTTTGTCATTTTTTGTTACATTTTGAATTCCATAAGAGTTTGCAATTAAATTTAAACTTTCTGTGGCATTTCTAGTGTAAATGATTTCGTTTGGCGATTTTGCATTTATGAATTTTGCTACTTTTTCCTTTGATTCATCATACACTCTTGTTGCTTCAATGCTTAAATCGTATGCTCCTCTATGTGGATTTGCATTGCTTTGTTTGTAATAATTTGTTACTGCTTCTATTACTTGCATAGGCTTTTGAGTTGTTGCTCCACTGTCTAAGTATGCAATATCTTGGTTTTCTAGAATTGGAAAATCTTTTCTAATTTCATTAGTTGTCATTTTATTGTTCCTTATATTTTTTCAATTATTTCTATTATTTTTTCTTGTAATTCTTCATCAGGTATTTCATTTATTATATTGTTAAAATTTGCTTTTATTATTAGCTTTCGTGCGTCTTCATAAGAGATTCCTTTTGTCATTATATAAAATAATTTCTTTGGATCTATCTTTCCTGATGATACTCCGTGTTCTCCGTTTACGTCATCTTCATGGCATAATAACATTGGTAAAGATATTGATTTGGCTTTATCTGATAATAAAACACAATTTTCGTTTTCTGAACCTTTTGATTCTTTACTTCCTTTTAGAAAGTCGATTGTTCCTTTGAAGCTTTTTTTAGAACTTCCGTCTATTGCTCCTTGTACTTCTATTTCTGAGTTTGTTTTTTCTGCTATGTGTTTTATATGATAATTTAAGTCTAATCTATTATTGTCTTGTCCTAAATAAACTGTTTTTAAGCTATTTTTTGCTCTATATCCATTTAGTTCACTATAATAGTTTGATATCTTGTTTTCTCCACCGAAATCCACAATTATATGCGAAATTTCGCTATTATCTGCTATATTATTTGAAATTGCAAATATGTTTGTGTTTGCTGTGCTTTCTAATAAATTTGCTATTGTGATTTTACTTTTTGAATATTCTTCTGATTGTAATTCAATTTCTGAATAATTGAATCCATTTCCTTCAAATTTTATGATTATATTTGCTTCTGAATTTTGCTCATATTTGATGTTGATTTTTGATATCAAGGTTTCTTCTGTTAGTTTGAAGTTTAATTCTATATTTTGTTCTATTTTTGTATATTTTGGCACTATTATGTTTAATGAATAATTTGTTTGTAGTTCTAATCCTATTTTGTTTGATAATAGTGTATTTTCTGATTTTTTTAAAGTTATTTTTTCAATATTTTTAAATTGTACATTATTAAATTCTTTTGCTTTTGGTATCTCTAAACTTATTTTTAAATCATTAATTTGATAACTTTCTGATGTTCTTAGAGGTGTAGCATTTAATATTAATTCGTTTGTCATTATCCTATGCTCCCTTCTAATTCTAAGTTTATTAAGTTGTTCATTTCTACGGCATATTCTAGTGGTAATGCTTTTGAAATTGGGTCTGCAAATCCTCTTACTATCATGGCTTTTGCTTCTTCTTCTGATAGGCCTCTTGTCATTAAGTAAAATATTGCTTGATCTGATATTTTTCCGATTTTTGCTTCATGCGAAAATTCTACATCTGATGTTTGTACATTTGATGTTGGAATTGTATCTGATTTTGAAATATTGTCTAGCATTAATGATTCACATGATATTGATAGCTTTGCTCCTGTTGCTTTTGGCAATACTTTTACATCACTTCTGAATGTACAAATTCCTCCGTCTTTTGAGATTGATTTTGAATTTACTACTGCTGAAGTGTTTGGTGCATTTTGAACTATTTTCATTCCTGTATCTAAGTTTTGGCCTTCTCCTGCGAATGATATTCCTAAGAATTCACTTGATGCATTTTCTCCATTTAAAAAACTCATTGGGTATAGCATTGATACTTTTGATCCAAATGATCCTGATACCCATTCTATTTTTGCATTTTTTCCTACGATTGCTTTTTTGGTGTTTAGATTCATCATGTTTTTTGACCAGTTTTCAATTGTTGAATATCTTAATGTTGCTCCATCTTTTACATATAATTCTACTGCTCCTGCATGTAGATTTAATTCACTATATTTTGGTGCTGAACAGCCTTCTATGAAATGCAAATATGCATCTTCTTCAACGATTATTAATGTGTGTTCGAATTGACCTGCGCCTGCTGCATTTAATCTGAAATATGATTGCAATGGTATATCTACTTTTACACCTTTTGGTACATATACAAATGATCCTCCTGACCATACTGCATAGTGAAGAGCGATGAATTTATGATATGGAATTGAGATACATTTTGAGAAATATTCTTTTATGATTTCTGGATATTCTCTTACTGCTGATTCAAAATCAGTGTATATTACTCCTTGCTCTGTTAATTCTTTCTTTATGCTGTGATATACAATTTCTGAATCGTATTGTGCTCCAACTCCTGCTAATGCTTCTCTTTCTGCTTCCGGAATTCCCAATTTTTCAAAAGTGTTTTTTATATCTTCTGGTACGTCATTCCAGTTTGCTTTCATATCTGTTTTTGGCTTAACATATGTTGCAATTTTATTAAGGTCTATTTCACTTAAATCAGGTCCCCATGTTGGTAGGTCTAATTTATTATATGTTTCTAGTGCTTTTAGTCTTATGTCCAACATCCACTCTGGTTCTTCTTTTCTTGCTGATATATCTCTTATTACTTCTTCTGTTAAACCAAATGCTTTATATTCAGAATCATCACTATTTTTAATGTTGTATATGTTTTCTATCTTATTTTTTTGCTCTTCAAACTGTGATAGATCTGCTTTATTTTTCAAGTTCTTTATTCCTTTCTAGTTAGTTTAGATATTCTGAATATCCCTCTTGTTCTATTTGTTTTGCTAATTCACCTGTTCCTGTTTTGATGATTTGTCCATTTACTAATATGTGTACATAGTCAACGTCTAAGTTTTCCAAAATCTTTGTGCTATGTGTGATTATTAATACTGCATTTTCATCATTTTTGAACATATTGATGCCTGATGATACTGTTCTTATCGCATCAACATCTAGTCCTGAATCGGTTTCATCTAGTATTGCTAATTTTGGATTTAGTGTTAACATTTGTAAAATTTCGGCTTTTTTCTTCTCGCCTCCTGAAAATCCTACATTTAAATCTCTTGATGCATAATTTTTATTCATGTTTAATTTATTCATATTTTCTTCAATTTGTCTTTTAAATGCAAATACTTTTACAGGCTCCTGTGTTTTGGCTGAATGTGCTGCTTTTAAGAAATTCATTAAAGTGATTCCTGGTACTTCTTCTGGTAATTGGAATGACATAAAGATTCCTTTGTTAGCTATTTCATTTGTTTTTAAATCGTTTATATTTTCGCCTATAAAATCAATTTCTCCAGATGTTTTTTTGTATATTGGATTGTTGAAGATTACGTTTGCTAATGTTGACTTTCCTGCTCCGTTTGGTCCCATTATTACATGTACTTCTCCTGCATTAATTTTTAGATTTAATCCTTTTAATATTTCTTTATCTCCTGCATTTGCATGCAAGTCTTTTATATTTAAAATTTCTGTCATTTTGTACCCCTGTTTTTAAAATGTTAGTCTTGTCTAACTTTTTATAGTTTAACATTTTTGGGGTGGAAAGTCAAATGGTAGTTGATGTATTTGTTAATTATAAAATTTGTAGGTGAGTGCTTGGATTCTGGTAGAAAATTAGTGATTGGTGATATTTGGTTTTGAATATAATCGTTGGATTTATGCAGAAAAAAACCTTGTTAATTGGGGTTAACAAGGTTTGGGATATATTATATTTATACTATTCTATTATGCTTATTTTATTTTTTAATTCTTTTAATATACTGCATACATAATAGTCTTTCTCTATAATATCTTCATCAAGATCTGCTCTTTCAGCAATTAGCTTTACAAATTCTTCAAATTCGATTTTATTTAAATGAAAATACATTCACGCTCTCCTATCTAGCAATTTCTATTAACATTTCTATTGCTTTTTTATTTTTTGTAATTCTCGCATATTTGATTAATTTTTCAAACTCTAAATTGCTATTATCCATTATATTAAATATGATTTCATCAAAATTATCTGCTTCTATATTAATATTATCTTTATTTTCAATAATATCTAATAATTGTAAATATAAATAATTTTCATTATTTATTGCTATTTTAGGCTTTAATATATTTACTCTTAGATTATTATAAAATATTTTATGGTATTTACACTCGTTCGTAACAATATCAGTTATATTTGGTACTTGTGTTGTAAGTCCAATCATATTATAAAGTTTGGCACCTACTATATATCCATTTACATTGCCATCTTTATCTTTTAGGAATTTTTTCTCTATTAAATTTTTATTACTTATTGTAGTCTCTCCGAATAATGTTTTAGTTGGTTTATAATATATACCTCTATATTTTGTTTTTAGTTTATTATCTTTAAGTAATCTATAAATGATTACATTGATATTATTGTTAATTTGTTTTGTCTCAATATCTTTATCCATATTTATGATTACGTATTTTTTTATATCATCCATAAATATTGGTTCGTTGTTGTAGCAATTATCAATATATTCTAATACTTTTTCTTTAATATTCAATATATACTCCTTTTTGTAATTATTTTGTATTAAATTGTTATCTTTTTGTATTATATAATTACATTATAGTATATTATTATGTATATTTCAACTAAATATTGGTAATTTTTTATCTTTTTGATTTATCTATAACTCTTATTTTTCTTCAATAAATATATTATTTCTTTTAATGATTTATGGATTGTCAACACTTTTTTGTACAAATTTTATAAGAACAATTTTTTATATTCAATTGGTGTTAAATAATTTAATGAACCATGTATTCTTACCAATTAATATAATCAACTAATTCTATTTCTAATTCTTCAAAACTATTAAATCTTATATTATATGCAAATTCTGTTTTTATTATTTTATATATTGATTCTGCTACTGCATTATCATATGAGCATCCTTTTTTACTTAATGATCTTTCTATTTTAGACGTTTTTAATAATTCATCTATTATTTTGTTTTTAAATTCATTTCTTCTATCTGTATGAAATATTTTTATATTTTTTAATTCGTTTTCTTCTTCACTTATATTATCGTTTTCTTTAAATGAACCGCTTTTGTTATATTTTTATATCCAATTCATTAAAGTTGATTTGCTTAAATCATATTCTTTTACTATTTCTGATGGTGCTTTACCATTATTATATAATTGTACCATTTGTAATTTAAATTCTTCTGTAAATGTTTTTCTTTCTCTTATTGACATATTTGTTCCTCCATTTTTATTATGACACGGCCTTATTTTTTTGACTAAATTATTGTATACTATCCACCTATTAAACAAAAAAAGAATACCCTAATGCAAGAGTATTCTTCTACAAAATCTACTATAGACGGCCTTTATAAAATACGAAAGAATTATGGAATTTACATTGGCAAAGAGATGGAGAGATAAAATTATTTTAAATAATTGTTTTGAAAAAGCCTTATTTTATCAATTAATTTATCATTGTTAGATATGAGATGTAAGGATTTCACTTTATCTCTAATTTCTCCTAATAAATCTAAAACACCTTCTGATGTAATATTAGATTCAAGATAACCTAACATTTCTGCAAACTTTTTCTGACATAAAGGAAATTGTAACTTGCTCTTTATAGATTCATCCTTAAAAGAAATTAATGCAATAAATGATTGCCTTGCATCAAAATTTTTAATTAATTCAATATAAATTGGGTTCGCACCCCATGCTTCTCCGCTTCCATTAGTCAAGAATACAGATACTATTACTTTTACATATTGGAAATTCATTTGCGGAGGAATAGCACCATGATTACCTACTACAGTACGCAATTGCCTTGCAAAAGAAGGTTCATTATAAAAATTATTAAAACTATTATGAGCCATCATTAAATTTTCTAAAGCCACTTTGATTATGGGAGATTTTATAGCATCTGGCAAGTAAGACATTCCTCCCACAACTTCTAAAAATCTCTTTGCCTCATTTTTAGTTTGGTTATCTCCATTTGCCAAAAATGTTGCATATCTGATACCAAAATCCGATTTTACTTCTTCAGATATTATTTTCCATAATTCAGGTGCTAAATTATTTATATTACTTCTTGTCTGTTGACTTGTTTTTTCGTCAATGTATATACCAAAAAATCCCTTTGCCAATGCATCAGCTTTTTCAATGCTTAATTCAGTAAAAAATGGAACTATCATTGACGCTTGGACATCATCAATCACTTCGGATTTAATATTTGATAATAGCTGGCCAATTTTAACCTGTATACTTGATGGTGGAGTTGCGATTACTTCTTTAATACATATCTCTAACCAAGAAATTAAATTTAGCCCCGTTAATTCTGCCTGATTAGGATGTGCTGCACTTGCCCAATTCCTCATATAGCGTATAAAATCTAAATGCTTATACCCTATTTGTGTAATCAAACCAATTTCCAATGCACCATTAATTAAATCAAAATCATCTAACTTCAATAAATCTTCTGGTAAAGTAAATTGTTTTCTTCTATCATCACTTATTACAACATCATAGAAATACTTAATATCTCCGTTTATCACTCTAATTCTTAGTTGTTTAATCGTTTCGTCCCACAAATAATTTAATGCTGCATCAAACAATCCTGTCGCTACTGCAACAAAAAACTTAGATAAATAATATGATTCCTTAATCAGCTCATTATTTATCTTATCTATAACAAACGGAAGATTTGCTATTGCAATTTTTCGTTCGTCTATCGAAGATAAAACATTGTCTGCCGGTAACCCTACTTCATGTAGCACTGATAAATACATATTATTTGAATCTTGTATAATTTGTGATATCTCACTTTGATTGTTTCTAATTGATAATTTAGTTTCCATAAAATTCTCTCTTTTTAAATATTTTTCAGCAATATAGATATTAAAGATAGACATCTTTTATAAAAATATTCATAATATAAATCATTTGAAATATCTATTTTATTCTTTTCATGATGTCTTATACGATATGAATTTCCTATATCTGTCAACACTTTAAATTCAATATCAAACATTTTTTTAATGTGTTCATTTCCATAACTTATATCTTTAATGATTTTTTCTGCCGATTTCTTTTTATCCAAAGTAGGATAATAATAAGTTTTAATTCTTTCAAAAGCATCCCAGATTTTTTCAACAGCATAGGAATAATTCCCTTTATTATATAAATCTTCAGCTATACTTATTAATTCTTCAAGACCTGCTTCATTAATGTTTGTTGAACTATCAAGTCCGATTACTTTATTACTTGTAAAATGTATTTCTCCATTTATAAGCTCTACATTGATATTATTCAATTTAAAGATAGCATTTATTTCATTTTCAAATTGCAAAGATTTTGTAGTATGCCCATAAAAACTTTCAATAACATCGAACACAGTAAATGGAGTTGTACCTTTTATAAAATCATTAAACTCCTTTATTTCTATATACTCATCGTCTACAAAATGTTTTGGAATATAAAATTTAGTAATGTCATCAAAAACAAATTCACTAACTGATTTACAATATTTCCAGTTAGTTTCATCAGTTAAGTAAAATATTTCATTATACTCATTCATCACCTTAAAGAGTTGATGTCTCACTGCATTAGGAAGTTTAACGCTAATTTTTTTATTTATTATTAAAGATTTATTTCTTTCAGAAAAAGGGATATACATAGCTGGCTTCATTCTATATATTTTCCAACTAAAGACATCTCTCCCAGACAATTTACTTGTGGCAACTATCTCATACCCATCTTCATTTAGTAAAATATTTATTCTTTCTAAATATCGTTTCCAAGCTCCATTTTCATCTCTCACTTCTGGATGAAATACTTCACAAAGAAAATTTAACAAAATATTATCTTCACCATCAAACAGCTGAAATCTTTCGTCTTCGAATATCCAATCGTCTGGATAATCGCCATTATGTGTATGCATTCTAATTTCTTTTTCTGCATTCTCCACTCTAGAATCTCTACTTTCCCAATCTGCTAAGTTATACAATCTTTTCAAAAATTCAACAACATCAGATCGACCATAATAAGGGTAAAATATATTTTCTGTTATTAACCAATTATCTTCCGTTATCCCTTTTTTGAATAAGTCAAAAATGTCTCGCCTTGTAACACCTGTAATTTTATTCAAAGTATAATCTCCTCATATTAAATTTTCATACATTCTACTATTTCCTCAATATCACAATCAAATGCATTACAAATCCTAGGCAAAACATCTGTAATTACATTCTGCCCGTTCTTAATTTTATAAAATGTACTTTTACTCACTTTTACCTTTTCCATCAATTCGTTATTTGTCATATCTAAATCAATGAGTTTTTTGAACAATCTTTTATAACTAACCCCCCTCATTATTATTCTCCGTTCAATAAAACTATATTTATTATATTATACCACAAAATATATTTTTTTCATAAATATATTCTCTTTAATCAAACTCACACAAATAAAAAATGTAGACAAATTTTTATAATTTTGCCTACATTTATTTTACACTAACATTTATATATTAATGTTTAATTATTTTCATTAAATATTCATATAATTCTTTGGTAAAATTACATAAACATATGCAACATTCAGTCACTTCATCTTCTGTAATATTAAGAGAAGAATCTAATATCGTTCCATATTTTTTTATATTACATTTTTGATTTATCAAATTTGGATATTTTATTTTAAAATCATTACTAATATTTCCATGTTTTATTGCATTATTTATAATTCGATATTTATTAACTTTTTCATAATAAGAATTTTTTTCAATATTATAATTATATCTATTACACACAACTTTAACTTTTTCTTCTAAGGATGTATTTTTACTAGGTAATTCTAAGAAAACTTTAAGGTATTGCTCAAATGTACTATACATACTTGTAATCGCAGTCAATCTATTCATATACTCTATACTATGCTTTGCAAAATCATACATTTTTTTGTATTCCTGTTGATTTTCTTTAAATCTATAAAATTCACAAAAATCTTTTGACATACAATTTGATACATCTTCAATACTATTGATATTATTATAAGATTTACATATTAAAATTTCTGTTGAAAGAAATAATACTAATTTTTCTTTTGACATATCAATTTGAAATTTATCCATATAATTTTTCTATTTCCTTCCATTAAATAATCAGTTTTCTATTTTCATCTTTTCTAAACATGACATTTAATAATACAAAATACCAGTTATTTGTGTACATTCTAATTTTTTAAGTTCATCATCAGTTATTTTTTTTTACATCATATACTCAACTTCCCATGTATTTTACTTGCTTCTTACCATTCTTAAAATTAAATGTTTCACTATTCATTGCATCATGTTTAAATGGATTACTTAATTTTACAGCTGCATTTTTCAAATATCCATTAAAAAATATAGTTCTTTTAATTTTATTATAAACCAAATAGCAATAGATGATATTTCTCCAAAATCATTTTGTCTTCTATTCTATATTCAAAATAGTCTTTCCAATTATCTGTAGTTAGTTCAATAGAATTTTTGTAATCAAATGATTGTTTTTTATCATCTTTTTCTATACAATCATTTATTTTACTCTATTTAATCCAACAAAATAACATATTATACCTACAATAATAATTATCCTATATATAAAATATTTTTATTATCTTCATATTTTCTCACTATTTTACTATTTTTTATAACTTAAAAATTATTTATATAATTATTAATATAATACAATTTCTTTATTATTTTCTATTTTTAAATGCTCAT
>ERZ773037.1626-NODE-1626-length-11591-cov-24.477462_pt1 | contig 11591 bp, 10 predicted proteins | sample MGYA00511466_ERZ773037 | MGnify/ENA primary metagenome ERZ773037 (study PRJEB29015, sample SAMEA2738146) | human oral metagenome | biome: human oral; feature: human-associated habitat; material: saliva | place: China | collected 2202 ...
GGTCATGGTGAAGAGAAACTCCATGGAATTTAATGCGTTCACCATTCAAAGAGAATCCTTCATTTGGTGTCCAATTATAGTAACGGTAACCAAACAAGTCCTTCTTGGCATCGACCAATTGGCCGTCACGATAAACACGAGTCACTAATTCATAAAGAGCTGGTTTATCGTTAAGGACTGTCCAGAGTTTTGGTTTCTCAACTTGCAAAATAGCATTTAGGCTAGTTGATTGATGGGCTTTCAAGACTTGGCTATCTGTACGAACCACGTCCGTTACAGCCTGACCATTCCGTTCAATAATTTGATATTCAGCAACAATTTCATGATCTTTGTCATCAGTATTGACAATCTTACTTGTTACATGAGTATCAACCTTACCATTTTGTTGTTTTTCAAGGTCTGGTGTTAAGATAGTTGTTCCATTTTTCTCAGCATGAACCTTATCTGTGACTTGAAGGGTAACATCGCGATAAATACCACTTCCTGAGTACCAACGGCTACTTGGTTGTTTGTTGACCGCATGTACAGCTACGACATTCTCACGACCGTCTTTATTGAGATAGTCAGTGATGTCATATGAGAATTGGTTGTAACCATTTGGATAGTGACCAACTAGCTGACCGTTTACGTAGACTTGCGAATCCATATAAACTCCATCAAAGACCAGACGAACATTCTTATTAAGGTCTTTTTCATCTAGTTTAAAGGTCTTGCGATACCAAGCATCACCACCATTGAGTTGTCCACCTTCGTTTTGGGCAGGAGAATCATGATCGAAGTCATTGTAAATACTCCAGTCATGAGGAAGGTCTAATTTCTTCCAGCTTGATACATCTGCATCTGGTTTGATAGCGTCTTTTGCATTAGCATTAAGTTTAAAATGCCAGTTTTGGTTAAATTCTACTTTACGGTCCTCAACCAATTGATTTACCTCCTCGCTGGTAGCCGGTTTTAGGTCCGGTTTTTCCGTTTGAGCAGATTGATCTTGAGTAATTGCTTGAGGTTTCTTATCTAACATGGAATCCTCTTTTTTGTCAGAATCTGACTGTACAGTTTGATCATCCTGTTTTTTTTCAACTTCATGAGCTGGTGTAGCAACTTCACTTGCAGCTGATTCAGTTGATGCTGGCTGTTCTGGACTTCTTGTTTCACCAAGTTCCTCTTTATGAGAATCATCCTCTACTTTTTCTGTAGCAACTGTAATCGGAGTTTCTTCCGCAGCTACTGGATTTGCACCAGCTACACTTGCTCCAAATAAGACTGAGCAAGTACCGATGACTACAGAGCAAGTTCCAACGGTAAATTTTCGGATACTATACACTCTTTTTCGATTCCAATGATCTTTTCCCATAAGATCCTCCTTATATTCGTAACCGCTTCCAATTTTATGTAAGCGCTCTACTTTTCCAGTAGTATTTTGCTTCTATTTTATAAAATAATATAAGAAACTTCAATACTGGCAGCATAAAAATCATACTTTTGATTCTTTTTTCTATAATTTGTAGAAAACTTTAAAAATCTGAATGTAGTTTTAAAAGAAAAACACTTAAATTAAGACAACTAAAAAGAACTAGCTTTTTATCCCTAGTCCTTATTTTTTCGATAATAGTAAATTAGAATGATTTCACAAAAACTTATTTTTTAAACCAAAATATAGAAAGGATTACAACAAGGATAAGTCCAGCTCCCGCAACAATGCCAAACACTGGAATATTTTCAAATAGATTCTCTTCTGTCTTTGTCCCCTCACTACTATCTTGACTTTGTTCCACCTCTGTATCGCCTTGTTTCTCTACTTCTTGCTCTGATTTTTTCTCTATTTTCTTAGAACCATAAGTTGGATTTACAAAGGCTACTTGTTTAGTCGGTTTGGAGTAGTCTTCTGCTCCTTCTTTGACTTGCCATGATACAGAATATAAATTCCGCCCCTCCAATACCATCCCAAAATCAATTCTCTCACCAGGAAGCAAAACAGCTCCTAAACCTACATTAAAAAAGAAATCTTCTCCGTCATTGTTCTCTTTTAAGACAATAAATCCATTCTCACTCACTTTTTTAAGGCGAGATAATTTTCCTCTAATATCTCCATCTTTAAAGGTTCCAGTGTAGCTTCCATCCTCTCCTAAAATAAGTGATGAAGCTCTACCAGGCTTAGTTCCATTATTTGGCTCTTTATTAATCCAAGTACCTACTAATTCGGATGGGAGAGGAATTTCATCTCCAATTTTAGCATCGACAAGGGACTTGGGCATAGGAGGATTAGGATCCATATTATCTCCAATAATCGGGAGATTTAGAGAAGTATATTCAATAGTTGAAGTGTCTATTTTTGTTTTAGAATCAAGATTTAACTCGTCTAGATTACCTTCTCCTGCTCTAAATTCACTTTTTTTAATTAAAGTTGGCTCCTTATTTTCTTTAGAAAGTTGAAATAATCTATATGATACAATACCAGGAGCACTTTCAAAAACAATAATACTTCCATCTGTGTAAGCATCAATAACTGTCCCCATTCTAAGACTTGTATCCCAAAATCTATCAAATAATGGAGTGGGAGTATTACCATTCAAATAATATACTTCAAACAGTTCCCATTTTTCACCATTGGTCAGACCGATTAACAACTCATCCGTCCCATTTTTATCAATATCCATCAAAGCGTAACCAAGTCTATTAGCATTATTTTCAAATAGATGTTTACTCTCCCACTTCTCAGTAATTTGTGGCAATAGTTGGTTGTAATCAGTACTATCGGCTTGAACTGCTTTCACTAACGAAAACATACCTAATATAGAACAAACAACCACCAGTAGTTTATTTAGTAATTTCAAACGATTTTCCATATTTTTACAATCTCTCATATTCTAACATCATTCTCTCAATATCGACTTTATCTATTGTCGACAAATCAGTCACGTTCTCACATGATACTCTAATTGATAAGTTCTTAATGATTTTTTCATTGATATTTCTAATCCAGCGACCATTACTACAATCATTGATTTTGTTATACAAAGATTCAATAGTTTGAGTATAATAGTCCACATCGATAAAGTATCCTTGATTTTTTAATCCTAATAAACCAATTTGAATAATTTCCTCATCTGTATAATCTTCAAAATCAAAAGTATTTGGAATTCGGCTTGGTAGTCCTGAATTTACTGAGAGAAATTCTTCCATTTCCTTTGTATATCCAGCAAAGATAATGACAATATCTCTTCTATGATCTTCCATGAATTTAAGAATCTCATCAATTGCTTCTTTACCAAATCGATCTTCATTAGAATTCGATAGCGTGTATGCTTCATCAATGAACAAAACTCCCCCTAAAGCAGATTTCAATACTTCTTTCGTCTTGATAGCCGTTTGCCCTACATACCCAGCTACTAAATCACTTCTAGATACTTCAATGAATTTATTTTGAGGAATAATTCCCTTTTGATAAAGAATTTTTCCTACAATACGAGCTACAGTAGTTTTACCAGTCCCTGAATTTCCCAAGAATAACGAATGAAGTGAGAACTCGCTTACAGCAGCGCCTTGCTCTTCTCTCTTCTTATTCAACTCTGCTAATGAAATAAATTGTTCAACCTGTTTTTTAACTTTCTCTATTCCTATCAAGTTTTGTAGTTGTTCCAAAGCATCTTTTTGATTTTCTTCAGGTTGTTGGGTACCTTGAAGAAGGACATCATCTATATCGTTATTGATAATTGTCACATAGTCATCAACCTGTGTCTCAACAACACGATTGGCTAAAGCTCTCATTAAGTGTTCATTAAAATTACGAATCCATCGTCCATTACTATGATCTAACGAGCGACTATAGGCCTGCTTAACTCTCATTGCATAATAAGATTCGTCTTCAAGTTGATATGCAGATTTCTGAAGATTTTTCAATCCCATTTCGACAATTTCATCACCAGAATAGTCCTCAAAGAAGAATGTATTTGGTACACGTGACTTTAATCCAGGATTTGTTTCAAAAAACTGTTCCATTTCTTTAGTGTAACCCGCAAATATAATCATAATTTCATTGCGGTAATCTTCCATATACTTTAGAATCGTGTTTATAGCCTCTAATCCAAAATTATTCTGAGAAGATTTTCCTTTATTTAAAGTATATGCTTCATCAATAAAGAGAATTCCACCTTTAGCCTTTTCCAATATTGCTTGCGTTTGTACTGCCGTCTCACCAATATGAGTTGCAATAAGATCCGACTCTGAAACCTCAATAAATTTAAATTCATCTCCAGGGAGAACACCTCTGTCAAATAGAACTCTACCTAACAATCTTGCTACAGTTGTCTTCCCTGTACCAGGATTTCCTGTAAAAACAGAATGTAGAGATTGTTCTTGAATTGGAAGGCCTTCTGATAATCTTTTTTGATTGAATTCTACTGTTCTTAGTAATTTTTGTACTTCTTTTTTTACATTATTTAAACCAATCAAACTATACAATTCTTCCTCATAATTGCGTTCGATAGTCTCACTGATTTCCTCTTGTAGTTCTGAATTTGTACTCTCTTCATTCATAATTTTACAGCTATCATCTGAAATATCCCATATTATACTATCCGTATTTGTAAATTCTTCAAGAATAGTATCTGCAATTAGGTATGAATTCTTTGAAAGACGAATATTTGGTTTAACAATCCGATTTAATTTTATTGTATTTGCAATTAAGACAGAAGCCCCACAATAAATATCAACTTTCTCCTCGTTCTCCCCTTTGATATTAACATAATCACTAACTCTACAAAATGAATTGGATTCTAACATAAGAGATTCCCTTATTACCGTTTGCTCTATGCGTACTCGACTACTATTAGCCTTTATAGATGTCAAAGAATCTCTAGTTGATTCAAGGCTAGCACTATTTGTCAGATAAACAGCCGCTTCATACAATGGTTGAATGACTTCTGTATTTTTAAATTTTACCGTCGAACGATTTAAAAAAACTGCAGGGTAATCTTGTTCAGCATTCCCCCCTCTTAAGACAGTGTTTATGGAAGTTACTGATGAATCTTTTATATCTAATATATTAGAACTCCATTTCTCAATCACTGTATCTTCAATTTGAATAGATGATCCCTTATCTGCTTTCAATTTTATATTTAACTCAGCACGCTTTAGTTCTAGAGTAGAATTACTAACTTTAATTGATGTTGTGCTGTGAGAACCATTATATAATTGATTGCCTGCATTTTCGATTAACAATTTTGACTTACCTTCAACCAATATGAAAACTTTTTTATTTTCTAATTGTTCATTAAAGTATACAGTATTTAGAACTACATTTGAATTACCCTGTATCACTAAAGCACAACGATGGTCATCTACTTGAAACCAAATATTTTCAAACCGAACTGTAACGCCTTTCATAATTTGCAGAGTCGCTGCTATAGTATTGTGATAAAGTGTTCCTCCACCTTCGGTCCCAGAAATTTTCCCAACTATTTTGATACTTTTTTCTATCTTATAATGTCTTCCTGCTGGTAGTTCAAGCATATAACCTTCTTCTAGTGCAAGAATATCTCCATCTTTAGCCTTCGAATAAGCTTCCCAAAAAGACAATGCACTAAAACTTGTTCCTACTTTATATGTTGTCATTTCTATTATCTTTCTAAACTATGAAAAATCTAAACAAAATGACTTTTAAGTATCATTTCATTTAGATTTGATCATTTATTAATCTATTTGTCAGTTTTATGTAATATTTAAGTTTTCATTTCACTGACTAAAACATTCTTCTGATTGAATCTTCCACAGAATGTTCAATACCTCTAAAAATTCCCCTAGTAACTTTCAGAGTAAAGAATACAACTTTTCCTAAAATTTTGAAAAATCCGATACTAATTTTAATTAAGATTGATAGTAGTTTTTCCAAAATATTCCCAGCCTTTTCTACTCTTTCTTGAGTTAATAAATCAGACCCTTTTCTTTTTTGCGAAGAAATTTCTTGACTTCTATTATCACTAGATATCGTACTTTCAGAATTTAATTCACTCCCCTGTACTTCAGGAATTTGATTCACATTTTGCATTGAAGGCATTTTTACTGGTTCATTTTGACTCTTTTTTTTAAGAGGATGTTGACGATTGTACATAATAGCAAAAATCCAGCCATAAAAAATTGTAAATAACCATGATGCAAATAAAGCTACTATCCCAAGACTAATACATACAACCCTAATTCCAAACTGAATCGCAAACATTCCACTAACTGCATCAAGTGCACGATCAATTGCTCTATCATATACTGGCTCAATGGATGTAGGATATCCACGATAATCATAATAGATTCTATGTTTTAAATAAATATCACCTTTATCCATTTCTTCTCTATAAGCAGCACCTATTTGTTTAAACATTAAACTGAAGAAAAATCCTTTTGGAATAATATTTGAAACTACTTTAAAAATATAAGAAAATACATACGGATACAATAGAATATTGATAATTGCCAAAATAATCATAAATGCAATATTTAGGATTACAAAGAATTGGTTATGTGTATGAGCAACATGAAATTTCTCAAATTGAGCAATTTCTGAAAATATTCTTACAGTATTGTAATAGGTGATAAAACCTAATACACCTACACCTAAAAAATTAATTGGATTTAAATAATACCAAAATGGAAAACGAAATAAAAATTTTTTCATTTATAACTCCTCTCCTATTTATCACTAACTTCCTTTATCTACTAGATCCTTTACTACCTTTCATTACCATGAATGCCGCGAATATATTTATCAAAGCACAGATAAAATATAGAATAGCTCCATAACCTAATTGAGATCTACCAACTAATTCTTTTAAGAATGTAAAATGAATAAACAAACTAAATACACTTAATAAAATAATGATAAGTGATTGAAAAATTGCAATTACTCTTCTGTTCACTATAGATAGAGACAATAATAAAATTAGCACAAATGCACCGTACCAAACAATAAATAGCATCAGTAAAGAAGGCGCATTTAGATAATCAACCACGTGCTCACTTACTGGAGCTACTGATTGATTACCTGATGAAACAACAGGCAATAAGAAAGTAATTAGGCCAACCAAGCTGGCTAGAGTTATTAATTTTTTAAATTTCATTTGATATTCTCCCTGTATACAAATTCCTACCCCAATATCAATTTAAATACTGAGATAGGATTTATATTTTCATCTCTATTTAGTACGTGTCAATGTTTCGTTTGGCTCTTGAAGGTATAGGTCTTTATCTTTTAAGATATACTTTGTTTTTGATGTACTTGTTATTTGAGGAGATGAGATGGTCATCTCTTTTTTCTGACGATCAATTTGTACACTCCCTTGATTTTTATTACCATTAGAATCTTCATAAATAATAGTTCCACTATTCCCTTTAATCACCATAATCACATGTTCGCGCCTATTGAGAAGTTCATAAGTACCATTTAACGGATCACTTGTTAATTTGCAAACTCCAAAGAAAACCACAAGAAAGATAGCTAGGCTTATCCCGATAGATTGTAAAGGCTTTGTTTCAAATAATTTTTTAATCTTTTCAATCAAACCATTCGTATCTAGATTTTCGATTTGTTGTCCAGCTTTATCTACAAAAGTTGATAACTCTTTTTTGATTACTTCTACTCTATCAGGCTTCTCTTTAACTACTTCATTAATTGATCCTTCCATTCTTTCCGTAGTCTCTTCGACTTTTTCTACTGTCACTTTTTCGTTCGTTTGGTTTTCATATTTTTCCATTATTTTCTCTTTTCTCCCAGTTTAAAATTAGTTTTACCTTCAGTATAGATTTATTTTTTTATTTCGCCCACTTACCTGTTCCATCTACTTTGTAGCCATCTGGCGTACGTTCGTTGACTGCCATCTTACCATCTGATTTGATGTAGTAGTCACCTACCAATTTATTACGAGCATAGCTTCCTTCTGATGTTAGGTAATAGTATGAACTATAGTTTTTATCGTAAATCCATTCGCTCTTAGCCATGTAGCCACCTGATTTGAGGTAGTAACTTCCAGCCCAAGTATTTTGGACAAAGTTACCTGAAGCATTTAGGTAGAAGTATGAATTGTACTGAACATCAAAAATCCATTGATTGACTACTTTAATACCAGCTTTGCAGTAAGAAGAACCTGAGCAACCAGTCTGACCTGAGTTCGAGTTAGTAGATTATTTTGGAGTTTCAGTAGCTTTTGGTACCTCTGAATTTGTTATAGGTACATATGCTTTGTTTGGTACTTTAAAGACTTCTGACCGACCAAAATATCGTTTTCCAAAGTCATCTTGACTATAAACATCAATATGATATCCTCCATTTTTAGCATATAGGAACCAAACATGTTTTTGACTTCTAGTTTGATCCCCAAAACTATTAAAGTAATAACTATCTACAATAGCTCCTGTAGCTTCATTAACTAAATCGTAATACAAATATGTTTTATCATTAAATAGAAAAATAGGAGAATTTCTTTGAATATCTAACAGCATACTTGCTGAATAAAACGGGGGCCAAGTAGTGGGTATCAAGGTTATTTTCAAGGGATTTTGAGTATCCTTGAAAATCATATCTGCAAAAGTAAATATAATATTTTTTCTAGTCTCGAGCGTTTAAGTTTTTCCCATTTCATTTTCTCCTTTAATTACTGATAAAATAGGATTGAGTGATAAGTCAATCCTTGTTATACTAGTATAACAAGCCTACTTTTTAGCTATTCTATTCCTTATCATACCATAATAGATATTTAAATTTTTCGGCATTTAAACTATAGTTTCAATGTTATTTAAAAAATCTAAAAATAGCATAGAATTCTAACATTTTGTAACTATTGTTTTCTTTTCTCTATTTTTTCTCTAAATTTTTGTATAACAGTTTTAGAAGTATGTAAGGAGATTATTTATGGAAAATCTATACCCATTTGGAGCTACATTTAAGTACCTGCGTGAAGCACGAGGACTCAGCCTAAAGGAAGCCGCATCAGATATCGTATCACCACAGTTCCTAAGTCAATTTGAAAAAGGAGACAAAGGAATTTCACTTGAAAACTTTGCCAAACTGTTAATTGTTATCGGAGTTGAATGGAATGATTTTGTTCTCGCCTATGCAAATAAAGGGGGAGACTGCTTAGAATTACCTGCTATTGAATTTGACAAGCATGTAGTCCATGCAGAAGATATTCTCACTTACATTGTAGAATACGAAAAATTATTTGATATCTATCTAAAAGACAATCCACTTCAAGCAGAGATGATTTTTAAAGCTATTAAATTAAGATATTATCCAACCATATCACAGACTCCAGAAACTGTTGCCAGAATTCAAAACATTATCAATCATTTAATGAAATCGGATGTCTTTAATAGTATCGAACTTGAAATTTATAGCGTCATCGTCAATCATTGTCCGATGAAACTCATTGACCATATGACTAAACAATTACTACTTATGTACAAAGCAAGTGCTGATACTGACACCTACATCCGTATTTTAAATGCTCTTACCTTCTCTGCAAAATACTTCTCTGAACTGGGTTACTATCAAAAGGCTGATGATATCATCCAAAAAAATAAATCACTTCAGACCTACGAACGAGGCTATCTGGCTACTCCCCTCATATTTCTAGAAGTTGAACATGTTTACAATCAATTTAGATGGAATAAACCTGAGGCTATTCCATTATCCAAAAATCTATTTAATTATCTTCAAAGTGCAAAGTTCATTGATCAGCAATACTACTCTAATTTTATCAACGCCTTCACTTATCATTGCCACGCATTAAATAAGACTGGAATTGATTTGTTCTAATCGTCAAAAAAAGTTGCTCCATTTTAGGAACAACTTTTTTCCTTCAATCACTGACTTGTTTTCCCCTTTTCCAGTAGCTTGACCATCTCATTTTTTCGTTCTTCAAGCTCGGCAATTTGCTGGAGTAAAAGTCCTGAAAAATCACATTCAAGCTCTTCAGTTTCGCCACTATTATACCAATCTAGAGCTACAATATGATTGTCCTTATCAAAGCAAAAAATCACATCTCCATCCCCGACGATAGACAGAAATGGAATATAATCCACAAAGCCCAGAGCGTGTAATTCCTTGGTTTTAAGACGAATGTCTAAAAAGTCTGGGATCCCATTTGCAATTCCAAAGACCTTAATACCTCGGCAGAAAGTCCAAAATGGTGCTACATCGTAAGCCTTGGCTCTTGGCCATATCTCTTCTTTGACCTCCATAAAGAGACCTCCAAGAGATGACATGGTGAATTCTCTGAAATCTTCTGGAAGACGAATGCCATATTGATTTTCAAAATCCTGGATTTCTTCTTCCGATGGTTCATTGCCCATGCAGGCGACAACTTGATAAGTTTCCTTATCATAGTGACGAAAATAATCATAAACTTCATTGAGTGCCATCATCCAACTCCTTATCCAAGATAGATATACTCGATAACCACATCACATAGTTGGTGATCCTTATCATAGCCAAAGTAAACAGGATAATTTCCATCTCCAAAACCAGACTGAATCATTGGAATAGTCAGGTCTGTATCTGGGATTTTAAAGTTTATCCAATCACCGCCTTCTCGCTGATATAGGGGATGTTCTATGGCATTTTGAGCAAAAATTTCCGCGAAAAAATCATCATAGATGTTTTTTTCGGGATTTTCTTGATACCATTTTTCTTCAAAATCACAGTAGGCATTTTTAGTCTCAACATCCACAATAGTTGCCAAGCCTGCATCGACTGAAAACCCAAAATAAGAATCTTCTTCAACCGAATCCAAGTTTTCAGTACCAGTTAAGGCTTCATAGTAAACAACTGGAAGCTTATCTGTAAATTGAACTCTTGTTGCAACATACCGATAATGATCTTCTTCGATCTTGACTACTAAGGTTTTGAGAGGAAATGTTCCTTTGGGAACTGTCTCTAGATAGGGTTTTTCATTCCTACGGAGCCAGACCAAGGGATCCCTAACTAATATTTCTCCACTTGGGAAGGTCACTTCCCCCATATCTAGGACAAAGACTTCCTTGCCGTCTATTTCTTTCATCTCGAAACACGCTGCATAATTGACAGACGAGGTCAAAATATGTTTGATTTCTTGGTATTTTTGCAACCATTCTTCAGAAACTTGAAGTTTTTCCATCGGTCTTTCCTTTCTAGTTTAAAACAAATCTGTACTGAAGTTAAAAATAGATTTAAATCGAATCTAAATAAACTACAAATCCATCTGGTAAAATAACCTCTTGTCCATCTTTAAGATGGCAATGACTCGCTAAATCAACAGAGTCTCTTTCTAAAACAAAATTCTCTTTAGACTGATTAAAGATTGCCTGAACTTCTTTTCCTTGGTAGTTCCACTTCAAGGATAGGACATCTGGTTTCACTTCTTCTAAACTATATGAACCATGCTGAATCATACTTGCCACTTCCTTACGGACTTGGATTAATTTCTTCATAAAATCCAGCATATCATTGTCCTCAGAAACACGGTCCCAAGGCATGACACGACGGCAGTCAGGGTCTGGTCCCCCTTTAAGTGCCAGCTCTGTTCCGTAATAGATACAAGGAGTCCCTTTTTGAAGGTAGAGGAAGGTTA
>ERZ773037.1628-NODE-1628-length-11591-cov-4.182299_pt1 | contig 11591 bp, 9 predicted proteins | sample MGYA00511466_ERZ773037 | MGnify/ENA primary metagenome ERZ773037 (study PRJEB29015, sample SAMEA2738146) | human oral metagenome | biome: human oral; feature: human-associated habitat; material: saliva | place: China | collected 2202 ...
ATGGCGACACCGTAGAGGTGGATGTGAACCCGGATGTTGCAATGGACGGTCTGTCGGTGACCTCCAAGCGGTAACGGGTAACGCAACTGGCACAGATAATGCGCGCCGCACTGGGAAATATCCCGGTACGGCGCGCATTCTTGCTAACAGATGAAAGGTGTTATGCCTGCTTGCGGCGGCGTGCCACCAGTACGACGGTGGTACCCGCTACGAGGGTGAACAGGCCAACCCCGGCAATGGTTAGCGCACCCGAAGCGCCGGTGCTTGCCAGCCTGCCGCGAGTGGTTGAAGCCGCCGAGTAGCTGCCCGTGCTGCCGGTTGAGGCGACAGTCCCGGAGGAAGAGACGCGCGATGCGGAGCCACCCGAGTAGCTGCCGGATACCCTGGACTCGCACGCTACCCCGTCTTTGTCGCGGTCAAGGTGGCCGCTGTAGTGTTCGCTGTCTGCCTTAATATTGTTCAGGCCGCGGGCGCGGGCCTCGGTGCAGTTATCAGGTTTGTCATTGGTGGAGGTGTCAGCGGCTGCTGCCTGCTTGCCTCCGGTGGTGCTGGCGCTGCCGGAGGTGCCGGGTGCTTTAGTCTCACACCCCACCCCGTCCTTGTCACGGTCAAGGTGCTCACCGTAATGCGGGCTGTTCGCATCAATATTGCTGAGCCCGCGCGCCGATGCTTCGGTGCAGTTCTTGGGGATTTCCCCAGCTACGGCCGAGCCCTGAGCGGCGGCGGCCAGGTGCTCCGCGTTTGCGGATGCGTTGGGCACATTATGTTCAGCGGAGGAAGAGTCCTGCGCCGAATTATCTGCTGCCTGCTCGCTCTGGCTGGGGGCAGCGGAAGGCTGCACCGGAGGCTGCGGCTTGCCCGTCACCGCTGCGGAGGCGCTCGAAGAAGCGGCAGGTGCCTCGGTGGCGCTCTGCTCGGCAGAGGCTGAGGGGCTGGGGGCTGCTTCGGTCGGTGTGGGCGCAGCGGAAGCAGCAGCTGTATCGGTGGGGGATGCGCTCGGTGCTGCTGCCGCCTGGATTGTTACGGTTGCAGCGTCGCCGCCGCGGCGGGGATCCTGCTTATTGAGTGACCCGGTGAGCACCGTGAGGGTCACGGTCTGCCCGGGTTTGAACCCTTCCTGCCAGGGGATGGTGCCCGCCACGTTGCCGTTTGCGTCGGCCTCAACACGCAGGTAGGGCTGTCCGCTTACGCCACCGCCATCAATTTTGAGGGCGAGTACCGAGGGTGAGCCGTCTTTGGCTTTGAACCCGGTGCCGGTGAAGCTTAGACCCTGCCCCACGGTCCAGGAGCTGGGGAAGGTGATGGTTGCCCCGTCGTCGTAGGTGTGGCTTGCGTTTGCTGCGGGCGCTACGGCGGCGGTGTTGGTTGCGGGTGCCGCGAATGCGGCGGGGACGGCGGTCGCGCCTACGAGGCTGAGGCTGAGTGTGGCGACGGCGCCAATAGTTGCGAATTTGTGATGAGTTGTCATACCTAAAATTCTATAGGCACCGCGTAGGGTAAAATGCCCGAAAAGACGATTCGGGACTGTGGTGTACAACAGTATGGATACCCTATCTTTAAGCTGTTAGTTGAGGTTTACCCCCAGAAATTCTTTTCGTGCGCGGGTGAGCAGTGCGCGGTCCCAGCCGCCGCACGGTCATTCCCGGTACGGATACCCGCAGTGTGCACGGTCATGGCGGGCGCATCCTACAATGGGTGCAGTACATTCTTGAACGACGGCACACTGGGACGCAATGGATAAATGGACTGACACGACCGGATTCGATAATCACGAGATTGCCGCCGTGCACCGTGCCGCGATCCGTTCTATCCAGCGTGTTGTTGCCGAGACCGCCCAGCCGCACCAGCCTGAGGTTGCCCTCGAAGGGGTGGCTGGTATGCTTCGTGCAGGCCGGGTGCTTGCGCTCACCGGGGCGGGGGTTAGTACCGAATCCGGTATCCCTGATTACCGTGGCCCCGCCGGTTCCCTGCGTGAGCACCGCCCCATGACCTACCAGGAATTCCGGTATGATGACGCTGCCCGCCAGCGCTACTGGGCGCGTTCCTATGTGGGGTGGCGGCGCATGAAGGAGGCCAAACCTAACCGTGCCCACTATGCGCTGGTTGAGCTTGAGCAGCACGGTGCTGTTTCTGGGGTGATCACCCAGAACGTTGATGGGCTTCATGCCCAGGCGGGGAGCAGAAACGTGCTGGCCCTGCACGGGGATCTTTCAACGATCATATGCCTCACCTGCGGGCATCGTGAGGGGCGGGCGAGCCTGGATATTCGTTTGGATGCCGCAAACCCCGGCTATTTGGCGCGTCTTGCGGGCACTGATTTGCGGGTTAACCCTGATGGTGATGTTGAGTTGGATAACGATTTCATCCGTGATTTTGTGATGATCGGGTGCATTGCGTGCGGCTCCCAGCGCCTTAAACCGGATGTGGTGTACTTCGGTGAATCTGTGCCCACCGAGCGGAAGGAGCGGCTGCGGCACATGCTGGCTGATTCGACTGCTCTGCTGGTGGTTGGCTCGTCGGTGGCGGTGATGAGCAGTTATAAGATTGTGTTGGATACGCTCAGGGCCAATAAGCCGGTTGCCGTGTTGAACGGTGGGCCGGGCCGGGCGGATGCGCGCGCCACCTATCTGTGGCGCACCAATGTGGGGGATGCGCTGGGCCAGCTGCTTGACCGGTTGCAGCTGTGAGTGCCGTGGCCCAAGGCACCGCCACGCACACAGGAGAAGAATAATAAAGAAATACGCAAGGTGCACCGAACACCGGGTTAGAGTATTTCCCCTAATGGGGGCGTAAATCAGCGCAAAATAGTGCGTGTCCTATCGCCGCTATTTGACCCACACCATAATCGCAGGCCATGTAATATTATTGCTTCGCCGATAGAATATAAGGCATGACAATTCGCACCAAGATTGCCACTTTCGGTATCATAGCCGCGCTTGCGGGCGGCATGGTAGGCACATCCGCTCCTATTGCCTCGGCCGTGCCGGTGGCTGCCCCTACGGCCACTAGTTATTTTAGAGCTGGAGCAACCGTTAATTTCCCCACCACCTGGACGGCGGGGCAACCGCTAACTGTTACCGGGCAGGGGTTTAGAACCAGAAGCGGCCGGTCGGTGACTGTTGTATTGCGTGGCGATGAGGGCGAAATTTACCACGAGGTGCGTCCGGATGCTAATGGAAAATTCACTACTTCTATCCCGTGGTCGAATAGTTTACAGGCTGGGCAGAGCATTGAGTTTGAGACTTTCGCGTTGACCCGGGGCGGTTTCTACGAGGGCAGCGAGGTTGATGTGCGGGTTGTGGCCGCCCCGGCGCGGCAGAACCCTGCCCCGCAGCCGAAGACCACCACCGGTGCAGCCCAGAAACCGGCGGAGAAAGATAAGTCTGGTGAGAATAAGAACGGTGGGGGCTCTGACGGCGGCAGCACTTCTGGGGATAAGAATAATAAGGACGGTAACGGCGGCTCTGGTGACAATAAGAACCAGGGCGGCAGCGGCGGCGACAATAACTCCGGCGGCAATAATAATAATGCTGGCGGTGCCCAAGGCGGCGGCAGCGACCCGTCAGCCTCGGCACAGGGCGGGCAGCAGGATAGTAACGGGGCCTCTGGCAGCGCTATAGATTCCTCCGAACCGGATGGTCCTTCCGATAAGGTTTCGGCCAGTGCCAGTGAGTCCAGCCCCAGTGCGTCAGCCTCAGCCTCTGCCAGCGGGAATAAGCGTTTTCATAACTGTAAAGAGGTGAAGGACGCCGGGCTGGCCCCTATTCATAAGGACCACCCGGATTTTCAGGAGGGTTTTGACGCTGACCATGACGGTGTGGGGTGCGATAAGCCCGCAGACTTCGGCAACGAGCCTGTGACGATTACCACGGGCGCTGCGGCTGGGGATTCTTCTGCCTCTACGGAGGCCTCGGGTGAGCAGGGTTCTTCCGGGCAGGGGTTTAGCCCGGCAGATCTTGCGGACCCCGGTAAAAACGGGGTTTTGCTGGCTGCCGGTTATGTGCTGATTGTGGGCGGAATTGGTGGAGCAATATTCCTGGCCGTGCGCAAAATGCGTAAAGAGTGATGCCGCTCTCGCGTATAACCCGCTGTGGGTGAATTATTCTCTACATATTCAAGAACGTACCTATAAGAATGCAAGAGTGTATTGCGGATCAATTTAGAGCACTTATGCAATGAGCCGCCCGCCACAGAGGCCATGTCTTATACCGGTAATATGTTCCTCAAAACCCGCCAGCTCAGGGATATAGCGCGACTAATTTAAGAGTGGGTCTTACGTCTAAGGAAGGTTAACCATATTGACGAACACCATAGCTTTCTGCGTGCAATAACTGCATTTAATACTGTGCGTACAGATAAAATTAAGTCATGAGTATTCGCACTAAATTTACTACATTCAGCATCGTTGCCGCACTGGGGTGCGGCATGGTTGGTGCAACTGTTCCCGCTGCTTTTGCAGCACCTGGTTCGGTTCCAGCCGCAGCCGCTCACGTTTACGAAGATGGGGCGAGCCTGCAGTTTCCGGGCACCTGGACCGTAGGTCAACCCCTGCACTTTACAGGTACCGGTTTCAAAGCAACTGATGGTTCCCCTTCTAGTCTGGCGATTAAAATCAACGGCGGCCCCGTCAGCGGCGCCCGCTACCTAGAGGTTAAAGCGGATGCGGACGGCAATATTTCCGGATCTATCCCTTGGCAGGAGAACCTTAAGGCTGGGGAAAGCGTCGAAATTAATGTGCTCACCGGCTCGTTGAATAAGAAAGACCGGCAGCGCGGCGGCGTGGCGGCTACGGTGACCGTAGTGGACGATTCCTCCGCCCCGTCTGATTCGTCTGTACCGAAGGACACCCCTTCTGAGACACCTTCACCTTCGGAGAAACCCAGCAGCGTGCCTTCGGAGTCTCCTTCAGCTCCTGCTCCCAGCGCGAGCTCACCCGTTGCTGCCCCATCTGAATCACCCTCTGAATCACCGGCTGAATCGCCCTCGGCAACCCCGAGCGAGACCGCCCCTTCGCAGCAGCCCTCGGCGACCTCCAGCGAAACCTCATCGGCTTCTGCTGAGGCGTCGGTGAACGCTGGTGCAGATGCAGAAGCATCACCAACCCCGCGTTTTAGGAACTGCAAGGACGTGCAAGACGCCGGTCTAGCTCCCATCTACAAGGGCCACCCAGACTTCCAGGAGAAGTTTGACGCCGACCATGATGGGAAAGGCTGCGAGGAAGAAGCTGACTACGAGAACAGCGCCTCCCGCGTGGATTCTAATGGTGGGGTAGCCGCCAGCGACAGCAATAATGGCGGCGGTATCTCCGGGCGGCTGGCAAGCACAGGTGCGGCCGGTGTTGTTACCATCGCGGGCTTGGGCCTGGCTGCTGTGGGCGCTGGTGTTGCCGCAATTGTGGTGATGCGCCGTCGCAAGCAGAGTTCCTAAGCCTTAGCTCCCTAGACCTTGGCTGGCGCGCGTTATTTAATGCGCGCTGCCGTGGAGTATTCCAACCGACACTAACAATAGTGCAGGCCTCTCGCATACCGCAGCATAGCGGGGCAGAGGCCTGCACTTGTGTGTGGGTAGGGGGGCAATGAAGGCTTGCAGAAGCTCTTCGGCCAAGAGGTGCAGGGTGCTCTGAAATACAAAGGTACAGCGCATTATGCGTGGGTATAGTGCTCATAGGGGAAATACGCCACGCCGAGCGTAAAATTTCTTGACGATGTGCTGAACGTATCATAAACCTGCAATAAAATAATAATGTATGAATAGATAAACACTATACCCTCAGTATTATAGGAGATATGTGCATTTTTATGTTTTATACCTTTTATAGTGTGTAGTTAAGATGTAGTCTTTTAGAGTGTCTTGATTGAAATACTGAGGATCTAAAGGTTGATAGTGCAGGGTGAATTCAGTCAAAAAGTGAATTATTACACGAGGGAGTTTTAATAATACGGTAATACTATCCACACGGTACACATCATTTTCGATAGACTGGTGATATGACATTCCGTAAAAAAATCGCTACTTCCGGCGCTGTGCTCGCTCTTGGGTGCAGTCTACTAAGCAGCTCGGTTTTGGCACCGGCCGCTTATGCAGCGCCAGAACCATCTGCAACGCCTATTGTTAAGGAATATACCGACGGCGCCACCCTTACCTTCCCCTCAACCTGGACTGAGGGTGAGCCCCTGGAATTTTCGGGCGTTAACTTCTTTGCCACCGACGGCACCCCCTCAGTACTTGCTGTGCGTCTCAATGGTGGGCCTGTGGGCTCATCGGACTACTTGCAGTTCGAAGCTGACGCCGACGGTAAGGTGAGCGGCTCTATTCCCTGGCAGGATCGTTACACCGCCGGCTCGACCGCCACCATTAACGTGCTCACCGGATCTTTGAACCCCAACGATAATAAGCGCGGCGGTATAGCCGCTTCTGTGACCGTGGTAGACAAAAACGGCGGCACCGGCAAGGCTAAGCCGTCGGAGTCAGCCTCAGCCGATGCGAACAAGTCTGAAAGCCCCAAGGAAGATCCTTCTAAAGGCGCTAAGACAGAGACTCCCGCTAAAGAAGAAAGCAGCCCCGCAGCTAAGGAAGAAGAAACTCACACCGCTGCTAGCAGCGCCACCACAGAGGCGGATGAAAAGCCGCTAAGCCCGATCAGCAGCAGCGCCAGCCCCACCGCAGTGACCAGCGCATCTTCAAATAACTCGGGCGGGAATATGATGCCGTGGCTTGGCTACGGGCTGATTGGCGGCGGTGTGGTACTCGCTGCGCTCATTATTTTCTTCAATATTCGGCGTAAATCATAAAATATCGCTCGGTCGGTACTTTATACTGCCGCATTGTGTAAATATTCACTTAAATCCCCCTTTGCACGGAATGCAAAGGGGGATTTTGGATTTGTGGGTATGCTCCCACAGAAAACAATAAAACAGATCACACTATAAACAATTTCGTTCGCAAGAGGCGTTATATGGGTGTGATTTTTATGCACATAAATGTCAAGACCACTCTATCTGTATAGGTTGAATTTAAGCCACAGAACGTGAAGGTGCGTTAAAACCTAAGCCTTAGATTGATAAAATGAGGGGAAAGGTAACAGATGTATTCCACTGAAAGTTACCGCTCAAAAACCCACATGAAAAATGTGGGAACACAGCACATGAACCGCCAACAGAAAAGAGGAAATACAGGATAAGACCAGCGCCGTTGGAAGACATACCTGCGATCTAAGTAGGACACAGCTACAACACAGGATTAAGCGCGAATCTATAAATATCCGAATCACTACACTACAGACGGAGAATCCTATGCACCTAGTGAGTATGGTAATCGCGGACCTTATAGCAATTGCCGCTCTGTGCACCATCTACCTCGTCCGCCACAGCCGCCGTGAGCTAGTGGTCTCATACACCATCATTAACTTCGGCGTTTTTGTGGTCACAGAAGCACTCTCATTCGCCTCCGGCACGAGTGCAGGAATGGGGCTTGGGCTATTCGGTGTGCTATCCATTATCCGCCTGCGTTCCACAGCACTGGCACAACGCGAAGTCGCCTACTACTTTGTCTCATTGGCATTGGGCCTCATTGCAGGTGTCAGGCTGGATCCCGAATATATGGCATACGCCCTCATGGCGATGCTCGTTATTATCATGGCCGTCGTCGATCTGCCCTTCTTCGACAATAAGCAGAAGACCCAGATCATTACCGTCGATCGTGCCATTAGTGACCCTGAAGAACTCAAAACATACTTGAACCAGAAGCTCTCCTACGAAGTGCTCAGTGCGAAAGTATCGGAGCTCGACATGGTCAACGACACTACCAGGGCAGAGGTTAGTTACAACCCTGACCCACCGGCAGAAGATACCACTGCAGAACAGGGAAACACCCCCGACTATGCGGTAACTGCCAAGGCGCAGAATACCCCAGCACAGCAGGGTGCCGGCGCCACTCAGGGCTATGACAACCAGACCCAAGGGTATGCCTCCTCGCAGCAAAGCTACGGCTACCACCTGCATGGGGCGTCCCGCAATATCTAAAGGATTCGCGCATATCCTGCTACTTTCGTAGCTCTAACCGACAATACCGACCCGGCACGGCTTCCGCACAGTCACCGGGCGGTGCCCGAAAGGAACAGCATCATGGAAATTATTCCCAGCTACTGGCAGAGCATTACCCTGAACGATCTTAATAACAAAGCTGCCATGCAGACCCGCATGGACCGTAAATACATCGTAGACGCAGACTACGCGGCATCGGTACTGGCAGAGCTGCCCGCCGAAGCATCCGTACTCGAAATTGAGGGGCAGCGCGAATTTGCCTACGACTCCGTCTACTTCGATACCCCCAACCTGGTCAGCTACTACGCGGCCGCCACCGACCGCCCCGACCGGTTCAAGGTGCGTACCCGCAGCTACCTCGACACCAACACATGCTTCCTGGAGGTCAAGACCGAAGGCGAACGTGCCATGACCGTGAAGGAGCGCATCCCCTACTCCATCGATGACCGTGACAAGCTCACTGAAGAGGGCCGACAGTACGTCAACGAGGCACTCTACGGGATTCTTGACACCCCGGCCATTGAGTTCGAACCGGTTATTAGCACCGGGTATCGACGCACCACCATTTACCTGCCCGCCTCGGAGCAGAACCCGGTGGATTCCCGCCTGACCATTGACCGTAACCTCACCTGGACGCCCCTGTCGGATCATGCGCTCTATGCAGGGGTAACCCGGGAGAACTACCACGGCCATAAGGTGGGGGTTGAGTACACGATTCCCGGCACCGTCATTATTGAAACGAAATCCGGCACAGCCCCCTCAGTCGCAGACAAGCACCTGTGGCGTGCGGGCATCCGGCCCGTCAAGATCTCCAAGTTCGGTACCGGTCTGGCGGCACTCAACCCGCAGCTGCCCTCCAATAAGTGGCACCGCATTATTGAGCGGTGGATGAACCTGGTGCCAGCTAAAGTTGCCGTCTAGGCAACCCGCGTCACCGTATAGAAGGGAGAATAACCAACCACAACCGACACTGAACTAAAACCGGCACAAGAACGAACACATTAAATTGCCGGTACGAGACGGCACCTGCCGCGCAGAACGTGATAAGGCCCAATGCCTCACACAAAAGCGCAGCAGGTGCTGTACCCTTTTTAGACCACAGTGAATGCTATGCCGCAGGGTCAGGCGTCACCCATTTAGTATTTTTAAACCCACCTAATGGTAGGGTAGAGTGCGTGGCTTACCGCCACCTAACTCATGGCGCGTATTCGACGGAGCCCCCTCACCCAGGGGGCTTCTAGGGTGCAGCGCGCAGACAACATGCAAATAACCGCCAATAACACCAACCACCGGTAAGGGTACATGGGGAGCCAAACATTACCCGTTACCGTTATGACATGCGTATACAAACACCGATATACGCAGGCAGGAAGAAGACGCATAGTGAAGAAATCCCCTTTAAACGTGGCAGCCTCTCTACCCCTTATTGTGGGTTTGGGACTGGCTGGATGCTCAGGTAGTAATAATGAATCCGGTGCCGCCCCGAAAGACTCCCTAGGCCCAACCAATGCCGCCCCCGCTCAACAGGCAAAAGCCCCCTCGGGCAAATATAGTTCGAATGTGAAAACCGGCGAAAAAATTAATGCTGAAACCCACCACACCCACGGTAGTCTCACCTGGGATACTGGATCTGAAGTCCGCCTTGACCTTGCGAATGAACCTTCCGCTGACGGGGTGAGCGTTGAGGATGGTGCCCTAGTCATTACCAAAGCCGGGAACTACCATCTAAGCGGCGACTACACCGGGCAGGTACGCATTAATACCGCCGAACCTGAGACAGTGCGGCTCATCTTAGATAATGTGACTATTACTAACTCCACGGGACCGGCTATTACCGCCACCGGAGGCGGCACGACAATCGTATATACGATGGCTGGCACCACCAATACGGTCAGTGATGGAGAGCAGTACACAGTAACTGGTAAGAAAAAACCGGACGCAGCGATCTACTCCACCGCGAACCTGACCCTCGCCGGGGAAGGCACTTTGACGGTGAACGGAAACCATGAAGAAGGGGTGCATAGCACCGGCGGACTGGTGATCTCCAACGGAACTCTGAACGTGAACTCCGTAAAAACCGGGATTAAAGGCAAAAACTATGTAGATATTCTGGGTGGTGAGGTATCCGTCAACTCCCAGAAAGACGCCATTAAAGCCACCAACTCCAAAGAGGAAGGGTACGGGTGGGCTCGTATTACCGGCGGCACCGTGACGGTTACTGCAGGCGATGACGGGCTTAAAGCCATCCGCACCGTTGAAATAGCCGACGGCACGCTCAATATTGAAAAGGCCCGAGAAGGTGTGGAGGGCCAGTACATTAATATTTTCGGCGGCGCAGTATCCGTCAACAGCATAGACGACGGCATTAACGCCTCCCTCAAAGACCCCCTGCCCGACGGGCAAGAAGCCGAGGAAACCACCGACCCCACACCCGACGGTCAGCCCCAGCAGGAACCCAGCGGCAGCGTGGGAGGGGCACGGGATACCACCGAAGTCATTGACGCCGCTATTAATATCAGCGGTGGACAGGTCACGGTGAACGTTGAGGGGGATGGTATCGACTCGAACGGCTCCCAGACCTACACCGGCGGAACTGTCACCATTAACGGCCCCTCAACCTACCTGAATAACTCGGTGGACGCTAACGGCGAGCTGCTGCTGAACGGGGTAAATATTGCGGCGGCCGGCAGCGGTGCAGAAATGTTTAAGGTCCCCTCCGAGAAGTCAACGAACGGGTACCTGCGAGTGGTTGATCTGGACGTGTTTACCCCCGGACGCACAGTCCAGGTGACGGATACCAAGACCGGGGCGGTGGTGGCGAACTATACGGTGGTTACCACCGGCGTGCAGCTGTTCTTCGTCTCGAACCCGTCCCTCGTAAAGGGCAATAACTATACGGTATATACGGTGTCTGAGCCGGTGCAGGAGGGCAGTACGACCCTCGCTCCGGGGGCGGTTGAAGTGGGCACGTACGCCGCAGAATAACCCAACAATACCTATAAACCCGTTGCGGCAAGGCGAAATAACGGGAAAGGCGTGAAGCTGCTGTCTGTTGGCTCGTAGCGGTACGGGGGTAAAGGTACACAAGTAGGAAGACACGCGATGCTCGAACCGGTGCATCGCGTGTCTTCTTATGTTTATTTATCTGTGAATCAGGTTATACAATCCTTCAACTTAAGGTACACTTTTAAGGTCTTGAGCGATTGCTGAGACTCCAATAATCACCGAAAGATAACAATAAATATGAAGAAAACAACGGTCAAAACCGTAGCCTCCGTAACTCTGATCACCGCGCTGGGGTTTACCGGGTACCTTGCCGCCAATGGTGCGCCTCCCGTCGCTGCCGCACCCAACGCAGCCGCAGTGCAAAAGCTAGATGCACAAACCCACTACTCCGATGAAGACCTCACGTGGGATTCCTCCGACGAGAAAGCTATTGACCTGGCGAACCCCGCCGCTGCCGACGGGGTAAACGTTAACAATGGCACTATCACTATCACCGCAGACGGTACCTACCGGCTCTCCGGTGAGTACAACGGCCAAGTGAAG
>ERZ773037.1629-NODE-1629-length-11588-cov-4.020983_pt1 | contig 11588 bp, 9 predicted proteins | sample MGYA00511466_ERZ773037 | MGnify/ENA primary metagenome ERZ773037 (study PRJEB29015, sample SAMEA2738146) | human oral metagenome | biome: human oral; feature: human-associated habitat; material: saliva | place: China | collected 2202 ...
GACGCATCGAAATGCTGGTGGGAGCGGTGAGGCCGGCCTTGATTTGGCGCCAAACCGTGGTAGGGAGACTCGGTCCGAAGTCCCTGACATCGACCACGATTTTATCCTTTTTGTCTGAAATAATTAGGCAAGACTCAGTTTCGACTGTCGAATAATACATGGCATTGGCACAAAAATTATAAATTACACTGAAAATTAAATCGTAATTACCAATCACCAGGCGAGCTTTATTACGATATTCGAAACGTAGCTTGCGCTGATTAAGGGTGAAAAGTTGTTCAAGCTCAGAAATTACATCATCGCAGACGGCACGAATCGAAACTGGCTCCAAGGTAAATAACCCCTCTTCGAGGCGAGCGATCTTAGTGAGGTCGTTAACCTGACGCATGGCGCGTTCGGAAATACGAATAATTTTATTACGAGATTTCTCGAGCTCAGCGGTACTGTCTTTTTGAAAATCCATAGCGAGAGCCATTTGACGCATAAGAGTGAGCGGACTTTTTAAGTCATGCGCAACCACGAAAATGCCATTTGCCTCACTATTCATAAATTAATTATAGCACTGATTTTTTAGGCAAAATGCTTGAACAATCCCCCGCAAAGTGGTGCGGGGGTTGCAGATTTTTCGGATAAATTTAGCTATTAAATTTAACGGTTTTGAGAATGCGGTAAAAGTCGTCACTAAAGACACTGGTGGAATCAGTTTGAAGTATGACAGTTTTGTCGCGGAGCTTGAAGACGCAGATAATACCCTGATATTCATTGTTCAGTTTGCCAGTGTAGACATTGACATTGTTACCATTTACTACGGTGGTCGAAAGGGTCATATTGCCAGAGCGAACTTTTTCAGCATACTCACTAATCGCCTGGTCGAAGAGAGTGCCCTTAATACTGACACGAAGTGCCATTACGGTATTTTCCTGAACTACGTTCACCTGACCTGGGTTAAGATAGGCAGCGTAGTCGCCACCACGGCTGGCATTGCTTTGCACATAGAGACTCCAAGTTTTTGGATATTCGAAACTTAATTCACCGAGGTCAGTTGGGCCGGTGAAGACCTTATATGGATATTTTTCTTTTTCCTCAAACTCTGATTCGAGCTTGGTCTGAAGTTCATTCTTAGCTTCGGCTACCGCCACATCGACTTTGCCCTTCACATTAGTGCTAGCGTCATTCCACTTTACCCACATCCAAATAAAGAGCCCGATGAAGAGGACTGCAAGAAGGGACACCACGATGAGACCGACGGTTTTCATAAGATCAATACGATTTTTGGCTTTAGCGATACGGCTTGCTTCCTTACGTTCCTCGCCAGTCATGTCGGCATAATTTTTATTCAAAGGATTCGCGGCTGGCATACCGGGAGTGAATGGGCTCTGGTAGAGATTTTGATAAATGTCGCCGGAATTCGCGGAAGTGGTAGGGTTTACTGGATTGGCTGAAGTAGTAGAACTTACTGGGTTTGATGAATTCGCTGGATTTGTCTGGGCGGAATTATCTACAGATGTAGCAGTATCCTGAAGGAATGGGTTATTCCCTGAAGGATTATTGGCACCGAAATTAGCTGGGGTTTGACCAGATTGATTAAATTGATTCGATGCGAGAAAAGGATTGTTGTTTGAATTATCCATAATTATATTTTACTAGGAATTAGGTTTTTTACAAGTTAGCTTAAGGATTTTGATGATGAGATTTAATATTTTTATTCGATGCTAAAATCTTTTGAGATGACTTCGATTTGATTCTTCAAAGTTTCGAGCTCTTCCTCGATATCCTTAGCCAGCTCAGCGGCTTCCCGGTATTTCTTGGCAGCGTCTTCGAGCTTAAATTCATCGCCATAAAACCATTCGAGATTTTGGTTGAGCTGTTCGATTTTGGCGCCAACGGATTTTTTAGTCATGAGTTTTCCTTTCTTTAGATTTGATTTTTGTAATACGGGCAGAGATTTCAGAATCGAGAGTTTCTAGCGAAATTTCAGAATCAATCTTTAACTCACCCTTAAGGATAGCGTAGCCTTTTTTCAGAATGGTTTCGGGATTGAGGTTTTCGATGACTTTTTGGGTGGATTTTAACTGATTTAATTCACGAAGAATTTGATTTAAAATCTGCTGTTTAACATGAAGAAGGTTGCGCTTATTTTCAAGTCTTGGCGTATCGAAGCTACGTTCGATTTGAGACTTCGCTCGAGAGAGCAGACGGTAGAGATTGGCGATTTCGAGTTTCTTATCCTTGGATAACATTTCGGCGGTATTGCTTGGGGTAGAAGCCACCACGTCAGCAGCGAGATCCGCCAGTGAGGTATCAATTTCATGACCTATACCCGTAATCACGGGAATTTTACTAGCCGCAATAGCGCGAACGAGTTTTTCATCATCAAAACAGGCCAGATCTTCCTTCGAACCACCACCACGAATAATGGCAATAATCTGGACTTTATTTTCTTGATTAAAAAATTCGAGAGCACGAATCACCTGGTCGGCCGCGCCGAGACCCTGGACTTTAGTATTAGCTACGCGAATTTCCAGACCACCCCAGCGAGCATTAATAATTTTGATAAAATCCGCATAACCGGCCGCCTGAGTGGAAGAGATCACGCCGATACGTTCGAGATTAGCTGGAATACCGCGCTTTCTAGCAGGGTCAAAAAGGCCTTCTTTGGTAAGTTTGGCTTTGAGAAGCTCGTAGGCTTTTTTAATATTTCCCTCACCAATCAAGGCATATTGTTTAATCGTCAAAGTGAAACGACCAGAGCGATTAAAAATCTTCGGGGTGGCCTGAACCGCAATTTTCATACCGTTTTCGATAGGCGTGCGAAGACTCGAAGTCACCATAAAACAGTTGATCACCGATTCTTGATCCTTAAGATCAAAGAAAATCCAACGATTTTGGCTGACATTAAAATTCGCCACCTCGCCGTAGACCACACAATCCGGAAAAGTGTAATCTAAGGCGTGGTTGGCGACAGCAATAAAATCAGAGACGGAATATTTTGGCGATTCGGCCATTACTCCGCAGATTCCCCTTCGAAGATTTTTTGTTTCTCTTCTTTACCAATCTTGGAGATGGCATTTTGGTAAAAACCATAGCCAGAAACGATAGTATTAAGCAGAACAATCATACGAGTGACAAGGACCGTGGTACTAGCAACCGCGAGATCGCTACCAAGTACAGTCATCACAGCAACCATCGAACCTTCATAACCACCGACACCACCAGGGGTAGGAAGAACCGCACCGACGACCGAGCCGAGAGCTTCTGCGACCATGATTTGTGGGAAAATTTCTGGGTGACCAATAGCGATGGCGACAATTTCATAGGTCGCAATTTCGAGGAAGTTATAAAGGAAACCCCAAAGTACTGGGCCAACCAAAATCTTTTTATCACGCTTTGCGGTAAGGAAATCTTCATGAAGATCCAAGAAGTACTTTTGAACCTTCTTAGTCTCAATAATTTGCTTTTTCTTACCAAAAGTGACAGTACGAACTAATCCATTAATAATGGCCGCCACCTTTTTGGCAGTAAAGTCGATAAGTTTACGATTCGAGACAATCACAATCATCAAAACAATACCAAGAATCACCCCGACACTCATGGCAGCTACAGCCCCGACCATCCAAAGTGCGGTATTTGGCACACTATTTGTCACTAATAAGAAAATAATCGCCAAGATAGTTTGAGTTTGGTTAGCGAGAATGGTAATCACGTAGCGCAAGAGATACATGAAGCTAACCTGACCAGCGGTAGCGCCAAAATTCTTTAAGCGCCAAGTAATGTAGCCGAGACCAGAGACGCCACCAGAAGGAATGGCGTGGTTAACGAAGTTTAATTCGAAAGAAATACGCGCAAGCTGCCAAGTGGTGAGTTTTTCGAAAGCTTTCACGTCGGCATCGGTATCAGTATTGGTTTTTTCAGATTTAGCTTTTTCAGATTTAGTAGATTTACCAGCGGAAATCCTGGTGATATTTTTCTGAGATTTAGCTTTCCCTGCCATATAGGAGAAGAAAATTTTACCAGCACTGTAATACATGAAGAGTTGTTCTGGAACTAGAAGCAAAACAATCCAGAAATTAATGGAGAAGTGCGAACCATCCATACATTGGCCACCAAAAATACATTGGAAGGCCGAAACAATTTCATTACGTGCGCCATAAACAACCACACCGACTAATAATAACGTGACAATACTGAGAATCTTTTTAAACATAGCTTTTTTATTATACATGATAAAATAAGATTATGAAATACATTGCAGTGCTGGGACGACTTCCGAAAATTTCTTTGGCAGAAATCCAAGCGATTTACGACTCAAATGCCAAACTGGTCGGGCCAGAACTCGCGGTTTTTGAAACTAATAAGGCGGTCTCGATTGATCGGCTGGGTGGCTCGATTAAGCTGGGGCAAATTTTTTCTGGTAATTTCCGGGAACTTGCCGAGGCGATTAACGGCAAAAAGCCTGAGGGTAAAATCACGATTGGGGTTTCGAGTTACGCCCTGAATTCGAATCATAAAAATAAAAAATCTGCAGTCGAGAATTTAGTGCGTCGCAAAGCGATGGAGCTGAAGAGTTTATTAAAAAAACTCGGACGAAATGTGCGTGTGGTGGAAGCACGTGGTCCAGAAATCTCTTCGGCTACCGCCTTTCATAATAATTTAGGTGAAAAACCGGGCGCCGAAGAGGTGATTTTGGTGGGTTCGGAAACTTATTTGAGTCTAGGCGTGCAGAATATCGACAAATATCGTGAGCGAGACCAGATGCGCCCAGCGAGAGACGCTAAGGTAGGGATGCTCCCACCGAAACTCGCACAAATCTTGATCAATCTGGGTAGCGAGATTAGTGAATCGAAAAAAGTGCTTGACCCATTCTGTGGCACTGGTGTGGTCTTACAAGAAGCGCTGATTCTCGGCCAGCCAGTGATGGGAAGTGATCTTAATCCACGGATGGTGGAATATACTCAGAAAAATTTAGATTGGTTGCTTGAGAAAAAAGCCCGTTTCTTCCAGATTAAACCAGAACTTATCGAGCAGAAAAATCAATTTCTAAACTCTATTTATACTGGCGATGCGACGGATTTTGTCTGGCCTAAGGCCTCGGAAATTGGCCTAGTGGCTTGTGAGTGTTTCCTAGGTTCCCCGATGTCAAAACCGCCAGTCGAGATTAAACTAAAAGACGAAAAGCAGAACTGCAAGCGGATTATTTTGGGCTTTTTAAAGAACCTCGCGAAGCAGATTGAAGATAATACCCCCGTGGTGATCGCGGTGCCAGCTTGGCTACGCGAAGACGGATCCTACTTAAGACTTTCTATTATTGACGAAATTACAGATATGGGTTATAATTTAGCAAAGTTTCAAGGCTTGAGTCAGTCTGACATGATTTATTATCGTGAAGGGCAGATTGTGGCTCGAGAAATAATAGTATTAAGAAAGAGTAAGGCAAAAAATGTCACATGTTAAAGCCGGTGGTACCGCGAAAAATATCCACAACAATGCTGGTCAACGTCTTGGCGTGAAGCGTTTTGGTGGCCAAAAAGTCCGCAACGGTGAAGTTTTAGTTCGCCAAACCGGAAGCACTAAAATTGCTGGTGAAGGTACTTACATGTCCCGCAATTTCACCATTCATGCTGCAAAAGATGGTGTTGTCACTTTTGTGAAAACCAAGAAAACCCACTTCTCTGGTCGCTCATTACCACGCGTCCGCGTAGAAGTTCGCTAAAAAATAAACCCTACGGGGTTTATTTTTTTTGATTCCATAGACAGTATGTCATTTTTTAACTAGACTTACCTAATATCTTTAAACACACTAATCGATCTCTAGCCCAAAAAAGACCCCAAATGGGGCCTTTTTTGTTGCTCTAGGATTTTATTCAGCGTCAGCTGCTTCATTTTCGGCAGCAGCTTCAGCTTCAGCAGCTTCCTCAGCTTCTTCAGCAGCCACGGTTTCCGCTTCCGATTCGTTCTCTTGCAAGGCAGAAAGTAGGGAATCTTCCACATTAGCACGCTTCTTCTTCTTTGGTGCTTCGGCGAGCTCAATATCGAGTTCGATACCGGTCAGCATAGAAGCAAGACGGACATTTTGACCTTGACGACCAATGGCGACAGATTGCTGATCTTCAGTGACATAAACCTTAGCACGCTTGTCTTCGATTTCGACACGAGTAATTTCGGCTGGGCTCAAAGCTTCGCGAATAAACTCAGAGAGATTTTCACTCCAGTTAATGATGTCGATTTTTTCACGATCACCAATTTCGTTCATCACAGCCTGGACACGCACACCACGACCACCGACAAAAGTACCGACTGGATCGACACCTGGAACGGTGCTGGTGACAGCAATCTTAGTACGGCGACCAGCTTCACGGGCGATGGCACGAATTTCGACCACACCAGTTTCGATTTCTGGAACTTCTTGCACGAAGAGCTGTTTAATGAAGTCGGCAGAGCTACGGCTAACAAGAAGTTGAGCGCCACGCTCGTTGCGCTCGATGGTCTTGATCAAAACCTTGATACGGGAACCAACTTGGTAATACTCGCCGTCGATCTGGTCAGACTTGAGCATAATACCAGTGGTACGACCAAAATCAATACGCACGATATTACGTTCGACACGAGCCACCATACCAGTCATAATGGTACCAATTTTATCTTCAAAGATGGAAAGGATAGCTTCGTGCTCAGCTTCGCGGAGGCGTTGCATAATTACTTGCTTGGCGGTCATCGAGGCGACACGACCGAATTTAGTGACTGGGTGAGATTCTTCAAAAGTTTCACCGATAGCCTTACCATCAGCTTCACCTTCTGGGATTTCGGTAGCCGGATTGTAAGCCAAACCATCTTCAATCACTTCTTTAGCGATGAAGACCGTGGCATTACCGGTTTCACGGTTAAGTACAGCGCGGACATTCATATCCTTTTCGCCCTCTTCTTTACGCCAAGCGGCGGCAATGGCAGTTTCAATAATATTCAAAACAGTTTCTTCTGGGAGATTCTTCTCTTCGGCGATAACTTTCACCATCTGAGACATCTGTTTAAGGTCTAAACCTTCCATATTTTCCTTTCTTTTAGTCTAAAATATCCGACCTTGCGGCCGGATATTAAAAGTATATATTTCTATTATAGCGAAGATAGCGAGATTGTCAAATTACTTAGCGGTGAAATAACCCGGACGTCCGTTGGTCAGGCGTTGGTATTATGGCTTTCTAGTGAAGTAACCTGGACGGCCGTGGACTGGATCATCGATACGGAGCCAAGATTTATCCACGGTGGAAGGGTCAGCGAGATAGGATCCAGCGCCGCCGCGGAGTTTTTTGCGGTTTGCAAACATATAGGAATAGTTTGTAAGCTTTGTGGTATCAAAATCGTTCTTTACATAGATGGTTTCTAATTGATCACTAGAGGCCGCTCCATTGTACAAATAGAACATACCATACATATCCGTTACATTAGAGGTATTGAAATTAGAAAGATCAAGGGTGGTGAGGCTTTCGTCACCATAAAACATACCGTGCATAGTCGTCACTTTCGAGGTGTCGAAGTTGGAGAGATTAAGGGAGGTGAGTTTGTGTGAGCCATAGAACATCCAATCCATATCCGTTACATTAGAGGTATTGAAATTAGAAAGATCAAGGGTGGTGAGGTTGTATATATCAGGGAACATATATCTCATATTCGTCACCTTAGAGGTATCAAAATTAGAAAGATCTAAATCCTTAACATGCCCAAGATCTTCAAAGCTAGATATATAAGAAAACATACTACTGCTATCTTCATTTAAATAAACCTTCTCTGGTTCTGTGTAATAATAGGCGGTTTTATCGGAAGGATCTAGCCATAGCTTAATTTCGCATTCAGATTCTGGGGCTTCGACGTTTACGGCATTCATAATTGCAGCTGGAGCGGTAGCACTTTTCTTGAAGTGCTCAATTCTATTAGTAGCGGTTTGCAGTTTCACTAATTTTGAGTTGAAGTTTGGGCCAGTGGTCATTTTAGCGATTGGGTCATAGTGATTAGTGAGGATAGAAAAGATTAGTTTATTTTTATAGTTACCACTTTCTAGATTGTTGCCTAATTTTAATCCTAGATTTATATTACTTACCTCGTTGCCGTTAGTTTTTGCGGTAGTTTGTGCGATATTAGTTGGTGAGGTAAGTTTTGGGATTGGTGAGAAATTCGAATTAGTGCCGAATTTTACACCCCAAGTATTGTTGGAGAAATTACTTAGTATGCTTGCGGAAGAGATAGAGTCAATCTTGGCATTGGTGGCTGAATTGGTATTAACTAGAGCGTTTTCATCGGTTTCTGAGTTCAAGGTGATGATATAACCAGTCTTATTATTGGTATTCACGGTTAGTGATAATGGGATTTCGGTAGTCTTGTTAGAAGAATTAATGACTTCATTACCATTTACGGATACAGCAGGATTATCTATGGCAGCCGAAAGCGTCGGTGTGAATAAAGCGAAAGTGTTATTGCTAAAAATTAAATTGATGCGGAAAGTGTCGGGGTGTATAAAGCTGAGGCATCATTCGGATTAAAATTTAAACCAAGGAAAGAAGTCAGGAACCCAGCACCTACTACAAAAATATTTTTCCACAAAAAGAATCTGAAAGAATGTGATTTTTGGCTTTGCATACATATTATTTTAGCATAAAAATAATGAGATTTTTATTTTTTCAATGTGATATAAACAACATTAATTTTTCGCAGTGAAGTAGCCTCTGGCAGAGCTACCCTTGTCGATACGGAGCCAGGATTTATCAGCTTTGTGCGGAGGCATCATACGAGAGTATTTGCCGCCTTTGAGCTTCAAGCGTTTATCGAAGATTAATTCGCTACCTTCCGTGGTGATTTTCGAAATATCAAAATCATTTTTAGCATAAATATGTGCGAGATTATCCTCGCCTGGTCTAATAGATGAACTGTTTGGATCGAACCTCTGGAACATCTTACTCACATTGGTGAGCTTCGGGGTCTTAAAATTAGTTAAATAAATATCGACAATGCCCTTCATCTCCGCGAACATCCCCTCCATAGTGGTGACATTTTCGGCATTAAAGTTCCCTAGATCGAGGCTAGTAATACCATGGACTTGATAGAACATGTAGGCCATATCTGTAACATTACTAGTATTGAAGCTAGCAATATTAAGCGTTGTGAGTTCATTAGCGCCACTGAACATGGAATTCATATTAGTAACTTTTGAAGTATTAAAATGATTCAAGTCTAATGATTTAATTGCAGTACAGTTCTTAAACATCTCGCTCATGTTCTCAACGTTTGATGTATTAAAATTTCCTAGCTTAATTTCTGTCACACTACTCATACCGGAAAACATCTCTGACATATCAGTAACATTTCTGGTATCAAAATTAGCAATATTTAATATGTCAACTTGCTTAACACCCTTGAACATCCCCTTCATAGTCTTCACATTTTTGGTATTCATGGAGGTTAAACTTGGGCTAAAAATAAGTCCAAGATTGCCGGCAAACATTTCTGACATATCAGTAACATTTTCCGTGTTAAATCCCTCCAATGTAAAACTGGACATTCGTTGGTTATCCCGGAAGATTCCACGCATATTGGTGACACTCTGAGCGTTGAGGTTTTCGGTCTTAATGTTGCTATATAACCTTAGACCAGCAAACATATACGACATATCTTTAGCGTATTTGGCATCGAAGTTATTTAATTCAATAGATTTAAGTCCGAACAAATCCTTAAAAGTGTTTTTACTATCTTCGTGGAAATAAATTTTGTCGGCTGCAGTATAAAAACAGATAGCACGATAAACTGGATCCCACCAAGCCTTAATTTCATAGAATGGCTTGGCTGGATCGTGAATACTGACAACTTTGGTACTTGCGGCTGGTAGGGCAGAACGGCGTAGGATATTTTCAATCTTAGTTTTATCGGTGATTAATTCACTAAGCTTTGCCTGAAAATTATCACCAGTAGTCAGATAGGCGGCAGTTTCAAATGGGTTAGCTACTGTAGAAAAGACAAGACTATTACGATAAATGCCAGGCATAAGATCTAGACCAGCGCGAACTAGAATTTTGAAATTATTTTCGACTGGAACTGGATCGGATTTTTTATTGGTGACAATAACATTTTTTGGTTCTGATTTTTTGGGAATTGGCAAAAAATTATTCTGATCCATCACCTGATAAGCCCAGGTACTATCTGGAATAATATCATCAGACGCAATAGGATTTGTGATTGAAGAAATCTTAACATTAATCGTATTATCGATATGTTTCAAAGCCGTTTCATCAGAATTGGCACTAATAGTGGTAGTATAGCCGGCTGGGGCATTCGTATCCACGGTGAGGCCCGCATAATTGAACCTAACAGACCTATTATTCACATCAACACCATAGAAGTTAAAGTCTAACTCAGACTTATTCAGTGTAGCTGTGAGTGTAGGCTCTAAAGCATGACCCCGTAATGATACAACAAAAGTATTAATGATTAATAAAATAACTAGATATAAAAAGCATGAAAACAGCGTCTTGTTTTCCTGAAAAAATCTAGTTTGATTCGCAGTTTTAACCAAATTTTTCTCCATACATTTTTATCATAGCATAAGTGGTATGGAAGTGTAACTTGATTAAAAACAGAGATTGTGAGCTAATAGTTAAAATCAGCGACCGTGGATGAAGAGATATTTAGCATATTCGCTTGGTCCAATAGTGTAAGTACCAACTACGCCCCAACCAGCACGACCATTCATATCAGAAATCGTAATCGTACCGTCAGCATTTACCGAGTCCACAATACCTACGTGGCCGTAATAGCCACTATTGGTCTGGAAAATATCGCCGGCTTGCGGGTTGGTACCGCGACTAGTTGGAAAGAGGCCAGAAAGTGCGTAGCCCCAAGTATTAGCGTTGCCTAGACCACCCGGCAGGATGTGACTGGAACCCATAGCAGCACGACGTTCCCAGGTATACCAAGTACACCAACCCCATGGCATTGGGTTTCTGGAAGTAGAATAGGTGCGATAAGAAGAAACCGAGTAGGATGAGCTACCAGAGTAGGAAGAAGTATTGCGCACGACCGGTGCCACATAATCTGGACGCTCTTTATCTGGCAATTCACCGTTTGGCAGCAAAATAGCCTGGCCTTCGGTGAGAGTCTGATTTAATTCAAGGTTATTCGAGGTAATAATTTCATCAGCAGAAGACTTATATTTTTCGGCAATCGAGGCGACGGTTTCGCCTGACTTTACTATATAAACGATACCAGCACGAGATGGAATATAAATTGATTCCCCCACTTTTGGCACATAGGAGGCCTTAAATTTATTCGACCAACGAATCATATTAATATCCACACCACAGGAGGCATATTTGGCCGCCAAAGTATCGAGGGTTTCCCCCTCTGCTATTACATGTTTAATTACACCCACCTTAGCACAGGCAGCAAGATTCAAAGTAGTCGGCTTTTCCATTTTTTCGACAGAAGCCTGACCGGACTGCTGAAGCACGGTGAAGGAGTTATAGTTCACATTAAGTACATCTGAAGAAGCTAAACTCATGGTATTGGCGAGTTCAGAAACCATATAGAATTCGGAAAGTTGGTCAGCAGAG
>ERZ773037.1630-NODE-1630-length-11583-cov-13.869795_pt1 | contig 11583 bp, 9 predicted proteins | sample MGYA00511466_ERZ773037 | MGnify/ENA primary metagenome ERZ773037 (study PRJEB29015, sample SAMEA2738146) | human oral metagenome | biome: human oral; feature: human-associated habitat; material: saliva | place: China | collected 2202 ...
ATGGATAAACCCGACTTCACGACAACCTTTCGTCACGATGAGAAGCATGGTATGAGTTATCATGGCAGACGCTAATAAGTTCTCATAACATAAAACTTATTTTATCAATAATAAACAAAGGAACTTCGAAGAGTTCCTTTGTTTATTGTTTATATCTATTTAAAGTAATACTTTAAAAGTACTTATAGTAATAGTATATTTATATTGCTGTAAAAACTTGTATATCAATATTATATATTCTTTATTTAACTTATGGTTTCTCTTAAATCAGTGAGATTTAAATAAGCGAATTATTCTCTAACTTAAAGTACGATTGACGTTTAACTTAAAGTACGATCGTTGTTTAACTTAAAGTACGATTGACTTATAACAGCGTTAGAATCGTAGTCCCATTACCTAATCCCCGATAGCTAACCTTTATTTATGCACATTTTATTTTGTAATGTGCCAATAAGTATGTACCTTTGCGCACATATTGAAGTAATGTGCAATGGAACAGATTTCGAGTTTTAATGAACTAGTAGAGAAGAGTATCATAAAGTTCTGGGACATGGATGCTCTTACAGATTACAAGGGTAAGACCCTTCAGTATCATGATGTTGCCAGAAAGATTGAAAAGCTACATATCATGTTTGAAGCGAGTGGTGTACAGAAAGGCGATAAGATAGCTTTATGTGGACGCAACTCCTCGGCTTGGGCGGCTTCTTTCTTAGCCGTGTTGACCTATGGTGCAGTAGCTGTACCCATCTTGCATGAGTTTATGCCCGAACAAATACATAATATTGTAAACCATTCGGATGCTAAACTTTTATTTGTTGGCGACGTTGTTGTAACCCAGATAGATGCTACAAAGATGCCGAAGCTGGAAGGTATTATTTATATTCCAGATTACTCCTTAGTAGTGAGCCGTACGGAGAAACTAACCTATGCTCGCGAACATCTGAATGAGGAGTTTGGACGTCGTTACCCAAAGTATTTCCGTCCTGAGCATGTACATTACTATCGTGAGCAAAGCCCCGATGAATTGGCGTTAATTAACTACACAAGTGGTACTACAGGTCGCTCGAAAGGAGTAATGCTCCCTTATCGTTCCTTGTGGAGTAATGCAGACTTTGCTAAACATGTACTTGGAGATGTCGTCAAACCAGGAAGTAATGTTATAAGCATACTCCCAATGGCACACATGTACGGCATGTCCTTTGAGTTCATTTATGAGTTCCTTTCAGGTGTCCATGTATATTACCTTACACGTATACCTTCGCCAGCTATAATCTCTCAAGCATTACAAGAAGTAAAGCCTATCATTATGATAGCAGTGCCCCTTGTGATAGAAAAGATTATCCGCAAGAAAGTCTTCCCTAAGATTCAGAACAACAAGATGCGTTTGCTACTGAACATGCCTGTTATAAACAAGAAAGTTCGTGCAAAGATACGTGAGCAGGTTTATCAAGCATTCGGTGGTAATTTGTATGAAATCATCATCGGTGGAGCTGCACTTAATGGAGAGATCGAGAACTTCTTACGCATGATAGAGTTCCCTTATACTGTTGGCTATGGAGCTACAGAATGTGGACCAATCATTTGCTATCGTGATTGGCATACCTTTGCAAAAGGATCGTGCGGGCAGGCTGCACTTCATCAAGAGGTGCGCATAGATAGTCCTGATTCTACTAATGTAGCTGGTGAGATTCTTACTAAGGGACCTAATGTGTTGTTGGGTTATTATAAGAATGAGGAAGATACTGCACGTACCATTGATAAGGAGGGTTGGTTCCACACAGGAGACCTCGGATTAATGGATGAGGATGGTAATGTATTTATAAAGGGACGTTCCAAGAACTTGCTGCTCGGTAGTAACGGACAGAATATCTATCCTGAAGAGATTGAGGATAAGTTGAACTCCTTGGCACTAGTAAGTGAATGTTTGGTTATTCAGAAGGGCGAGAAACTCATAGCTTTGGTTTATCCAGACTATGACGAAGCACAGAATCTTGGACTTAATGCGGAGGACATCAAGAATATAATGGAAGAAAACCGCACACAGTTGAATACCATCGTACCAGCTTATTGTAAGGTGGCAGAGATTCGTGTTCAAGAAGAAGAGTTTGAGAAAACCCCGAAGAAGTCTATTAAACGTTATCTCTATACTGAATAAGATAAGTTTAAACATTTATAGTACCTATGGAGTTAATGACATAAGCCTTAGAGTAGGAGTGTGTCAATCATATAAATAAGGGCAAATATCCCTGCCTATTTGTAGAATCATTGATTCATTGAATAGACGAGGATATTTGTCTTTATATGTATTTCTTACCTATTTAAATTTACGTAGAATCACTTCGCTAATTACCATCATTTAAGGATGAAAACATAGACGTTAACCTATTTCAATTAAAAAAGTCTTTAAAAACCAACACTAAGTTTTTATTTAATATAATTTAGATACAAATATTCGCCCTATCCGCTTTTATGTTGTACTTTTGTGACTCGTTGAATGATACATAAGAGTACAATATAAATTGTGAAATAATGGTGGAATCTATTGATATTAGAGAGTTAAATGAGAGAATCGAACGGCAGAGTTCTTTTGTGACAGACCTTACGACTGGAATGAATCAAATAATAGTTGGACAAAAGCATCTAATTGATTCGTTACTTATATCTTTACTTAGTGATGGTCACATCCTATTAGAGGGTGTCCCTGGTCTAGCAAAGACACTTGCTATCAAGACGCTATCACAGCTCATTGATGTGCGTTATAGTCGTATTCAGTTCACTCCAGATTTGTTGCCTGCTGATGTTATTGGTACACAAATCTATTCGCAAAAGGACGAAACCTTCCACGTAAAGAAAGGACCTATCTTCTCTAACTTTATACTTGCAGATGAGATTAACCGTGCGCCTGCAAAGGTTCAAAGTGCATTATTGGAAGCAATGCAAGAACATCAAGTTACCATTGGTGAGTCTACATTCACCTTGCCTGATCCTTTCCTTGTCATGGCAACACAGAATCCAATAGAGCAAGAGGGTACTTATATGTTGCCAGAAGCACAGGTGGATCGATTCATGTTGAAGGTTGTTCTTGATTATCCAACATTAGATGAAGAGAAACTTGTTGTTCGAATGAATCTACAAGGCAATGCTCCTGTAATTCGCCCTGTTATTGGTACTAAAGAAATCCTTGAAGCAAGAAAGGTTGTTGAGGATGTTTACTTGGATGACAAGATTATGCAGTATATTACTGATATCGTCTTTGCTACAAGATACCCTGAACGTTATCAATTAGCTGACTTGAAAGAGATGATAACCTTTGGTGGTAGTCCACGTGCAAGTATCAATCTTGCCAGAGCTAGCCGTGCATACGCCTTTATCAAGCACCGTGGCTATGTAGTACCAGAAGATGTACGTGCTGTCGCACATGATGTTCTTCGTCACAGAATAGGTTTATCATACGAGGCAGAAGCTGCTAACTTAACTACAGAGACAATAGTTAGTGAGATAATTAACAAGGTGCAAGTACCTTAATGATTCTCGTTTCATTGTTAAGTAGTATTGTAAGAAAAGATAGTTTTCATCATTGTATATGGATACAACTGAGTTACTAAAGAAAGTACGTAAAATAGAGATTAAAGCTCTAGGCTTGAGCCAGAATATATTTGCTGGTCAATATCATTCTGTCTTTAAGGGTAGAGGTATGGCGTTTTCTGAAGTACGCGAGTATCAGTATGGCGATGATGTTCGTGATATTGATTGGAATGTTACGGGTCGCTTTCATCGTCCTTACGTAAAAGTCTTTGAAGAAGAACGCGAACTGACTGTAATGTTGGTGATAGATGTGAGTGGTTCTTTAGATTTCGGTACCGCTGGACAACTTAAACGTGAATGTGTGACGGAGATTGCTGCTACATTAGCATTCTCGGCTATTCAAAACAATGATAAGATAGGGGTTATATTCTTTTCTGATCACGTTGAGAAGTATATCCCACCAAAGAAGGGTAGGAAACATATTCTTTATTTAATTAGAGAGATGTTGACATTTACGCCAAATAGTAAGAAGACAGATGTTGGAGTAGGACTGGAATATCTTAATAAGGTTGTCAAACGTCGTTGTACAGCTTTTGTTATTAGCGATTTCTATACAAGGAAGGATTTTAGTCAGGAATTACGTATCACAAATAGAAAACATGACGTTGTAGCTATTCAAGTATATGACCCACGTGCAAAGGTAATGCCTGATGTCGGTTTGCTGAAAGTTATTGATGCAGAGACAGGACATGAGATGTATGTTGATACACATGATATTCGTGTTCGAAAGGCTCACAATACCTATTGGGAAGAGCGTGAACAGCGATTGCATGATACTTTAACGCAAAGTCACGTTGATAGTGTGGCTATAGCTACTAATGACGATTATGTCAAGATGTTGATAACGTTATTTTTAAAGAGAAGACGATGAAAAGGTTTTTGGTGATAATAGCGTTATTATCTATAGTTGGTGTCAGCTATGCACAGATAAATGTTAGAGCTAGTATTGATTCTACCCATATATTAATAGGTGGAAGAACTAGTTATAGTATTGTCGTAGATGTTCCCCGTGGTACAAAGGTTTCCTTTCCTAAACAGATTGTACCAAAAGAGCATGCACAAGACTTGGAAGTGTTAAAGGTGAATCGTAGTGTTACGGATTCTTCTAATCATCAGTTGAATAAACGTACCTATGTATTGACGGCATGGAATGCAAAGCATTATACCATTCCTGCACAGAAGGTTGTTATTAATGGTAAGACGAGTTTGACGAAAGCCGTTAGCTTTGATGTCCGTTCTATTCCTGTTGATACGGTCAAGAATACACCAATGCCACCTGATGATATTCAGCAGGTTAGCCTTACTTTCGCCGAGTGGCTTCCCGTCATTCTAATTGGATTGTTGATTCTCATACTTTTAGGGCTTGCTTATTATCTCTATAAGTCATTAAGTAGACGTAAGGTTAGTAAGAAGGAGCGTGTATTGTCTTCTTATGAACAAGCACTAAATGAGTTGGAAGAGATTCGCTCACAAATAAAGTCTTATTCAGATCAAAAGACCTATTATACGCATGTAACTGATGTCTTGAGAAGATATATTTCTAAGCGTTATAAGTTTAATGCCTTAGAGATGACCTCTTCTGAAATCTTGGATAAACTACATGATGAATGTAAAGAGACAGATCTTAAAGAGTTAGAAGAAATTTTCAATACAGTAGATCTCGTAAAGTTTGCTAAATACCAAACGGGTGAAAATGATAAGAGCTACTATTTCGATAATGTAGTACGTTTCATAGAAATGACAAAGAAAGATGATATTGTTCCAACAGTTGACAAGACTGAGGAGACAAGGAGTCAGCGTACTCGTAAAATTATCAAGTTGGCTATCATATTATTATTAGTTTGTTCTGTGGCTCTGTTCATCTATTTCGTGTCAGAGATTATAGGACTTCTAGTGTAATGTAAATTGATGTAGAAATGGAATTTGCCAATAGTGGATACCTTCTTTTACTTATCTTGTTAATACCTTATTTATTATGGTATTTCCTTTGTGGTAAAGGTAAGGAACCAACCATAAAGATGAGCGATACATTCGCTTATCAACATATCTCAAAGAGTTGGAGGATTCGGATGATCCATCTTCCAATGTTTCTGCGTTGTCTAGTTTATACTTTGGTGGTCATTGTGTTAGCACGCCCACAAACATATAACTCCTGGGATAATAAGGATGCTGAAGGAATTGATATCATGTTGACGATGGATATTTCAGCAAGTATGTTGACAGAAGATGTGTTCCCTAATCGTATAGAAGTGGCAAAAGAAGTGGCTTCAGATTTTATTAGTGGACGCCCTAATGATAACATTGGTCTGACAATATTTGCAGGAGAGGCTTTCACACAATGTCCAATGACAGTTGACCATGCCGCTTTATTAAATCTTCTTCATAATGTACGTACAGATTTAGTAGTGAAAGGATTAATACAGGATGGAACAGCTATTGGTATGGGACTTGCTAATTCGGTTAGTCGGCTAAAAGACTCGAAAGCAAAGAGTAAGGTTATCATTCTGTTGACTGATGGTAGTAATAATGTCGGTTCTATCTCTCCAATGACAGCTGCGTCTATAGCTAAGAAATATGGTATTAGAATTTATACCATAGGTTTGGGTAAGGAGTCAGAGGGAGATTTAGGAGCAATAGACTATAAGACATTACAAAATATAGCTGTATCAACAAATGGAGAGTTTTATAGAGCTCAAAGTCAAGCTGAACTTTCCAAGATTTATCAAGATATTGATAAATTAGAGAAGACGAAATTGAGAGTAAAAGCTTATAGTCATTTGCATGAGGCTTATATGCCCTTTGCATGGCTGGCATTGTTCCTCTTCTGTTTAGATTTACTATTACGTCTGACGGTTTTTAGAAGATTACCATAAGTGATTTGCCTATATATAATAAGGTGAATAACTTATTTAATGTGATAAATGAAGAATGTTTAGATTTGATAATCCTACATATTTATGGTTGTTATTGCTGATACCTCTATTAGCAATGATTTATCTATATTCTCTTCGCCAAAGTAAACGTAGACTTAAACGATTTGGTTCGCTAAAGTTAATGCATCAATTATCTCCTATGGCAAGTCCAAGAAGGAAGTTGATAAAGTTTGTTTTGGCAGAACTAATATTGACATTGCTTATATTGATAGTGGCTCGTCCACAGATTGGTAATAAGATCGCAAATAATACAAGTAGAGAGGGCATCGAAGTTATTATGGCGCTTGATATTAGTAACTCTATGTTGGCTACAGATGTTGTTCCTTCACGTTTAGATAAGAGTAAACTTATGGTTGAGGGACTCATGAATAAGTTTACGAAGAACAAACTAGGGTTAATCGTTTTTGCGGGCGACGCTTTTGTTCAATTACCGATAACGAGTGATTATGTTTCGGCAAAGATGTTCTTGGATAATATAAATCCTTCATTAATCGGAACACAAGGTACAGACATAGGTAAAGCGATTAACTTAGCTATACATAGTTTTACACCTAATACTCAAACTGGTAAAGCGATTGTTGTCATTACAGATGGTGAAGATAATGAGGGAGGTGCAGAAGCTATGGCAAAACAAGCGCAAGAAAAGGGTATTAAGGTGTTTATACTTGGTATAGGTTCTACACAAGGAACTACCATTCCAATGCCTAATGGTGAGGACTTGAGAGATTCCAATGGTAATATTGTTAAGACACATCTCAATGAAGAAATGTGTAAGAAAATAGCAGATGCAGGGCACGGAGTATATATACACGTAGATAATAGTAGTGTTGCTGATGCCCTTCTGGAGAGAGAACTTGGAAAACTTCAAAAGGGAGAGATAAATAATGTTGTATATAGTGATTATGATGAGCAATTCCAGGCGTTTGCACTACTTGCTGTCTTATCACTCATCATTGATGTCTTTATTCTAGAAAGAAAGAGAAAGTATTAAATAAGTATATGTTTAAGCGGCTTTATTTTATAGTATGTCTTTTGATGATATCGTTTGTTACGCTCAATGCTCAAACGAGTAATCAGTTAATTAGGAAAGGAAATAAGAACTTTTCCTCAAAGAACTATGCACAAGCTGAGGTCTTTTATCGTAAGGCTATCGATAAGGAACCTAATAATGCTATTGGCAATTATAATTTAGCTAGATGTTTACAGGCGCAACATAAGAATGCAGAAGCAAAAAAGATTTACGAGAAAGCGGCTAAATTAGAAACAGATCCTATTCGTCAGGCTAGTAGCTATAATAATCTTGGTACTATTTATCAAGGAGAGAAAAATTATAGTAAGGCTATTGATTATTATAAGAAGGCTATGCGTGATAACCCTTCTCATAATAATGCACGTTATAACTTCGAGTTATGTCAACGTCAGCAGAAGAAACAGAATAATAAGAAGAACTCTGGTGGCTCTAAAAATAATCAGAATAAAAACAAACAAAATAAGAATCAATCGAACAAAGATAATAAACAGAAGAAGAAGGATAATTCTCAGCAAAAGCCTCAAAACAATAATAATGATATGAGCAAGAGTAATGCTGAACAATTATTGAATGCGGCTATGCAGCAGGAAAAAGAAACTCAAAAGAGGCTGGCAAAGGCAATGCAACAACCTTCGGATAAAAAACTTGATAAAAATTGGTAACTATTAGAAATATGAAGCGATATATATTTTTACTTTTCATACTTTTATGTACGCTTGGGATGAAGGCACAATATGTTCGTGTCGTAGCTCCTAAGCATGTATCAGTGGGAGAGGAGTTCCAAGTTGAATATACAGTATATACTCAGGATGTTCGTAGATTTCAGTTAGGTAGATTATCTAATGGACTTGAGAAAGTATATGGACCTGCAACATCTTCTCAGTCTAATTATCAGTTTATTAATGGTCATGCTAGTAGTTCCTCTACAGTCACGTTTGCGTATGTCTTTGTGGCTACAAAAAAGGGTAACCTCGGGATAGGACCAGCGAAGATTGTAGTTAATGGTCAAGAGATTGCATCTACGCCTGTAAGAATTAATGCATCTGGTAATGCAAAGGGAGCTTATGCTTCTTCAAAAGGAAGTTACAATGACGTTCAAGATGATCCACGTTCTTCCTCCTCACATATTAGTTCTAAAGATTTATTCATTAAGGTTTCTGCAAATAAAACAACAGTTTACGAACAAGAACCAGTCCTTTTGACTTATAAAGTTTATACAACAAAGAATCTGCGTCAGTTAATTGGTAAAATGCCTGATTTAACGGGTTTCCACGTTCAAGAAGTTAACTTACCACAACAAAAAACTTTCCATAAAGAGCGTGTAGGTAATCGAGTTTATAACTGTGTTACATGGAGTAAGTATGTCATGTACCCACAGATGACAGGAACTTTAAAAGTACCTGCCTTAACTTTCCATGGCTTAGTTCAAGAGAGTAATAATTTTAATCCATTTGAAGCTTTTGGTATCGATGATGGTATCACAAATATAAAGAAAGATATTCTTGCATCTGGCTTGTCAATAAAAGTTTTACCATTACCAACTCAGCCTTCTGATTTCTCTGGAGGTGTTGGTCATTTTAACCTTTCAGGACAATTAAATAAGAAAGAAGTCAAAGCTGGTGATCCTGTTTCTATTCGTGTTGTAGTAAGTGGAGCTGGTAATCTGAAGTTAATAAAACAACCTATTATTCAGATACCTAAGGGGTTTGAAAAATACGATGTGAAGATTACCGACAAGACACAATTAACGGAGAATGGAGTTGAAGGGAATATAATTTATGATCAGGTTATTGTTCCTCAACAAGAAGGAGTTGTTTCCATTCCTCCAGTTAAATTTGTTTATTATGATTTGGTTCAGCATAAGTATGTTACCCTTCAGACTTCTCCGATGGAATTGAAGGTTATGCGAGGTGATGGGAGTTCTAAAGATATTTTATCAGTAGATTTACCTAATGAAGATATTTTACCTTTGAAGGTTGGGGATAGTGCATTGGATAAGGTAGGTCATTTCTTCTTTGGTTCTATTCCATATTATATTATTCTTTTATTACTACTTGTTAGTGGATCTATTTTAGCTTATAGATATAAGGACCGTTTCGCTCATCGTGTTGATATGGTTCTCAAGCGAGGAAAAAATGCAAGTAGGATAGCTACTTCTCGTTTGCATTCAGCCAATCTATTAAAGATGAAAGGGAGAAATATAGAGTTTTATGATGAAATCTTACAAGCACTTTGGGGCTATGTTAGTGATAAATTAAATCTCCCAGTCGAACAATTGTCACGTGATAATATTAGTGAGCAATTAACAGCTATTAATGTTCCTATGGAGGTTATAGACAAGTTCATTACGGCTATAGATGAATGTGAGTATGAGCGTTATGCACCTGGAAATGAGAAAGGGAATATGCAAAAGACATTTGATGTAGCAATGGAAGCCATTTCAGAGATGGAAGAAACTATTAAAAAAGTAAAGGTTCAGAAGTCTAAGAATAATAATATTCTTTCCTTCTTGATGATAGTTTTATTAGCTCTCCCAGTCCATGTTTTCTCTCAAACTAAGTCAGATGTTGACAAATTATATCAAAAGGGAAACTATGCACAAGCTGTAAAGGGATATGAAAAGTTATTGGAACAAGGCGAGTCTGCGGCTTTATACTATAATTTAGGAAATTGTTATTATCGTCTCGATAATATACCTCATGCAGTACTAGCTTATGAACGTGCTCAACGTTTGGCTCCTAGTGATGATGACATTCGTTTTAATCTTCAATTGGCTCAATCAAAAACAATTGATAAGTTAACGCCAGAATCAGAAATGTTTTTCGTTACTTGGTATAAGGCTCTTGTAAATCTATTAAGTGTAGATAGTTGGGCTTATTTGAGTCTTATTTCTCTATTTCTGGCTTTAGTATCTTTAGTGGTATATATTTTTGTAGAGAAAGAACTTCTACAGAAATTGTCAAGAGGAACACTCCCTTTATTTTTTGTCCTATTTATTCTTACCACATTTTTTGCTATCCAACAAGTATGTTTATTAGATGCAAGTAATCATGGTATCATAATGTTACCATCAGCTGTAGTAAGAGAAACACCTGATCAAAAGTCTAAAGAGATATTCATTCTTCATGAAGGGTCTAAAGTAAAGATTACTGATCAAGGTTTGAGTAAATGGACAGGTGTTCAACTTAATGATGGACGACAAGGTTGGGTACAAACCTCTTGTATTGAAGCAATTTAATAAGTTTTATATATAAGTTTATAAGTCATTAATTTTGTATGAGTTTTGAAGCCTTACATACAATTGATAAGTGCGTACTACTTACTCTGAATGGAAGCAATAATTTGTTTCTAGACAACCTAGTCGTGACTTTGACTTCTGCCTATACGTGGATATTGTTGTATGGAGCTTTACTTTATTTAGTTATAAAAAATAATGAAAATTGGTGGAAGATAATGCTTATTGTCGGTACCATAGGAATAGGATTATTGATTGTTGATGGTGTGAATCTTGGCATTGTAAAACCCCTTATTGCACGCCCACGGCCTTTAAATAGTCCAGAATTACAAGGAATCGTTCAATCAGCAAATGGTTATTATGCAAGCGGATATAGCTTTTTCTCTTCCCATACGGCAAATGCTTTTCTAATAGCTGTATTCTTTTGTTTATTAGTGCGTGATAAGATTTTTTCTTGTTTCATGTTCTTGTGGGCTATAATCGTATCATTAACTCGTCCATATTTAGGCGTACATTATCCTTCAGATATATTTGTTGGTGCAATTTTTGGCACTACAATTGCCATTCTCATTTATTTTTTATATCTTCGCATTTACATTCGATTCAGTGATAAACTTCATTATATTTCCACACGGTACACCCGTACAGGTTATAGCTTTGCAGATATAGATCTTGTCTTAACTGTACTTGTCTTAACATTTATATATACGGTATTTCGTGCTTTATTATTAATATAAAAACCATATTATGTCTGAAGATACAAAACATATTAGCATTTCTGATTACAACTATCCACTCCC